>Ga0180429_10000244_pt1 | contig 49251 bp, 39 predicted proteins | sample SS_ome_FD_132428 | JGI IMG/M metagenome (GOLD analysis project Ga0180429, IMG submission 132428) | Hypersaline lake sediment archaeal communities from the Salton Sea, California, USA - SS_1_S_1 metaG | ecosystem: Environmental > Aquatic > Non-marine Saline and Alkaline > Hypersaline > Sediment ... | reverse complement strand
GGGAACTGGAGGGGTGCGCGAGGGTCGGCCGGTGCGCCGTCCCGATCTTCCATGCCCTGCGACCTGAACAGAAGCTGGCCTTGTTGTGCGAGGTGGGCGAGGCGTTGCTCCTGCCCGAGACACCAGTGCCTGATCTCAACGCCCTGAATGAAGCGACCGTGGGCGTGCTGTACGAGAACATCGAGCACCGCATCCTGGCGGAACTGGAGAATGATACAGGGCCCGAGCAGAGCCGGTATTACTGGCGCCGTCTTGTGCTTGCCACCCTGGAAGAAAGTCGTGCTGAGGCGGAACATGATCCCTTCCCGGACGGGGTGCCCGATATTATGTGCCGGGATCGGGACGAGTGGATTCTCTTCGTGGAGTGCCTCACCGATCGGGTGCTTTGGGATAATGACTGGATGGATGGAGATGTGTATCTGGATCTGCCGCCGGAGCATGCCAAGAAGTTGAAGCGGATGATGGGCGTCACGGAGGACTACTATACGGCGATTCCGCCCGATCCCAGCGAGCGTGAGCTAGGGGGAATTCGTAACCGCCTGCGGGTACTCACGGACGGTTGAGCCGGTTTCACTTGGGCGGTAAGCTGCATCAGATTGACCAAGAAGGTCGGGAGCAGAGAGACGGCGAGCACCCAGCTCGCAGAGCCGTCACTCATCAGGTTACCTCTCGCTGGTCGACATGACTTCTTCGTGTGCGGCGGCTCGATCCGATTTTTGAAAACAGATTCAAAACCACCCATACCCGCGGGGCCAGTCCGTGCCGGTAGACCTTCCGCGATCAGCTACTCGCGAAAAGACTGGGCCCAGATCATTGCACCGGACGCCCCAGGATCCCCGCTGACAGCGTTCCGAGCTAGGGTGCTGGGCTACGCCTGTTGTTGGGCGAGCTTCTCTGGCGGCCACCAGGGGCATCACAAGAAGACTTCTCGGGTAGGTGCGATCGATTGCTCGATTACTCGTCGCTTTCAGTGGCCTGGTCGCCGGGACCCGGCTCGGCGCTTTTTGCCGGAGGCCCGATCGGGCCCAGCAGCGATTCCTTGTTTCGCCAAGCGCGGAGCATGTCGGTAAACATCCAGCCGACACCCAAACCGAAGAAAAGCGGTAAGGGCCAAGCCTCGGGGACGAGCGCGGATGCCCAGGTAGTGCCGGCAGTGAAACCCACCACGCCAGCGAGCGTGGAGGTGAGAATTCGCAGGAGCATCGGTTACCCTCCTTGGTGGATGCGGTTCATGATACTCACATTATCCCGCGCAGGCTGGAGAAAAAGCAACGTGAACTTGGGTCGCGGCCTTGCGCAAGCTCCGTTGTCCGGACCAATCCGATCATGCAGAGCGTTTTGCTTTCGGCAAACGGTGAGCCTCGGCTCCGTCAGCGGGAAGCTCCCGTGAGCACCCGGATCGCGTTCGCCACGGAAGCTCGAGTGATGGCACCCATGAGGATCGACTGTGGCCAGGTGCCCGGCGGCGTCCCTTCCGCGGTCTGGGTCATGATGATCACACCGACAAAAGACGCCACTCCGGCGGCCAGCATGATGATAGAGCGGATGCGCATCGTTTTGCCCTCCTTGGTCATGATGCGATTCGTAATACCTCTATTCTCACACACGCCGGGTGTTGTCGGCAACGTGAATTGCTACGGCCGGCACGGGATACCTTTCCAATGCAGAAACGGCTTGCAGATCGGGCAAAGGCAGGATGGCATCAGGCCGCAGGAATTGAGCGGCCATCCGGCGAGCCGAGCATTGCCGGGTGACCCGAACGCACGAAAGTCCGAAAGAAATCAATGTCCGATAAGGCGTCCGATAAATGTCCGATAAGCGACAAGGACCATTACGGGATCGCCCGTCCGGCTCTCAACGTAAGACATTGCATGGTAAAGACTTAGCGTAGAATTCGAAGGGTCGCTAGAGGCGGCTTCTTTCGGAATCTCCTCCGCTCCACTTGATGTAAAGCATTACCAGAAAAGGGTTTGTGGCTAGTTCGGCCACAAGCCCTTCGTTGGTTTCTTGGCCGCGCGGCGGCTCGGCTCCCGATCGCTACTTGTGCTCCAAGCGGATGACGCCGTCGAAGCCGGCCGGGGCTGCCCGACTGTGGCGGGTGATCTGGCCGATCAAGAAATCCTTCGCCCGATCCGCCGGAGGGATGCCGTGGAGCAGATCGAACGCCGCCGGCCAATCGCCCTCGGTGAATCGATCCAACGCGGTTTCGTAGTCGCGCAGGTTCTCGTCGGAGAGCGCCGACTGATCGGCGGGCGGCAGCAGTTCGCTGACCACCAGCGGCCGCTCCAGCCCGAAGGGCAACACGCGGACTAATCGACGAACTCGGGCGATCGTGGCCGGGACGTCCCGGCGGACGCGGTCCGCGGTGGCTTCATCCAGGAGGATCGAGGCGTCCAGGGTGCGTGTCATGCCTTCCAGTCGCGCGGCCAGATTCACCACTGGGCCGAAAACGGTGACCTTCACCTGATCGGTCGTGCCGAGCTTGCCGGCCACCGCCCGCCCGGAGGCCACGCCGATCCCGGCGCGGAAGGAGGGCAGGGCTTCGAACTCGCCGCGGATGGCCAGGGCCGCGCGGCATGCGCGTCGCACGGCGTCGTCCTGATAGAGCGGCCAGCCCCAGAACCCCAGCGCGGCATCGCCTTGGAAGTCGCCCACCACGCCACCCTGCTCGCGGATATGATGCGTCATCACGCCCAGGGCCCGGCTAACACGTTCAAGCAGTCCGAGCAGGTCGTCGGCCGCCTGCTCCGATGCCCGGGAGAAACCCCGCAGGTCGCAGAACATGACCGACACGTCGGCCTCGCGCGGAGCGAGCACCTCGTCCGGATCGCGCTCCGCCAGCGACTGCAAGACCACGGGCGAGAAGAACTGGCTGAGCGCTGCCTGGCGGTGCTCCAGGGTCCGCATGCGCCGGAGCGCGCCGAGGATGGCCGCCACCAATTCGGTGAACTTCACATCCTCGCGCAGGTCGGTGGGATCGACCGAGCTGGGAAGCGACTCGGCATCGGCCGCGAAACGTCCGGCCACATACAGGGCCCAACTGGAACCCTCCTTGCCAGCGCTGCCGCGGTCCGCGGCGCTTCCACCTCCGACGGGCGTGCAGAACGCCCAGTCGAAGGCTTCGTGGGCGGTAAACGAACTGGCCTGACTGCCGCCGGGGCCAGCCCAAACGTGTAACACGCTCTGTCCGGCGCGGACCGCCTCGAGAATCAGCCCCTGACTCGGTTCGAAGTCGGCCGTGACGGCCAACCGTTGATCCCAGTGCAAGACGTCGACCGAGCCGTCGCCCCGCTCCATTTGGCCCACATCCGCCACGGCCGCCGCCTGCGCCCGCGGGATGCCGGCTAGCAGCATCGTCACCAGCCGGACGAATAACTCCCGCTCGCCGGCCGCGCCGGAAATCACCTCCGGCAGGCGCGAGAGCACCTCAATCCGCCGATCCGGATTCCGGAACGGCACCTGCCGCAGATACTTCGAGCTGAACGATTGTTGCTGGGTCGGCTTCGGTGCGGCGACGGTCATCGCCACCCGTTGTCGGGCGAGGGTGAACGTGGTCTGCCCGATGACAAAGTGCTCGCCCGGCCGCAGTTCGAAGTGTTCGGTTTCGCGTCCACCCAGGTAGATCGGATTGCGGGTGTTCGGCTCGCGTGTTACCAGCAGGGTTTCGCCATCCCAGCGAAGCTGGGCATGGCGGCGGGAGATTTGTCCATCCCACGGCACCGACCACGTGGTGTCGGTCCGCCCCAACAGGACCTCCTGCTCCTCCGGAATTGGGCGACGCCACCGCTGTTGAGGTTCCGGTCCTTGGGCAATCAAGTCGGGCATGGAGTAGGATATCCGAGATGGCAGCTGGCAATGGCCGATGTGGGTCCGCGGTTGACTTTCGCCCCCCTCGACGCAAGGACGGCCATGCGCCGGGCTTGGCGGCCAAACGTAACGACAGGTATCCCTCTTCTGCCGCGACTTATCGCTTCGACAAATCAAACCGAACCGGCAACCGAACCGTCGCGGCCACGGCCTCACCGCCGTAGCTGGCGGGCACGAATCGCCAGGAACGAACCGCGCGGACGGCTTCGGCATCGAGAACCCGGTGTCCACTTCCGGCGATCACTTCAACCCGATCCACCCCACCCTCGGCGGAAACCCAAAGCCGCAGCAGGACCGTGCCTTCGATGGCCCGTTCGATAGCCGCCAGCGGATACCGGGGCGGTGGATTGTGGATCAGTTCGGGCAGCGGACGATCTTCCACGCCTGGCCGGGGCGCGCTCGGCGGGGTCGCCGGCCGTTTCGGGATGCTGACGTGAGAGGGTGTGGTCGGTGCGGGACGAGCCCGCTCGGTCGGCGTTTCCCGCACGAGTGGATCGTCGAGCAATTCCTCGACCAGGGACACCTCCGCCGCGCTGGGCTGCGATACCTGGGTGCCGCGCACCTCGAACAGGCGTCGGGCAATCTCCGCCCTGCGGGGTTGAATGCGGACCGGCTCCGCCGCCGCTTCGCGCGCGGGCTGGGGCCGACTAAGCTCCTTGGCGGAGATCGTGGCCAGCAATTCCACCCGCGAGGTCTGCCCGATGAGCCGAGGGGGATGCCGCCCGATCGGCGCCGCCACGGTCAGCGCGGCGGCCAGGGCCGCCGAGTGCAGCAACAACGACAGCGTCCAGGCGGTCTTGCGGGGGACGGGCAGGGGGCGGGCATGATGGTAACGCTGGCGGGGATCCATGCCTTCCATTGTGCCCTATCGAGCCCTGTTTGGCAAACCCCGATCGGGCTTCGGCCACCGACGTCTTTTTTCTCCGCGCAGATGCAAAAAACGCCGCCGCTCGACCGCTAATCCACCGTCTCGGGCTCAATCGTCGCCGACATCGATCCCTTGCATCCAGCCACCAGGCGGTCCTTACCGTAGGCGTGAATCTGATCCCGCTTTAGCTCGGCGTGTTCCTTCGTTGTGGTGAGCACGATGACCCGGCCGCTGGTGTCGACTTCCTTGGCCATCTGAAACCCCTTCTCGGCCGGGTGGGCGAACAGTTCCATCAGCATGACGATCACGTACTCATAGGAATGATCGTCGTCGTTCCAGAGGATCACATGATAGCGCGGCTGGCGTTTGGGACGCTTGTCGCGGCGCGTCTGGCGGCGCTCGATGGTCTGCTCGGTCGGTTCGGCAACGGCGGTGGCGGCCTTTTCGGACATGGCGCTGGACGTCATGGCGTTGGACGTTTGATGTGGAAAACCGAGCCCACGGGGATCGGATGTTAGACGCTACGCTGCCAGCCCACGGACACTGGGCCGTGGGAATCGGGAGACTGGGGGCCGGGGTTCTGGGACGCCGGGGTTTTGGGGCGTCGCAACGTCGGCCCACCAACGGGGCCGTCGGCACGACCGGGGGCCTTCGCCGCGGGCGATTATCCCCGCCCGCTTTGATCGCCCCGCCCGATTCATTATACTCACCGATTCAGCGGATCGAACCCGTCCCGGTTGGAGCGACCGTCATGGCCGAATTGGAAGCCTATCTCCGCGAGCATTCCACGCGTTTCGAGGAGGAGCTATGCTCGTTGCTGCGGATTCCCAGCGTGAGCGCCGACAGCGCCCATGCCGGCGACGTGGCCAGCGCGGCGGCTTGGGTGGCCGAGCAGTTCAAGATGATGGGATTGCCGACAGAAGTGATTCCCGCCGAGGCGGTCGGCACGGCTGGTCATCCCCTGGTCTATGCCGAAACGCCGCCGGTCGACGGCGCCCCCACGGTGCTCGTCTACGGCCACTACGACGTGCAGCCGGCCGATCCGGTCGAGCTTTGGGATTCGCCACCCTTCGAGCCCACTCGTCGCCACGGCAACATCGTCGCCCGGGGCGCCACCGACGACAAGGGCCAGATGCTCACCCACCTGAAGAGCACCGAAGCCTGGCTGAAGACCGAGGGCCGCTTGCCGCTGCAACTGAAGTTCATCATCGAGGGCGAAGAAGAGGTGGGCGGCGCGACGCTCTCCAAATATCTTGCCGAGCATGCCGCCGACCGCCTGGCCTGCGACTGCGTGGTCATCAGCGACGGCGCCCAGTTCGCGCCCGACGTGCCGGCCATTTGCCATGGGCTGCGAGGCATCGCCTATTATGAACTGCGGCTGAAGGGCCCCCAGCGCGACCTGCATTCTGGATCGTTCGGCGGAACGATCACCAATCCGGCCAATGCACTCACCCAAATGCTCGCGGCTTTGGTCGACGACCGAGGTCGGGTGCAAGTGCCCGGCTTCCACGACGACATCACGCCGCTGACCGACGACGAGCGCGACCGTCTGGCCGAACTCCCCTTCAACGAGACGGAGTATCTGCATGGCGTGGGAGTCGAGGCCACGGCCGCCGGCGAACAGGGCTACTCGATTCTAGAGCGGCGCTGGACCCGACCGACCTTCGACATTTGCGGCATCTGGGGTGGCTATCAGGCCGAAGGGGCGAAGACCGTTTTACCCAGTACGGCCGGCGCCAAGTTCAGCTTTCGGCTCGTGCCCGAGCAGGACCCGGCCAAAATCACCGCCGGGGTGCGGCAACGGCTCGAAGAGCTTTGCCCGCCAGGCATCCAGATGGAATTGGTCGACTTCCACGGTTCGCCCGGCATGGTCGTTTCGCCGGACAGTCCGTATGTGGAAGCAGCGTCGCGGGCGATCGAGGCCGCCTTCGGTCGCCCACCCGTGCTGACCCGCGAAGGCGGTTCGATTCCCATCGTGGCGGAAATGGCCGAGCGGCTCGGGGCGGCCATCCTGCTAATCGGCTGGGGACAAGACGACGACAACACCCACTCGCCAAACGAAAAGTTCTCGCTCGTGGATTTCCACCGCGGCATCCACGCCAGCGCGATGCTCTGGCGCGAACTGGCCAGGGCGTAGTTGGAACACCGTTCACCAACGCCCAACCGGGCCGGTGCCCGTGGGCGGGAAGTACGGAATCCAACGTCCAAATTTCAACATTCAACATCCAGCGTCCAACATCCAGCATTCCCCAAAACATGCTCGACCGAAAATACATTATCGAAAACCCGGAAGTCGTCCGTCGCAACTGCATCAACCGGAATGTAGAGGTCGATCTCGACCGCTTCGTCGAACTCGAACAACAGCGGAAATCGATGCAGCAGGACGTGGACGACCTGAACCGGCAGGCCAATCAGGTTTCCAAGTCGATCGGCAAGGCCAAGTCGGCCGAGGAACGTGAACAGCGCAAGGAGGAGGGGCGCCGGCTTCGCGAAGCGACGAACCAGCGACGCGAGCAGCTCGACGCCCTACTGGCCGAGTTGGACTCGATCCACCGCGCGATCCCCAACCTTTCGCATCCCGACGCCCCGGTGGGCGAAGACGATAAATCGAATCTGGAGATCGCCCGCGGCGCGACCGAACCCCGCCAGTTCGACTTCGAACCTTGCGACCACGTCGACTTGATGGAATCGCTGGGGCTGGTCGATTTCGAAGCCGGTGCCCGCGTGGCCGGTCACGGCTTCTACTTCCTCCGCGGCGACGCCGTGCTGCTGGAGCTGGCCTTGCAGCGATACGCCATCGAGGCCCTCGTGCGGGACGGTTTCACCCCCATGACCACACCCGACCTGGCCCGAAACGACGTGCTCGAGGGGACCGGCTACATCCCTCGCGGACCCGAAACGCAAATCTACAGCATCGCCGAAAGCGATCTGAGCCTGATCGCCACCGCCGAGATCACCCTGGGCGGACTGCTGGCCGGCGAAATGATCGACCCGGGCCGCCTGCCCATCAAGCTCTGCGGTCTGAGCCACTGCTTCCGCACCGAAGCCGGGGCCCACGGCCGGGCCACGCGCGGGTTGTATCGCGTCCACCAGTTCACCAAGGTCGAGATGTTCGCCTTCACCCTGCCCGAGGATAGTGAGGAAACGCTGGAACGGTTTCGGGCGATCGAGTGCCGGCTGTTCGACGGGCTGGACATTCCCTATCGGGTGGTCGACACGGCCACCGGCGACCTGGGCGGCCCGGCCTATCGAAAATACGACCTCGAGGCCTGGATGCCCGGCCGCGGCGAATTCGGCGAAGTGACCAGCACGAGCAACTGCACCGACTATCAGGCGCGTCGGCTGAACATCCGCTTCAAGCGACCGGGCGAAAAAGGCACGCAGTTCGTCCACACGCTCAATGGCACGGCCATCGCCATCAGCCGGGCGCTAATCGCCTTGCTGGAGAACCACCAGCAGGCCGACGGGTCGGTGATCGTCCCCGAACCGCTACGACCGTGGGTGGGCAAGGAGCGAATCGGGGAAGTCGCCACCGGGTGAATGACCACCCAAGCCGACGGGCACCGCCGCGTGGGACTCGGAACGCGTGAACGTTACGATTCGGCCCACCGGACATCCCCGCTGCGTCGCGTAGCGCGGCGCTCACGCCACGGCCAGCGGTTCGCCTTGGTTGGCGGCGAGTCGGGCCTTCAACGAGCGAATCTCCTGCTCGTAGGCCAATCGCTCCGACTGCCAACGCCGCAAACGCTCGGTCAGCTCCGTCTCGGTCTGACGTAGCTGCTCCTCGCGCGCGGTGAGCCGCTGGGCGTCCTGCTCGGTCTGCTCCTGCACGTGCGTGGCCCAGTGGTCGAACTGCTCCTTCTGACTCATCACCTTGGCGTGCTGCTCGGCCAGTTGGCGTCGGGCCTGCTCGATCTCCCGCTGCCGCTGCTTCGTCTGCTGCTCCGACAGCCGATGGTGTTCGGCCAGCTTCGCCCGAATCTGGCTGAGCGAGTTGGTCAGTTGAGCCGGCGGGGCCGAACCGGAAAGCTCCACCCAAAGTTCTTCCGTTGCCAGCCGGACCTCCAACGTCTCGCGGTGCATGCGCGACAGTTCCGCGCGGAGTTCCTGGAGACCGGCGTGGCACTGCTCGATGTGCTCGGCGCGTTGCTGGAGTTGTTCGCGTTGCCGGGCGATTTGGTCGCGTGCCTCGCGTTCTTCCTCGGCCAGCCGACGGCGCTGGGCGCGCGTTTCGCGACGCATCTCCTCCCGCGATTCGGCCAGCTCGGCCTGGATTTGTTCGATTTCGCCGCGGGCGGAGGCCAGTTCGAGCAGCTTGGCTCGCCGCTGCAACCGCTCGTCCGCGTTGCGGAGTTGGCCCTCGCGGTTCCGGAGATCGGCTTGCACCTCGTCGATCGTTTGCCGACGATGCTCGGCCAGTTCCCTCTCCAGTGCATCGCGACGCTCCTGGATTTGGGCCTCGAAGCCTTGCCTGGCTTCCAGGGCTTCGCGCTTGATCTGGTCCTGGCGGCGTTTGATCCGCTCTTGCGACTCCCGTTCCCGGCCGCGCAGTTCCTCGGCCTGCTTGGCCAACTCGGCCTGACGCCCGTCCAAATCGGCCCCGCGCTTTTCCAGGTTCGAGGTCTTTCGCGCCAGTTCGTCGGCGCGGCGGTCCAACTCCGTCTTGCGCTTGCTTTCCTCCGCCGCACGGCGTTGGACTTCCTTGTCGCGCTTTTCGACCTCTTTCTGGAGTCGTTGAGCTTCCTTCTCCCGGCAAACGATCGCACTCTCGCGTTGTTGAACTTCATCTTCGCGCCGGACGATGACGGCCTCGCGCTGTTGCAGCTCTTTCTCGCGCCGGCCCAGTTCGGTTTCGCGTTGCCCAAGCCGGGCGTTACGGGAAGCCCGCGATGCTTTCCCGCTGTCCGACTCGGCCTGCCGCGTTGCCTTCTGGAGTTCGGCGGCCTGGCGGCCTAGTTCGGCCTCGCGCTGATCAAGTCCCGCGCGGCGCCGATCGACTTCCCGTGCGTGTTCTTCTTCGCGATCATCCTGCCGTTGGGCACGCTCGGCCAGCTCCGACTTCAGTTCGTCGAGCGCGGCCTGACGCTCCTTGAGCCAGAGCCGCGCGGCTCGCGTGTCGCGATCGAACTCCGCGATTTGGGCGTTCACACGCGCTTCGCGATGGTCCAGATCGCGCTGCCGCGCGCTCAGATGGGCGGCGATCTCGGCCGCCTGAGCGCGAACCCGATCCGCCGACTGATCGCCCGATTCCGACGCCTCGACGGGCGGGCCGGGCGGCGGGCCGTCTGGGGCATCGGATCGCGCGCCGGATGACGCCGCGGCCGGCGCCGTCTGCTTCGGGGAGCCGGAGGTCTTGGGCTGGCCGCTTGGCGCCGTCGCGCCATTTGCCGAAACGGCGTCGGTCTTGGCCGCCCCATCCTGGGGTTGATCCGCCGGCGAGGCCTGCCCCGAGCATTCCTTCCCCGGCGTGAGCTCTTCAGCATCCGATGGCTCCGCTGCCGGAGCCGACTGTGACGGATGGGCCGCGTCGATCCGCCGCGATCCCGCCGAGCGGCGAGGCTGATCCGTTTGGTTCGGGCCGGTCTGTTCCGTTTGGTTCTGACGCTGGGATTGCGATCGAGACATGTTCGCCACCGGGACTGCCAAGGGCTGGATGGTCGTGGGCTGGCCGCAAAATCGGCGCAACCGGCAAAGTTTATCCAGCTTCCTTATTCGGCAGGCGGTGGCTGCAAGTCCAGCAGAAGTGGGCCACCAAATTGGAATCGTGGCAACGAAGGAAGGATAGCGCCCTTGGGAAAGATGGGGGGGTGCATCGAGAATCCAAGGCACGCCCCGCGCGGCGACGAGTCCCCCCCAAGCCGATTCACCTACCCTGCTCCGCGGCCCGGCGGGCCACGCCCGATCAGCCGGCGGCCTGGTCGATGGCCTCTTGCAACCGGGCCTTGGGCTGTACGCCCACGAAACGGTCGACCACCTCGCCGTCCTTGAACATCATCAGCGTGGGGATGCTACTGACCTGGTAGTTCTGGGCGAGCGACTGGTTCTCGTCGATGTTGATTTTCCCGATGGTCACTTTGTCGCCGTTCTCTTGGGCCAGCTCATCGACGACCGGGCCGACCATGCGGCAGGGACCGCACCAGGGTGCCCAAAAGTCGACCAGGACCGGTTGGGAGTTCTGCAGCACGTCGCTTTCGAAGTTCGCTTCCGAGATTTCCATGACGTTCGCCATCGGTTTTCCTCCTGCGTGGGGGTCGGTCGGCGCCAGCATCAACGCGACGACCGGCGCGTTGAATGATCGCTTGGTTGCCGGCCTATTCTACCCACCGGACCGGATCGGTCAATGAGGAGGGGTGGTGGGGCCGAGGGGCCGGCGAAGCCCCTTCTCCCCCTGGCCGAGGCTATGGCGAGCCGGCGGGGGCCGCGACCAACTTGGCCAGCGCGATCCGCAGCTTCTTCATCGTGATGGGCATGCCCAGGGCCACCCGCCGCGGCCCCAATTCGGCCTGTTTTTTCCAGCCGCGCTGATGCTCGTCGAGGAGCAAGACGGCGGGCACGAAGTTGGTCTTCGGATCCTTCCCGAATTGGTTGAACCCGTCGATCGCCGCCTCGCCCAATTCCTGGGCGTTGAAGATGACGCAATCGGCCACCGTTGCGTCTTGGCGGAAACGCTGGATCGCCCGCTTCGGGTCGCTGGTCAGCAGGACGCGATAGCCGGCTTTGCGGAAACCGCTCCGGAAGATGTTCTGCATTTCGACGTTCGACTCGACCACCATCACCTTGCGCTCCGGCGCGGCCGGGACGGGGGCCGATTCCGGCGCCGCGGCCGCGGGTCCCGTTGCGGCTTCGGCCTCGGCGGGCGGCTGTTCCTCGAGTCGCTTGGCGACGTTCTGCAAATCGTCGAACATCTCCGCCGGGGCCTGATAACGGCGTCCCGGATCCAACGCCATGGCTCGATTCACCAGAATGGCGACCGAGTGCGGGATCGTCGGGTCCATCTCCTGGATGGACGTGACCTGCAAGAAGCGGCTCTTATTGAGACGGTGCAGGCGGTCGCGGCTCTCCGAGAGTGGCGGGACGCCGGTCAGCATGTGGTAGAAAATGCAGCCTAGGAAGTAGATGTCGCTCCGCGTGTCGTCCCGACGCACTCCGGTCGCGCGCTCCAGCGCGGCGTAGTCGATGGTGCGGGCATTGGGCTGATCGACCGACGCATCGGCTGCCAGCGCCTCGTCCATGGCGGCCAGTCCGAAGTCGACCAGTTTGGCCTGGCCGCGGCTGGAGACCAAGACGTTGCTCATCTTCAGGTCGCGGTGAGTCAGGCCATGCTCGAAGGCATGCTGCAATCCAGCCGCGATGTCGGCGGCCAGGCGAACGGCCTCCAGGGGCGGGAGCTTGCGGCGAACCTTGACGAACTCGCGCAGGTTACGCCCCTCGATGAACTCCATCACGAAAAAGTGGTTGCGCTTCGTGGACACCACGTCGTGGATGGGCACGATATTCGGGTGCCGCAGTTTCATGCCCACCTGTCCCTCGCGGATGAACAGGCTGTATTGCTCGGGCTTTTCGCTGTAACGCGAGCGTAGCACCTTCAGCGCGACGACCTGACCGGTCTCGCGGTGGACCGCGCGAAAGACGCGGGCGAAGCTTCCAGTACCCACCAGGTAGAGCACCTTGTAATCGCCGTAGAAGAAGCCGGACCGCTCGCCCTTGACCAGCCGTTCGACCTGATAGTTGGTGAGAAACTCGCGGCGCAAGAGGACCTGGAGCAACTCCTTCACCTTCACGTTGCGCGACCCCAACTCCGCCCAGACCTGCCGGAGCTGACGCTCGTTGAGCAGTTCCAGATCGAAGGCGCGCTGTGCGACCTGTTCGGCCGTCGGGTGTCCCATGGTGAAGAAATCCCTTTAGGTTAGACCTACCCCTGAGTCGGAATGTCACCTCGACCAGCAGGGTGATGAAAATCGAATAGGCGTTTGGCGGACCGGCCGGCACGGATCAACTGGAAATCGACGAACCAACGTCTCGGACCACTCCGCCGCCACACACCAATTCTTGCAAAACAATCATATTTACGAAATCGCCTTCTTGCAACGGTGTGGGGCCGCACCCTCTCGCGGAGGGGGTAAGCGCGAGCAAGAACCGGTCGGACGACGCCGCGATCCGTAGCGGGCGGGAAGTGGATCGCAGCGTCGTCCTGGTTGGAGGTCGGTTCTACGCGAGGCGGGATGGGATTGGGCGGGAAATCCGGGGGTGGGAACGCGACTCGGGGGAGGGCTGGTGAACCGGTTCAACTCCGCGAATACGCCCGCGACGCCCCGCTGCCGAGGCCCTGTGCCACGGCAGCGCAGAAGGGGCCGCGAGCGGCCGGCGCGGCGGGCCTATTCGGCCCCTTCTTCGAGCTTCTGGCGGTATTCGTCACGCTCGCGACGCGTGGCCTCCAGGTCGAAAGCCAAGTATTTCATGTCCAACCGCAACTGGCTCAGGGCGTCCTGCACGAGCGAGAGGATGCGGCGACGGCGGCGAGTGCTGTCGACCACCTTCTTCAGGGCCGGATGCACCTTCTCGCGGTGCTCCGGAGGAAGCGCGTCGACCACGTTGATCAGCTCGGCCACTTCCGCGGGGATTTCGTCGGTCTTCGGTTTCACGATTCGTGCCCGGTTGCTCATGATGTTCGCTCCTGACGTGTGCGGGTATGCCACGGAAGAAAAGCACACCCCGTGCCACTGACGGGAGCGACTTCAAAGGTTTTCCGTAAAGCACTGACCTGAAAAGACTTGCGGACAGCGAAAAATAACTCCCCAAAAGACGCCCGTTGACAAAACGCCACGTTTGATCTGGATGAAAACCGCAAATCTTGATACAAGCCCACCTTACGGCGGTGATGCCCCGTTCGGCCACGTGTTGCCCGCAGGCAACGGGCCCTTTTCGGGGCAATTTGGCACCAGCGGCACGGCGAACCCACAGCCGGCCGCCAATGGACCGGCGGCCAGTGGACCGCCGACCCGCCGACCAAACGTTGTCGCCATTTCGCCCGTTTGCGGCCGATGAGATTCAAGGTATCACCAAACCGGCCGTCATGGAAGCAAGCGCCATTTGTAATGAATACGTCCGCTCGCCACATCTTGATCGCCCTGTCGGTCGCCGCGGCCTGGACGGCCCTCTCGGGCATCCTCGCCGTCGACGGGCTTGGTGTGCTGAGCATTGATCCGCTGCTCGCTCGGCCGGCCGCCGCCCAGGCACCGTGGAGCGAAGGGTTCGAGGGACCACGTACCACGTGGCGCGATACGGGCGGCGATGCCCAATATCGGGTGCTTTCCCACCAGCGGGTCGGCGACATCGTCCGAGAGGGTCAGTCAGCCGAACACGTGCGAATCGAGGGCAGCCATGGCACGCACGTCTATTTTGCCCACCCGGTCGGCCGGCCACCGATCATCGCCGAGTTGCGACCCAGCGTCTGGGTGAAGTCCGACCGGCCGGGCATCCAATTGCTGCTGCGCGTCTCGCTGCCCAGAACCCTTGACCCACGGACTGACCGCCCGGTGGAAACGCTGATTGCCGGCCCAAGCTACACCGACGTTGGGCGCTGGCAACAGCTCAGCGCCGACAAGCTGCCCGAGCGGCTTGCGCGCCAGGTGCGCGCACTCCGCGCCGAACTTGGTTCGTCGGTGGACGGCCGCGAAGCGCGCGTTGAAGCGGTGGTGTTGAACGTCTACGGCGGGCCGGGGGTGACCAATGTTTGGATCGATCAGCTCGAAGTGGCCGGCCATGTCGACATTGGCTTCCGCGCCGCCAGTGCCGATCCACCTGTTTCCAGTAGCCGGGGGACGTTGCCTCCGATTGCGGATGCCTCGTCTTCCGACCCGCTCGGACGGAACGATGGCTCCAAGCGGGGGGCCAGCGGTCCATCCCGGGACCCGGTGAGCCCCTCGCGCACCAATCCGGCAAGCACGCCAAGTCCTTGGGCCCGAAACGCGGATTCGTCGGCGGGACCGGTGCTGGGCGCGGCCGACGGAGGGACGGCGGAACCCAAGTCGATTGCCCTGGACAACGGTGTGCTGAACATCGACCGTCGCCCCACGTTTCCGCGTTTGATTCAGTATCGGGGCGAGCCGCTGGCCTTGTTGGCCCACTTGGGTTTCAACGGCATTTGGCTGGACGAACCGGCCGATTCCGATCTCCTGGCCGAGGCCCGGCGTCTGGGGCTTTGGATTGTGTGCAAGCCTCCGCCCTCCCTGGTGGGGACGCCGAACGATTCCGCCGTGGCCGCGCGGTTCGAGATCGGCCCGGAACACGACGGCGTGCTGGCTTGGAATCTGGGGCGAGGCGTGGATCGCGAGCAGCTCGACCACTTGGGTGCGGTGGCCGATCGGCTCCGTGCGGCCGACAGTCGTCATCGTCGCCCGGTGGTCGCATCGCCGGTGGCCGGCATGCGTGGCTACAGTCGACACGCCGATCTGCTACTGCTCGATCGGCGTCCGCTCGGCACGAGTCTGGAACTGCGCGACTATGTCCGCTGGGTACGCACGCAACCACGCCTGGCGCGGCCGGGCACGCCAGTCTGGACAACCGTGCAAACGCAGCCGGCACCCAGCATCTATCACCAATTGGCCGCGCTGCGCACCGGTCGCCGCCCGCCGACGAGCTTCTCGCCGGCCCAACTCCGGCTGCTTGCGTTCTCGGCCGTCGCGGCCGGCAGCCGCGGGCTGTTATTCGTTACCGAAAGCCCATTGGATACGGACGACCCGGCCACGCGCGAGCGGGCCATGGCACTCGAACTGCTCAACCTGGAGTTGAAGCTGATTGAGCCCTGGGCGGCCGCGGGGACATTTCTCGCCGAGGTGGATTCCAGCCACGAGGAGGTCGCCGGCTCGGTCTTGCGGACGCATCGCGCTCGGCTGGCCCTGCCGCTCTGGCTGGCTCCCGGCGGACAGTTCGTGCCGGGGCAGTCGGCCGCGCATGCCGTGTCGCTGACCGTGCCCGGGGCACCGGAATCGGCCGTGGCTTACCAACTTGGCCCAGGCGAGTTGAAACCGCTGAAGCACCGGCGCGTCGCCGGCGGCATGCAGGTCACGCTGGACGAGTTCGGCGTGGACGCGATGGTTGTCATGGCTCAGGACCCGGCACTCATCGCGCGACTCTCGAAATCGGCGTCGGCTGTGGGACAACGGGCTGCCCGGCTGAGTCGCGATCTGGCCGCGCGGCGGCTCCATGTGGTTCGCGATGTCGAAGACAATTTGCCCGCGGACCCCAAGGCGTCCGTGCCTTCGGATCAATGGCTGGACCAGGCCGCGCGCAACATCCGCTGGGCGGACGCCTTGCTGGAAGGCCGGCAGCATGCACGCGCCGCGTTGCATGCGCGGCGGGCGCAACGCGTTCTGCGCATGCTGCAACGCGCGCGCTGGGAGAGCATGGTCGGTGATTTGGGTTCACCGGTAAGCAGTCCCGCGCTTGTGCTTTGGGAGAGTCTGCCACTCCACCGGGCACTGATGGGCCGGGTCTCCGGCTCGCGTGGTGAAGTGGGGCGGCTGGCCGGCGGCGACTTCGAGGACCTCGGCCGGTTGGTCCAAGGCGGCTGGCAACACTTCGAACATCCCGCGCCGCATGTCGAATCGGCGGCCGACCTGGTCGTCGAGGCCTCGCACGGCGGACGCACCGGCCTGCGACTGACCGCCCACCCCGACGATCCGCAATCGCCGCCGCCCGTGCTGGAAACCGCACCGCTGTGGGTGAATACGCCGCCGATTGCCGTCGACGCCGGCGAGCTGTTGGCGATTCGCGCGTGGGTCAACGTGCCACGACCGATTACCGGCAGCGTGGATGGCCTGATGATCTTCGACTCGATCAGCGGCGAAGCCTTGGCCGAGCGAATCGGCCAGACCGACGGCTGGCAACCGGTCACGCTCTACCGCGTCGCCCCGCGAAGTGGGACAATGCGGGTCACGATCGCCCTGACCGGCTTGGGCGAGGCCCGCATCGATCAGCTCTCCGTGCAACCGCTTCGCTACGTGGGCGGGCGCGAAGCCGCGCGGCCCAACCGTCGCGCCGCTGGCTTCCACGTGCCGCGCGACGGTCGGCCAATGCGGTGACCGTCCCGGCGAAAACCGGGCGGGCATCCACGCTAGAGGTCCGCGGCCGCCCGGCGCGGCGATCACCAACGGATCGTCACCGGCCGGCCCGACGCAACGGAACTCGGCGGCACATGCAAGCGGAGTGGGCGTACGGCTGGTCAGCAGCCAGGGTCCAGCTCCAGTATCCACACCACTCCAGTATCCACACAGCCATTCACACAGCGGTACTCACTACCCTGCAACACCAATGCAACTACCCCAACCGCATTACAATCCCCAGCCCGAGGATCCCGATTGGCTTCGGCTGGCCGCGCAGTTCCACGGACACCTGGGCCCTTGGGCCACGGCCGGCTTGCGTTTGGGGGCCGCCGCGCTCACGGCCGCCGCGGCACCGGGCTACTTTCGGCTGAGGGTCACATGCAGCGGACCGTTCGAGCAGCCACCGCGAGCCTGCTTTTTGGACGGGCTTCAGGTAGCCACCGGCGCCACCTGGGGCAAACGCAACCTGCACTGGCAGCCCAGCCAGGAAATCAGCGTGCGGCTGGAGAATCTGGCCGCGGGTTCCGGCCAGGATATCGAAGGCCGTGTCGTCACCGTCCGGCCCAGTGAGAAACTGCTGCGGCTGTTGGGCGTGGTCGCCGGCAGTGCGGTTGCCGGCAGTTCGGAAGAGCGCGTTGCAAACCGAGGCGATTCCCGCGCGGCCCCCGCCGGCGGGCCCGTCGATCACGCCCGACTGGAAGAACTGGCCCGACGCATTGCCGCCATGCCGGAAGAGCAACTCGTGGTGGTCGAGCAGGAGTCGTGAAGCGCCCGGCCGTCGCTTGCCCTGGCCGGCGTCGGCGGCGTCGATCAGCCATGTGGCGGACGATGTCCTTCCCATGGCAGCCGGCGGTGAGCGACGATCTCGCCGCGTCAGGCCGGCTGAAAGCTTGGTTCTCGTTTCGCCTCCACGCTGGCGCGGCGTCAGGTTCCGTCTCGGGTGGGCGATGCGCGGGCGGCGCGTTCAGTGGGGCCGGGCTTGCGGGGCCGAGCGACGGCGCGATCGGCCCGAGCCACGTTATCCCCTTGGTTGCCAGCACCCGAAGCGCGGCCCTGAAGCCGTCGGCCAGCGGGGCGAAAATGAGGAAATGCAGCGGCGCTCCTATCTACGGGGTTCCAGTTGCCAGAACACCTCAAATCCAAGTCCGAGCGATCAACAACCTCCTTCGATCTGTGAGGATTGGAGAAGAAACGGAGTCAACCAAGGTCGATCCTTGGGTTGCCGCCGGCTGGTTGCCAGGCGACGGCTTTGGGTTGCGACACGCCCACTCCCCAACGCTCTGACGCGGAAAGTGGCCTGCCTCGGTCCACCACGACTAGGGGGGCGGACGGCCCGGTCGGCGGCGATACTTGGGCGGCACCGGCGCCGGTTGCGATCCTTCCTCTTGGCGATACTCGGCCTGTTGCAGGTTGAGCCATCGCCGGCGCTCGAGGGCCAGCAGCTGACCGTCGAGCGCCCCTGGCAGCGTGCCGGAACGGGCCAGATTCAGGCCGCCGCGCCACGTGCGGTACAGCGGCAGTTGACTCATTGGATTGAGCATGAAATGCCTCGCGTGCATCGGGGTGCCCCGCGCGCCGACCACCGGCGCGCACCATCTCCGCGGCGAGTTGCGCCCTCGGCTGGACGACGTGTGTTGGAGCCAGTGCCTTAGCCAAGCCCTGCCATGGTGAGCGCCTTGGCGGTCGGGTTTGCTCGATGAAAAGGGCTTCCAGTTTGGGAAGCTCGGGCAACGGTCAACCGCGGCGATTCGAAGCACTCGCCATCCCCGCGGCGACGCGTCGGGCTCGTTCCGAAGAGCCCTGAAAACGCGTCATTGTCTCCAGCCAAGAAGATATACCCGATGGTCGGGCGAAGTCAAAAAAACTAAAGCCCGTTACCGGCGAATTTGTTCAAGAAATGCTCTCGCCCGGACGCCTGATGCCGACAGCGGAAAGCTGTCCGATTAGCGGAAAGAATCGGGCGCGAAACCTCGCGGATTGTCGCGATGGTTCCGCAAGGCAGGCCCTTCGCCGCGCCGCGCGCCGGGGAAGTGTTCCGCGGCTGGGCGGAAACGCGACGCCGAGGCCCTGCCGCTCGGCCGCTGTTGCCCACGTCCGCGCGGATGGTACAATGGAGCGCGTGGCATTGGGACGTGTGGCCGTCCGGTCTTGCGGCAAAGGAGGTTGTCATGTCCACACCATTGCGAGCGGTGATTCACAACGGCAAGATCGAGCCAGTGCAGCCAGTCAACCTGCCGGAGGGGACCCATGTCCTGGTGACGCCGGCGCCTGACGGCGGAGTTGACAATGCCGGGCGCGAGCCGTCCGAGCAGCGGAAGTTAGGCACCCTTCGCGGCACGGTGAAATTCGTCGCTCCAGACTTCGATGCGCCGCTGAACGACTTCGAGGACTACACGGCGTGAGACTTCTTGTCGATACGCATGTATTGATCTGGGCGGTTGACCAGCCGGACGAGCTTGGCGCGGATGCCCGACTGCACCTGGAAGATCGGTCCAACCTCTTGATCGTCAGCATGGGCTCAATCTGGGAGCTGGCGATCAAAGTCGGCTTGGGCGCGCGGAGGCCGCAATGTTCTTCGATCACGCCAACTCGGGCAATTCGGGCAATTCGGCGATCGCCGCTTCGATCTTTTCCTGCGGATAGGCGTAATCTTCCAGCTCGCCGCTGAAATAGCGATCGTAGGCAGCCAGATCGCACAGCCCGTGGCCGCTCAGGCAGAAGACGATGCACTTTTCCTCGCCGGTTTCCTTGCAGCGAAGTGCTTCGGCCACCGTGGCGCGGATCGCGTGCGAGGTTTCGGGGGCGGGAATGATGCCCTCGGAGGCGGCGAACAGCTTGGCCGCTTCGAAGCATTCGAGCTGATGGTAGGCGCGCGATTCAATCAGCCCCAGTCCCGCGCCCAGGCTGACCATCGGCGCCATGCCGTGGTAGCGGAGTCCGCCGGCGTGAATGCCTGGCGGGACGAAGCTATGGCCGAGGGTGAACATCTTCATCAGCGGGGTGAGCTTGGTCGTATCGCCGAAGTCGTAGCGATACTGGCCACGGCTCATCGTGGGACAGCTATGCGGTTCGCAGGCGATGAAGCGCATCTCGCGGCCGTCGAGTTTGTACCGCATTAGGGGGAAGGCCAGCCCGGCGAAGTTGCTCCCGCCGCCCACGCAGCCGATCACCACGTCGGGGAAATCCTCGGCCAGACGGAATTGGGCCTCGGCCTCCAAGCCGATGATCGTCTGGTGCAGCATCACGTGGTTGAGCACGCTGCCCAAGGTGTACTTGGTATCGTCGCGGGTGACGGCGTCCTCGACCGCTTCGCTGATGGCGATCCCCAGGGCCCCGGGGCAATCGGGATCGGCGGCCAGAATCTGCCGCCCGGCTTGCGTCTCCTCCGAAGGGCTGGGCGTGACTTCCGCGTTCCAGATGTGCATCATCGACCGGCGGTAAGGCTTCTGCTGGTAGCTCACCTTCACCATGTAGACCTTGCACTCCATGTCGAACAGCGTGGTGGCGAACGACAGGGCGGTGCCCCACTGGCCGGCGCCCGTCTCGGTGCTCAGCCGGTTGATGCCCTCCTGCTTGTTGTAATAGGCCTGCGGGATGGCCGTGTTCGGTTTGTGGCTGCCCGGCGGGCTGTGGCTCTCGTCCTTGAAGTAGATGCGGGCCGGCGTGCCCAGGGCCTTCTCCAGCCCCGTGGCCCGGACCAGCGGGGCGGGCCGCCATATCCTCAACGCCTCGCGTACGGGCTCGGGAATCTCGATCCAACGCTCCTGACTCATCTCCTGCTCGATCAACGCCCGGGCGAAGATCGGCTCCAAGGCCTCCGGCGGGACCGGCTCGTGCGTGCCGGGATGCAACGGTGGCGGCACCGGCTTGGGCAGATCGGCCTGGAGATTATACCAGGCGGCGGGCAGTTCACTGTCGGACAGAAGGATTCGCTTGGCACACATCGGCGGGGACACCTCTCAAAGGAAACAATGGAACAGGGCCGACCAAAACACAATAGTCTAGTCGGCCGGGAGGCATTTGTCGAGAGGCATGGCCGGATGCCCCGGGAGGGTTGCCATTCGGCCCGCCGGCGCCGCGGTGCCACGCGCCACGCTTCCCGCCGACTCGCTACATCACCGGCGGTGCCTGCAGGAATCCGACGATCGCGCTCATGATCGAGTGGAACGACGGGCCGATCATGAACACGAAGCTGACCACCAGCACGATCACATAGAAGAGCCGCGCCCCGCCCGACTCGAACATCACCAGGAACAACAATCCGCCGGTCAGCAACAGTGCCGCAGCACCGCAAACCCAGTTTAGCCGACTGGTGGTGTTGAAATAGTGGAACTGCTGCGCGCGGAACTCCGCGTTGATCTTGGCCAACTGGTCGCTCAGCTCGGGCGACCTTGGCTTGGAGGGACGTTGGGGCAACTGGGGAGGGCGGTAGTTGTCCTTCAAGCGCTTGACATAGGCGTCGTAATCCGACTCGTAGAGTTCCAGCATCTCCTGGAAGTGCTCCCGCTGCAACTCGTAGTTCTTCACGCGCACTTCATATTCCTTCATCCGCGTGGGATATGACCGCTTCATCTCTTGCAGCTTTTCCTCCGCCCGCAGGTTGTCGGATGAGAACCGAATGCGGTTCAATTCAAGCACCTCGGAGCGGAGGTAATAGGTGGTCGAGAGGGTGACCATGAAGGCCACGATGGTGACACCCTTGACGATGGCGATGATGGTCTTCATGGCATACTCCGATGATTGGCGTAACACTTCAGCGGTCGAAAGCGGACGGCGAAACCGAGCGATTCTCGTCATTCCCGCGCCAGCGGGAATCGCGATGCCGTGGCGACCACGACTTCCCTGGTACCAATATATCCGGCACCGGCTCGCTGTACAAGCGATTGACGGGCTGGTTGGGAAATGTAGAATGCGAAACGTTGGCGGCTCGTCGAACGCGTGGCTGTCAACCAATTTATCGGCTTATCGATTCTCGGGATTCGTTTCGGATATTCGCCCGACAGATTATCTCCTGGCCCGTCCTTCGCCATCCCCGTGACGGCTTTCGAGGTAGCTGAACCTTAATCGCATCAAGCGCAGGTGCCGCCATGACACAACACGGAATCCGTTCGACACAACGGCCTGCCACGCCGGAAGAGCGTCGGAGGCTGGAAGCCTATCGCGAGCAAGTCGCTCGCGACGCACCCGAGTTGCAACGCGAAGCACGGGAAACGGAAGCGGCCATGCGGGCCGCGGCGGCCGACGAGCCTAGCGTCAGCGGCCAGTTGCGGCGCGCCATCGCCGCCAGCGGGCTCGACCGCGGCGAACTCGCCGATCAAGCCGGTCTCTCCCCCAAGACGCTGGCCGAGTTCCTCATCGGTCGGGCGACCCTCGATTCAAGCGCCATCGATCAACTCGCGACACTACTGCGGCAGGAGTTGAAGCCGATTGGGTGAAGCCACCCGATGTGGTCCACCGATGGCCTTGGCGCAACCCAAGATTTGTCGTAGCAGTTCTGCCGTCTGAGGCGGGTGGCGAAATCGGGGGATTCCCGTCCCCGCGTGGGGCTCCCGCCATTCCCATGCACGCCGAAAGACGTGCTTCCGATGGCCGCCGGGGCAAGGTAGGCGAACCACCGCCGGTTGCCGGAGCCGGGTTGGGCGTCTATACTGGGCTGTTTCCCCACGTGACAAAATGCCCGCACCGTCGGGATATCCAAGATCCAGCCCAATCCAGCAGGAGAATCCGATGCCGTTGATCCCGCCCCATGGTGGCCTAAGTGAGCCCGTCAGTCGCACCGTCGAGCACGATCGGGTCGACCAGTTCGTGGCCGACGCCGCGGCCCTGCCCAAGGTACCCGTCTCCGACGCCGATCTATCGACTGTCTACCGCCTGGGCGACGGGGGACTCAGCCCGCTGACCGGCCCGATGGATCGCGCGACCTACGAGCGCGTGCTCGACGAAGCGGTCATCGAACGCGAGGGGACGAAGTATGCCTGGACCATTCCCCTGGCCCTGCCGGTGACAGAACAGTTGGCCGGCAAACTCGGTCCGGGCGAGGAGGTGGCGCTGGTCAATTCGGGCGAGGAGGTCGTTGCCCGGCTGAAGATCTCCGACGTCTTCCCGTGGGACAAGCAGCACTACCTGGAGAAGGTCTACCTCACCGAGCGGACCGACCACCCCGGCGGCGACATGGCGCTGAAGCAGGATGCCGACAAGACGCACTTGATCGGCGGCGAGATCGAAGTGCTGCCCCAGCCGAAGAATCCCAAGTTCGGGCAATTCGTCCTCTCGCCGCGCGAAGTGCGGTCGTTGCTCGACGAGAAGGGGTGGCAGCGCGTGGTCGCCTTCCAGACGCGCAACCCGCTGCACCGTGCCCACGAGTATGCCCTGCTCTACGGTTTGGAAGAACTGCTCCGCCAGGGACACGATGCGGGGGCGTGTCTGAACCCGCTGATCGGCGAAACCAAGGGCGACGACGTACATGCCGACGTGCGGATGCACACCTACGAGGCGCTAATCGACGATCGCGCGTTGGGTCAGGGCGACGCCGATCCGGAACTCTGGGCCAAGGTGGGCGGCTCGCCGCCCGACCGCGTTATCCTGCTCGGGCTCGACATCAAGATGTTCTACGGCGGTCCGAAGGAGGCGGTGATGCACGCCATCTATCGCCAAAACTTCGGCTTCACCGACATCATCATTGGGCGCAAGCACGCCGACGCCCCCTACCACGACGGCTCGGCCATCTGGGGCGACTTCGACGCGCACCACATCTTCGACGACCTGGCCGGCGAGCTGCAAATCCAGCCGCTGAAGGTCGGCTTCGCGGCCTTCTACGAATCGATGGGCCGGGTCGATCTGATGGAAAACCACCCGGACGAGAAGCCCGTCTTCATCTCCGGCAAGGAAGTGCGACGCATGCTCCAGGCCGGCGAACCGGTCGACCCGCGGATCATGCGCGAGAGCACCTCGAAAATCCTCACCGAAGCCATGGCCGGGTGAGGGACGCCGCGAGCGCGTCACGCCCACGGGCAGCGCCACGTGAGAATGCGGGGCACCGTGGGAACGCGGGCACCGCCCGTGGGAGCGCGGAAGTGTGGGAATGGCGACGCACGCACGGTGAATATTGAACAGTGCTCCGCGTTCCAGCCGTTCGGCCGTTTTGCATTCCCCATCCCGCCTTCTGCATTCCGCTTTCCTCTCCAACGCAGCCTAGGAACCATGCCGACGAGCGTCTACATTGCCGGCATCACCGCCGCTATCCTGGTCGGGCTGTCGAAAGCCGGGCTGCCGGGCGTGGGGTTGCCCGGTGTGCTGCTGCTGGTGATCGCCTTCCCGCCGGAGCAGGCCGGACTGGCCGTGGGCACGGTGTTGCCGATCCTCATCGTGGGCGACATCTTCGCCGTGCTCTGGTTCCGGCATCACGCACGGTGGAATCGGCTCTGGTGGCTGTTTCCGTTTGTGCTGGTGGGCATGCTGCCCGGCTGGCTGGTGCTCCGCTATGTGCCCGACGTGGTGCTGCGGATTCTCATTGGCGTGGTCGTGCTGGGGCTGATCGTCGGCGAATATGCCCGCCGTCGCTACAGCGAACGCCACGTGCCACACACCTGGTCGCTCACCGGGCTGACCGGGGCGCTTTCGGGCTTCTGCACCATCATTGCCCACGCCGCCGGCCCGGTGATGACCGTCTACCTGGTGAGCCAGGGATTGCCGAAGCGGCAGTTCATCGGCACGGCCGCCTGGTTCTTCTTCATTCTGAACGTGACGAAGGTGCCACTCTATTTCGCCTCGGGCGACATCACGGCCGAAACCCTGCGTTTCGACATGGTCGTGGCTCCCTTCGCCATCGTGGGCGGGCTGCTGGGCGTGGTGATCCTCTCGCGCATCTCACAGTGGCTATTCGACGCCCTGGCCCTGTCGCTGGCGGCGGTGGCCGCCCTGTGGCTGATTGCCGACTCGCTGATGTGAACCACGCGGAGCCGCGCAGGACGGGCCCGAATTCGCCTGCCAGCCGGCGGGGTGGTTGGATCGATTGGCAGCGGCGGAACCGGCGGCGGGACCCATCGAGGCTGCCGACGGACGCGACCGCGGCCGGCAGCGGGCTCCCTGGGCATCTTGACCGGTGCAGCGGGTTTTGTAGACGTTTGGACCGTTATAGTCGTCACAACCAATGGCGGCGGCGCAATTGGATCGGGGTAGTATACACCAGATGGCTGAAAAGGGGTATCTGGTTAAGAGACGGCGGCCGTTCCGTCGATAGTGGTTGACGGAGCGTAGTAAAGACCACTGTTTGCGTTGGCCTGCGCCATTTACCCCTTGTTTCTCTCCCCGAGAAGGAGTACCCCATGAACCGTCGTTTTGTGTTGACGGCGCTGGCTGCCGCCATGGTTGCCATCAGCGCCACCAACGCTGGGGCTGGCTGGTTTGCCAAACCGGCGACCTGTGCCCCGGCCTGTTGCGAGCCGGCTGCTTGTGAGCCCGCTTGCTGTGAACCGGCCGCTTGTGAGCCCGCTTGCGAGCCCGCCTGCGCCCCGGCCACCTGTGCGCCGAAGACTTGCCGCCGCAAGGGCCTGCTGCGTCGTCTGCTGGACAAGTGCAAGAGCACCTGCCGGCCGAAGACTTGCTGCACGGTCGAGTGCTGCGAGCCAGTGGCTGCCTGCGAGCCCGCCGCGTGCGAACCGGCTGCTTGCGAACCGGCTGCCTGTGAGCCCGCCGCCTGCGAACCGGCCGCTTGTGAGCCCGCTTGCTGCGAGCCCGCCTGCGCCCCGGCCACCTGTGCGCCGAAGACTTGCCGCCGCAAGGGCCTGCTGCGTCGTCTGCTGGACAAGTGCAAGAGCACCTGCCGGCCGAAGACCTGCTGCGCCGTCGAGTGCTGCGAGCCCGTGGCTTGCTGCGAACCGGCTGCTTGCGAACCAGCCGCTTGTGAACCGGCCGCTTGTGAGCCCGCTTGCTGCGAGCCCGCCTGCGCCCCGGCCACCTGCGCGCCGAAGAGCTGCCGTCCCGGTCTGCTTCGTCGTCTGATGGACAAGTGCAAGAGCACCTGCCGGCCGAAGAGCTGCTGCGTGGTCGAGTGCTGCGAGCCCGCCGCTTGCGAACCGGCCTGCTGCGAGCCCGCGTGCTGCAACTAAGCAGTTGTTAACCGATTGACAACCGCCCTCGGGCCCCCCGATCCGGGCCCGACGGTTCGATAAAAGCCCAGCGGCCCGAGTCCATCATCAGGACTCGGGCCGCTGGTGTTTCTTGTATAAGAAGCCGCGGACGCCGCCATTGGTCCTTGAACCCATCGGCGACCGGACCTTGGCATTTCTGGCGGAACAGCCTATAATACTGTCGTTGTAGCTGTACGTTGCTGCTCTCCGTCGCGACGATGTCGCCACCCGAGCTTGGCATGAAAGCCCATGGCCCGCCGGGAACTCGAACGAATCCGCGGCGCGATTCTCGACCATCGGTACGTCCTGACCGAGCACGCCCAGGAGGAGATGGAAGACGACAACCTGGACGTGCTGGACGTTGAGTCCGCGGTGCTGACCGGCGAAGTCGAGCAGATGTTAACGCGCGATCCGCGCGGCACGCGCTATTTCGTTTTGGGAACCGCAACCGACCGCGAAACACCTGTTGGCGTGGTTCTTCGATTTGTCGAGTCCGATCAAGTGCTGATCGTCACCGTCTACGAGCCTGAATAGGGTGAACGCCGTGTATGATTTTGGCTGCGAGCACTGCGATGGCACGGTCAAGGGGCGACTGGTCGACCGCGAAGCCATCCGGCACAAGGGGAGTTTCGTCATCTTGGAAGACGTACCGATCGGCGTCTGCGACCGGTGCGGCGCGCGTTACTTCGATGCGTCGGTGCTTCGCCGCGTTGCCGAGATCGGACGCGGAACAGCACCGCCCGTGCGGACGCTGGAGGTGCCCCTCGACCGGTACACGCAGGGCGTTTCGTAGCTGGGACCGCATCGCCCCGCCCAAAGACGGAGTGGGTGTCGTAGGGAGATACGCCGAAACCTCGGCCCCCGCGATCCGGGCTCGACGGTTCGATAGAAGCCCAGCACTTTACCGCCCGAGCACGACGTCGATCCCTTGCAGAATCGCCTCGAACTGACGGGTCGGGAGTCTGCCGACCCGCTCGTCCAGTTGCTCCTTGCCCAGGGCCACGATCAGCGAGACGTTGGCCACGGAGTCCTTGGGCAGACCGCTCAGCCTTGATTTCAGAAGCACGTTGCCGGGAGCGGCGGCCCAGAGGAGATTGCTCGTCAGCGGAACGCAGACAACCGTGCCGATTCGGCTACGATTGATCGCGTCGCACTGCACGACGACGACCGGCCGGCGGAAACCGGAGGCCGAGCCAACCGGCTCGCCGAGGTCGGCCCACCAGATGTCGCCCTGGGCAATCACCATTCCGATCGTCCCAACGTTTGCCCGGCAGCCCGGCGGGTGAACTCATCCGGGGCAGCTCCTGCCTGATCGATCGCGGCGTTCATCGCCGAGGTGACCTGATCCTCCGCATGTCGGTTGAGGAACTCAGCCAGTGCGCGGGCATAAAGCCGGCTGCGCGAGGTTTGCAGTCGGGCCGCGATGCGTTCGGCCTCTTCGAAGATATCGTCCGGAATGGAGACAGCGGTTTTCATACCAAAAGTATAACCCAGGCGACGGGCAGGTCAAGAGCGGCTCGTGATCGCGATGGCGGCCGGGCTACTCCGGCGTTCTACACAGTCGGCAAGACGACGGCGGTACCCCGAATCACCCACGCGGCTCGACGAGCCCACAGTGGCCCGCCGATATCAGCTCATCGGGTGCCCTTACTCCGGGAACAGCTTGGTCGAGAGGTAGCGTTCGCCCAGGTCGGGAAGGATCACGACGATCAGCTTGTCGGCGTTTTCCTTTTGCCGGGCGAGTTCCAGCGCCGCCCAGGCAGCGGCGCCGCTGCTGATGCCGCACATCAGCCCCTCCTCGGCGGCCAGGCGTCGCGCGGTTTCCACGGCCTGTTCGTCTTCCACGCGCACCACTTCGTCGATCACGTTGAGGTTCAGCACGCCCGGGATGAATCCCGCGCCGATGCCCTGGATGGTGTGCTTGCCCGGCTTGAGCGGTTCGCCGGCCAAACGCTGGCTGATCACCGGACTGGCGGCCGGTTCGACGGCAACGATTTGCACGTCCGGCTTACGCTCCTTCAGCACTTCGCCCACCCCGGTAATGGTGCCACCGGTGCCCACGCCGGCAACGAAGATGTCGACGTTGCCCTCCGTGTCGCGCCAGATTTCCTCGGCCGTGGTCCGCCGATGGACCTCCGGGTTGGCCGGGTTGTTGAATTGCTGCGGCATGAAGTAGTTGGCGTTCTCGGCCAGCAACTCCTCGGCATGGGCCACGGCGCCCGGCATGCCATCGGCGGCGGGAGTGAGCACCAGCTCCGCCCCCAGGGCCTTGAGCATCCGGCGGCGTTCGACGCTCATGCTCTCGGGCATGGTGACCATCAGCCGATAGCCGCGGGCGGCGCAAACGTAGGCCAGCCCGATGCCCGTGTTCCCGCTGGTCGGCTCGATGATGATCGTATCGGCGTTGATTTTCCCTTCGCGTTCGGCGGCTTCGATCATCGCCAATCCGATGCGGTCCTTCACGGCCCAAAGCGGGTTGACGTTCTCTACCTTGGCGGCCACCGTGGCGACGCATCCTTCGGCGGTACGTCGCAGCCGCACCAGGGGGGTATTGCCGATGCAGTCGGTGATATCGTCGTGAATCCGGCTGGGACGGTCGGCCGCCATGACTCTCCTCCGTGTTGGGTGGACGTGGGTGCTCCCAAGCGCGGAATTCTAAGCATGTTGCCCAAGATAATCAACACGGGTCGCGACCCGGCCCGACGCTAAATGGAAGGCCCGTCAGCGGATGGCACCAAGCGGCCGACGGCATTCGCCCCGGGATTTCGCCGGTGGACTTGGCTCACGCGGGCGAGGCGCCCGCGGCCGTGCCGATCGGGTGGACCGCCATTGGCGGCCCTAATCCTGCCCCGCTTTTGCGTCTGGGGGGAAGACTTCGAGCTTCACCACCGCCTGGTCGTAGCTCGGCCGGATGGTCTCGCCCGGCGGGACCACCAGGAAGGATTCGTCGTGCCAGCGGCCGTCGACCAACTGCTCGACTAGGGCGAGGTCGCCCTCGAGTGCCTCGAACTGCCAGCCGCGTTGCTCGGCCTGACGTCGGGCTTCGGCCTCGAACCGGTCGTCGGGCGCCACGCCGGTGCGGATGTAGGTGATCCGGCTGTAGTTGTGCGTCATGTTGCCAAGCTGTTCCCAGAGGAAGCTGGCGTTGTCTTCGCCAAACCTCTCGACCAGTTCTTCGTACGACTGGACCATGCCCTGCTTCTTCTGGATGGATGAGTCGGCAAACTGCTCGATCCCCTCGCCGCGTTCGATCCAGCCGGGCGTTTTGAAGTAGGTGTCGGGATGCGCTTGGAAGTACTCGCCGTAGCGCTGCCGATCTCCGAGGAAGAGGGTCATGCAATCGTGCGCGCGCGGGACGACCATCGGCAAGCCGGCGGCCCGCAGCCCGACCACGCCATTACTGCACAATCCGTAGCCGAGGAGGATGGCATCGTAGTGATCGGTCTCGACGCCGTCGATGGCTTCCTGCAACCGGCCGGACATGCCGGCCTGCCCGAGGTCGTGCAGGGCCTTGGGAAGGAACTCCACGTCGACCAGATTGGGCGAGCGGGCAATGGCCGCGCAAAACTCGCGATACAGGATCTCGCAGGCGAGCAACTTCAGACGCTGGCTCAATGGTTGTTTCCGTTCTCCTCACCGCTGGGAACAAAACGGTAGCCGGCGTCGCGGACGGTGAGGAAGTAGCGCGGCTCGGCCGGATCCTTCTCGAAGGCTTTGCGTAAGCGGCGGATGAACTGGTCGGGGGCCCGTGTCTGAATGTTGCCCGTCATGCCCCAAACCTGCTCGAGCAATTCCTGCCGGGGGATGACGCGTCCAGCGTGTTCGACGAAGTAACGCAGCAGCTTCATCTCCAGTTGGGTCATGCGCACCGATTGATCGCCGACGCTCACCTCGTAGGTATCGAAGTTGACCACTGCTTCGCCGAACTCGAACGTCGCCGGGGAGGAATCGCCGCCCGAACCCTGGCGTCTCCCGCCGGCCAGGCTCAGCAAATTGCGCACTCGACTGAGGAACTCCTCGAGGTCGAACGGCTTCGTCAGATACTGATTCGCACCCACGTCGAACCCTCGGGCCCGATCTTCCGCCAGCGTTCGGGCGCTGAGGATCAGCACGGGCAATTCCATCCGCTTGGCCCGAATCGCCTCGCACACGGCGTAGCCACTCATGCCGGGAAGCATCAGGTCGAGCACGACCAGATCGACCTCGTCGCCCTGCTCCTCCAAGTGGGCCAGCGCGGACGGGCCGTCGCCGAACACGGTCGCCCGATAGCCCTCGGCCAACAAGTTGTACTTGATGCCCGTGGCCAAGTGCTCTTCGTCTTCAACGATCACGATGTGGGCATTCATGGCAGTCGGATGTTGCACGTTGGATATTCGACACCGGACCGACAATAAACTGGACCGGCAACAGGCTGTCGGCCTGGGTTCAAGTCACCCCATCACCCTTCTTTCGGCAGGCGGACCTCGAACAGGCTGCCCGGCCCGGGCGAGCGGCTGCTCACGCGAATGCGGCCCCGCAATCGTTTGACCATTTCGCGGACGATGAACAACCCCAGGCCGGTGCCCGGCTTGTCGCGCTGTAGCTCCTGGCCCAGCCGGACGAAGCGGCCGAAGATCTTACTCCGCGCATTATACGGCACCCCGCGACCGTTGTCGGCAATGCGGACGATCACCTCCCCATCGCCGTGCGAGCGGAGTTGCACCTCCACTTCGGGCGGATCGCCGGCGTACTTCACCGCGTTGTCCAGCAGGTTCCGAAAGATCACGTCCAGATCGACCTGGCGCGCGTGCACGGCGCAGGGCTCCACGTCGAGCCGCACCACCTCGGCCGGCACGCGATAGCGGTGGCAGACCCCCGCCGCGCACTCGGCCAACAGCCGATCGACGGCCACCTGCTCCACGTCGCCGCGGGCCCGATGGGCGTCGAGCCGGGCCGTGTCGAGCATCTGGTTGACCAGCCGGTCCAGACGCTCGACGTCTTCGATCATGGTTCGGTAGAAGGCCGCGCGCTCGTCGTCGCTCACCGGGTGACGGCTGAGGGTTTGCAGGTAGAGCTTCATCGAGGCGATCGGCGACTTCAGTTCATGCGTCACGCTGTCGATGAAGTTCGACTGACGCCGCCCCAAATTGATCGCCTTAATGCTCAGCACCAGATAGACGATCACCCCGGCCAGCAGCAAGCCGATGAAGGTGGTACCCAAGGCCAGCAGGACCCAGTGCAGCGGCGCCCGGCTGGTGTCGGAGGTGGCCCCAAACACGGCCGAAAGCACCCAACCCACGGCCAGCACGGCCAGCAAAACAATCATGATCACGGCGAGCACGATCGGCAGCTTGAGCGACTTGCGGGCGACCATGGAAATGCTGGGAGTGGAGGTAGGATGGCGGATCGACCGAGGGAAACCGCTGGCGGGAAAGATAACGACGGCTGAAGGGGGCTGCAACAGCCAGTCATAACCGCCTTTCCCACAAGGCTTTACGTCGCGCTGCCGATGTTTTACGCAGCTTTTACCAAACCAATACACAGCCGCCATCGTCAGACGGCCGCTAACAACTATAATCCGGTAGTGAAACGGCTCCATGCACGCCACTTAGCCGGCATCGTCGGCGCGGCGTCATGCTAAGCCGAGGCCCCACCCGGCTCGCGCCGCGAGGCTCCGCGGGGCCGCACCGGTCCGGACTTGAAATCACCGATATCCACCAACAAAGCCAAATCCATGATTCAACGCGCCCAGCAATTGGACATTCTGCCCACCGATGACGCAACCCCCGCGGAAGCGGCCGAGGAACTTCACCCCAAGGGAACGGAGGCCAACGTGCTCCTGTGCAGCGTGTTCGGCCCTTACGATCAGGACGACCAGTACGGCAGCCGCCACCTGAACCCGATGGAGCTATACCAGAACCAGGTGACGCGAACCCAGGGCCCGTTCTCTCTGCGAATGTTCCATCGCAGTTGGGGACTGATGCTGATTCAAGCGAACATTTCGGCCCCTTGCACCGTGCTGGATTTCCCCGTGCTGGAGCGATTCGAGCAGGAGTTGCAGTCGCGCCGCTACGACGTGATCGGGATCGGGAGCATCATCCCCAACATGCTCAAAGTGAAGAAGATGTGCGAGCTGATCCGGAAGTATCAGCCGCGGGCGACGATCGTCATCGGCGGACATATTGCCAACGTGCCCGACCTGTCCGAACGGATCGACGCCGACCACATCGTCCGCGGCGACGGCGTGGCCTGGTTCCGCCGCTACCTGGGCGAGTCGGCCGACCGGCCGCTCCGCCACCCTCTGATCAACTCCGGCATCGGCACCCGCTCGTTCGGCATCAGCCTGCGCGAGAAGCCCGGCGACGTGGCCGCCACGCTGATCCCCTCGGTCGGTTGCCCGGTGGGGTGCAACTTCTGCTCCACTTCCGCCATGTTCGGCGGCAAGGGCCGCTTCATCGACTTCTACAAGACGGGCGACGAACTATTCGACGTGATGTGCCAGATCGAGCGCGAAATGAACGTGTATTCGTTCTTCGTCATGGACGAGAACTTCCTGCTGCACAAGAAACGGGCACTGCGGCTGCTGGAACTGATGGAGCAGAACAACAAGGCCTGGGCACTCTATGTGTTCAGCTCGGCCCGGGTGCTGCGGTCCTACACCATCGACCAACTCGTCCGCCTGGGCATTTCCTGGGTGTGGATGGGTATCGAGGGCGAGAGCAGTCAATACACCAAGCTCAACGGCGTGGATACCTTCAGCCTGATCCGCGAGTTCCAGTCGCACGGAATCCGCGTGCTCGGCTCCACAATCATCGGACTGGAGGAGCACACACCGCGGAACATCGACGCGGCGATCGACTACGCCGTGGGGCACGACACCGACTTCCATCAGTTCATGCTCTACACGCCCATCCCCGGCACTCCGTTGCACGCGCAACTCACCGCCGAGGGCCGCATGAAAGATTCCAGCGAATACGACGAAGCCGACATCCACGGCCAATTGATCTTCAACTATCGGCATCCCCACATCCCGCCGAAGGCTGAAGCCGAGATGATGGTCCGCGCGTTCGACCGCGACTTCGCCGTCAACGGCCCCAGCGTCACCCGCATCGTCCGCACCACGCTGGCCGGATGGAAGCGGCACAAGAACCACCCCGATGCCCGCGTGCGTCGCCGCTTTGCCAGCGAAGCCCGCGAACTGGCCACCACGCACACCGCCGCCGTGGCCGGCGCCAGGCTCTACTTCCGCGACAATCCCGCCTTGCACGCGAAGCTCACCGGGCTGCTTCGGTCGCTCTACCAGGAATTCGGCTGGAAAGCCCGGTTGGCCGGCGCAATCGGCGGCCGTTGGGTCCTTCGTCAACTGCGCAAGGAAGACCAACGCCTGAAACGCGGCTGGACCTACGAACCGCCCACCTTCTACGAGCGCAATCAGGTCGTCACCGACAATACGGAAGCCATCCTGGCCCGGGCGACCGACGCCACGAGTTGCCCGGCGCCGGAGAGTCGGCCGAAAGCCCCGAGCCACGCCGCCCGCAGTCCCCACGCCACCCGCGAGGAAGCGGAACTGGCCGAAGTGTGAGCCGGGGCATGGTCGGCAGGGAGGATGTACGCCGCCGCCAAGCAGCGCCGCCGTCGAGCAAGCGCCGCCGCCAAGCGGGCGCGGTGCTCGATGCGCCTTCTGTAATGCGCCCCCTGTAATTCATGGTTGGCAAGCCGACTGGCCCGCGGTGTTAGCAAGCCGCAAGAGGACGCAAGAGCAAGAGAAGGTTAGCCGCGCGAGAGATTTGTTGGCCCGATGCAAGGCCAAATCTGTCTCGCGTGGAATTGGTCAGCGTCCTTTTTCGGGGGGGCATCTCTTCCTGGGTTACCTGGCCGCTCCAGGGTGAAATTGAATTACGGGAATCCCCTAAGAATTTTCCCGACGATGGGTCGTTAGCGTTCGATGAGCTAACCGAACGCTAAAAATCCCGATGTCTAATAGCAGCAATGGTTTACGTCGATCGTTTGCCTGCGGTTGCTGGCAGTGCTTGCATGACCATGGCGACGTAAACCTTTCAATGCTAGCATCTTATGGTCTTCTGATGGACCGTCATTGACCCGGCCAAAGAAATGGGTACACTTGGTCGATCTCACCTGTATGTTGTAGTCGGCCCGGGAGCCGATACAATATATTGGTGAGTGACGTGGTTTCTTATCCCCCCCCGTTCGAACCGGTTTCGCGGCTCATCACGTCAGCCCGGAAGGCTGGGTAACATGGCGCGAGTAGGCAGCGGAGGCCGGGCGGCTAGGAAATCGCTTCGTCGAATGGACACACACGCAAACATCGATGTAAGGAGTCCCAGGTCATGGAACGCCCGGAAAACCAAGCCACGCAGGCTGCGGCCACGATGGCCGCTGAAAGCGAAAGCCACCCGCAAACGACGGCCAAGGAGCGGGGTCTAACGATCGACGCCCGCTTCTGCCCGGCCGAGGTGGCCGACCCGTTCGACACGGTCGAGTGGGAATACCGCACCGCCACGATCAAGGGTGACGGTGGTGAAGTGCTCTTCGAGCAGAACGACTGCGAAATCCCCAAGGATTGGAGCCAGCTGGCCACCAACGTCGTGGCCAACAAATATCTCTACGGCGAGATCAACACCCCGGAGCGCGAGACGGGCGTCCGCCAGTTGATCCACCGCGTCTGCCGCACGATTGCCGATTGGGGTGTCGAGGACGGCTACTTCGCCTCGGCCGACGATGGCGAGCGATTCTACCGCGACCTGGCTTGGCTGTGCGTCCATCAGCACGCCTCGTTCAACTCGCCGGTGTGGTTCAACGTGGGGCTCTATCATCAGTATGGAGTGAAGGGCGCGCAGTGCAACTGGGCCTGGGACCCCGAGGCCGAAGACGTCCGCCAGCCGGAAAACTCTTACGAGTATCCCCAAGCGTCGGCCTGCTTCATCCAGGCGGTCGACGACAACATGGAAGACATCATGGAGCTGGCCCGTAGCGAGGCCATGCTCTTCAAGTTCGGCTCCGGCACGGGCACCGACCTGAGTACGCTTCGTTCGCAAAGCGAGAAGCTCTCCGGCGGCGGCCGGCCCTCCGGTCCGCTTTCCTTCATGCGGGTCTATGATCAAATTGCCGCGGTAGTGAAGAGCGGTGGCAAGACGCGCCGGGCGGCGAAGATGCAGTCGATCAAGGACTGGCACCCCGATATCGGCGCCTTCATCGATGCGAAATATGTCGAGGAGAAGAAGGCCCACACGCTGATCGAACAGGGTTACACCCCCGAACAGGCCTACGACTCGGTGCTCTTCCAAAACGCCAACCTCTCGGTCCGCGTGAGCGACGAGTTCATGCAGGCGGTCGAGGCCGATCAGCCGTGGACCACGCGCTGGGTGACCGATCCCTCGCGCGACGGGCCCACTTTCCAGGCCCGCGACCTCTTCCGTCGCATGGCCCAGGGCGCGTGGCAGTGCGGCGATCCGGGTGTGCAATACGACTCCACGATCAACCGTTGGCACACCTGCAAAGCGGCCGGGCGGATCAACGCCAGCAATCCGTGCTCGGAATACATGTTCCTCGACAACACGGCCTGCAACCTGGCGAGCATCAACCTGATGAAGTTCCGCCTGGAGGACGGCGGCTTCGACGTGGACCGGTTCCAGGACGTCTGTCGGCTGGTGTTTATCGCCCAGGAGATCCTGGTCGATCATGCCAGCTATCCCACGGCCCGCATCGCCCGGAACAGCCACCTCTACCGGCCGATCGGGTTGGGCTATTCGAACCTTGGCAGCCTGATCATGACCAGCGGTCGGGCTTACGACAGCGACGAAGCCCGCGGCCTGTGCGGCGCGATCACCGCCATTCTGCACGGGGCGGCCAATCTGGCCAGCACGGAGCTGGCCGCGGCGGTCGGCACCTTCGACCGTTACGAGGAAAATCGCGACTCGATGCTCCGCGTGATGGAAATGCACTGGGAGCAGGTCGAGCAGATCCCCGCCTGCCCGAGCGACTTGCAGCGGGCGGCCCGTCGGATTTGGGATCGCGTGCTCACCGAGGGCCGTCGGCATGGGTTCCGCAACGCCCAGGCCACGGTGCTGGCCCCGACCGGCACAATCAGCTTCATGATGGACTGTGCGACCACGGGCATCGAGCCGGACATCGCCCTGGTGAAGTACAAGCAGCTTGCCGGTGGCGGCATGCTGAAGATGGTCAACAGGATGGTGCCCAAGGCCCTGGAGGTGCTGGGCTACAGTGCCGATCAGGTGACCGGCATTGTCGACCACATCGACCAGAACGACACGATCGAGGGCGCGCCGGACTTCAAGCCGGAGCATCTGCCGGTGTTCGACTGTGCGTTCCCGCCGCCGGCCGGTGGGCGCTCGATTCCCTGGCGGGCCCACATCCGCATGATGGCCGCCGCGCAGCCGTTCCTTTCCGGGGCGATCTCGAAGACGGTCAACATGCCCAAGGACGCCACGCCCGAGGATGTGGGCGATGCCTACCTGGAAGGCTGGCGGCTGGGGCTGAAGGCGCTGGCCATCTATCGCGACGGCTCGAAGCAAATGCAGCCGCTCTCGACCAAGAAAAAGACCGACAAAAAAGCGGAGAAACTGGCCGCCGCACCACGCCGCGAGCGCCTACCCGACACCCGCGCGTCGGTCACCCATAAGTTCAACATCTCCGGCCACGAGGGCTACATCACCGTGGGGCTCTACCCCGACGGCCGGCCAGGCGAGATGTTCATCACCATGGCCAAGGAAGGAAGCACCATCGGTGGCCTGATGGATTGCTTCGGCACCGCCGTCTCGATGAGCCTCCAGTACGGCGTGCCGCTCGACGTGTACGTCAACAAGTTCTCGCACACGCGATTCGAGCCGATGGGCTTCACCACCAATCCCGACGTGCGGATCGCCAAGAGTATCGTCGACTACATCTTCCGTTGGTTGGGCATCACCTTCCTGCCGGGATACCGGGAGAAGAACAAGGCGATCCCCACCTCGCTGCCGGAGAAGTCGGGCGGCGGGAAGGAGGATGCCGACGCCGAGCGCCGGCCCGTCGCCAAGAAGGCCGACGGGCCGAACGCCGGGCAGGGATCAGCCGACGCCGAAACCCAGCCGACGCCGGCCACAAGCGGTCCTCAACGACTGACCGCCACGCAAAGCCCGACCGATGGCGAGCATACCAACGGCCCCAACGGCCATGGTGGCAACGGTGCGAACGGTCACGCCTCGAACGGCCACGGCGCCAACGGAAACGGCGCCAACGGAAACGGCGCCAACGGAAACGGCGCCAACGGGGCCAACGGGAAAGGGGCCAGCCAGCGAGTTGTCCCCCGCCCGCACATCGCCAGTCCGGCGGTGGCCGAGGTACCGGCTCTGGATCGGGCGCGGGCGGTGGCCCCTTCCACCGAGGGCGCGGCCCCCAGCGGCGAGATGGCCGAACAGTTCGCCAGCTTCCAGAGCGACGCGCCGATCTGCGATAGCTGCGGAGCGATTACCGTCCGTTGCGGTAATTGCTATTTGTGCTATAACTGCGGCACGAGCATGGGTTGTTCGTGAGAAGCGAACGGTTGGGGCTCGCCAAATGAGCAACTCCCGACCCAAGCCGACAGCCCGCCGACAGCCCTTTGTCGGTCGACAGACAGCAAACCAACCCGAGCCTGGCTCGGCGGAGAACAGAACCTATAGGACAACCCGGGACGGTTTTAAGTGGCCCCCACATAACCTCGTTGATTACGTGCTGTTATGCGAGGTTTCCGGTGCAAAATGCCGGTTCTGTGGGGATGCCCAAGAAGGTTCAAGGACGGTTCACGGATGACCGTGGGGGGCGGCCGACGCGCGTTGCGGCCGCCCCCTCTTTTTTGTGCCCAGAAACATCAGGATCAGAACCATCAGCGGGGCAATCCGGACGAGCAGTCGGTGCCCACGACAGCGGGGATCAGTTCGGCCGCGGCGAGCACAATACGGTGGAAGATCCGCGAGGAAGGGTACGACGTCGCCGGCGGGGGTGTCACCTCAATTCGCCGAGGAGCACAACCTGCGCATCTCCGCCGTCCAACTTTCTCCGTAACCGCTCATCCGCCGTCAGCAACGGTAACCCCAGGGACTGCGCCGCAAATACGTAGCTCGCGTCGTGGACCAAGATATCGCGCTCCGTGGCCAGGTGCAGAATGTCCGGCAGAAACGGCACGGTATCGATGCGATCCAGGGCGAGGGATATCAGATCGCGCACGTCGGCCTGCACATCCTCGGCGGTGCGGACGCCCCGGCGGGCAAGCTTCCAGAGGATGTTCGTGCATTCCGTGAAGAAGAGCGCCGGGACGTGCAGTCGCGCGTCGGGCTCGTCGGCGAACCGCTGAAACAGCGTATCGACCTTGTCGGAATCATCTTCCTCGACAAAGAGCTTGATCCCCACGCTGGCATCGAGAATGTAGGCAAACGAATTGGCCATTACCGCTTCCGATCCTCGCGCAGCATGTCCAGCGTGGACGGCGACTTCATGCCGGTCTTGGCGCGACGCGTGCGAATTCGATCGAGGACCTGTCCCTGGCGCAGCCGGTTCTCGCGATCCGTCACCGCGTGCTCCAGTAGCGTGATGACCTCCGCGCTGAGCGAGCAGTGCTCGGTCTCGGCCAGTTGCCGGATACGCGCGTGGAGCGCATCGGGAATGTTGCGTACATGCAGCGTCGGCATTGGAAACCCTCCTGTTGACCTACTCGTATTATGCGCAATGTGGTTGCAGAATGCAACCACCAATCAGCGATTAATCCGTTTCTCGGGTTCAGGAAGCCTACTGCGCGGCTTTTTGCGTGATGCGCGATTGACGGATGTTGGCGAAACGGAGTCGAACTCTGCGGGAACGCAACTCGGCGAGGGATAACTGGATCGAGGGAGCGTCGACGCTGCATCGGGCTCCTGGGAACCGCCGGTTTCTGGAAGCCCTTTTTCATGGCCGGACGTCGGTGGCGACGGCGGATCGGTCCACACGCCTCGCGCCGTCCAGCTAGCGTCGCTGGCAAAATGGGTAAACCGGCCTTGACCCCGAGTCCACGCTGTCGGGACAATCCCGGCCATGTGGATCTTCACCCGATACGTCGCCTGGGAAGTGCTCAAGGTCTTTCTTGTCGCCCTGATCGTGCTGACACTGGTCGTCACCGTGGGCATGGCCGTCAAGGAGGGATTGAGCAAGGGGCTACCCCCCGGGGTGATGGTGCGCACCATGCCCTTTATGATCCCCGAGATGTTCGGCATCACCATCCCGGTGGCCCTGTTATTCGCCGTCTGCACGGTATTCGGGCGGATGGCGGGCAGCAACGAGATTGTGGCCCTCAAGTCGCTCGGGATTTCGCCCATGGCGGCGGCCGCCCCGGTGCTGGTGCTGGCCGTTTTCCTCAGCCTGACCACGGTCGGCATCTACGAGTTGGCCGCCATCTGGTGTCGGCCCAGCGTGGAACGCGTGGTGATCGAGTCGGTCGAGGAGATCGCCTACGGCATGCTGCGGACGAACCGCTCATTCAGCACCGATCGCTTTTCCATCACCGTCAAGCGGGTCGACGGCCGCCGGCTGGTGAAACCGACGATCATCATCAAAGCTCACGACGACCAGCCGGGCGTGATGGTCAGCGCCAACGAAGCGGAACTCCGCGCCGACCTGGAGCAACGGATCCTCTACTTCTTCTGTCGCGACGGCGAAGTCGACGTGGAAGGGCAAATGCGGCTGAGCTTCACCGACGAGCAGAAATACGCCGTTCCTTTCAAGAAGCCGCACAAGCGCATCCATCGCGACTGGCTGGCCACCAGTGAGATTCCGGCCAACATTCGCAAGCTGAAACGCGAGGTTCGGGAAATCGAAGAGGAATATCGCCAGCGCGCCGCCACCGGCGAGCCGCCGAGCAAGGACGACGTCGAGTGGTTGCGGCATTGTCGCTGGCGCATCTCCCGCCTGCGCACCGAGCCCTACCGGCGTTGGTCAAACGGCTTCACCTGCTTCTGCTTCGCACTGGTCGGCACGCCCGTCGCCATGACGCGGCGTTCCGCCGACGCGTTGACCACCTTCTTCGTCTGCTTCCTGCCCATCCTCATCATCTACTACCCGCTGTTGATGCTGGGCGAAGACCTCTCCACCTCGGGGAAGATGCACCCGATCTCCTTTTGGCTGGGCAACGCCGTGTTGCTGGTGCCGGGCTTGCTTCTGATGCGGCGGGTGATCCGCTACTGAATCGCCGGGGTGCTTCCCGGCGGTCGGCGGTTGGCGTTCGGCCGTTGCCATGCGGTGCCCACATTACTCCGTCCGCGCTTGTGAATTGGTTCGAGTTGGCAGGCGCCATCATCGCTACGATCCGCATGATCGAGCCGAACCCCGGGTCGCGTCGTTCTTACCCGTGGTTCTCCGCCAGCCAGTCGCAAGTCGTAGCCTAGTGTTTGGATAGCACTTGCCGCGCGCGCCGGGAACGTGAGTCCTGTGATCGCTCGGCCAGTCGCGAACCAACCCCTCCCTACGTCGAGCCCGGAGTGACCCGATGCTGACCTCGGATGGCTTGCTGAAGACCGATACGGCTGTCGACGCGCCCTTGCCCGCCCGCCCCAATCCCGATGCGGCGCAAATGGCCCAACGGGCCTTCGGCTCCGCGCTGAGCATGGTCGACGGGGGAACGGGCGAATTGATCGAAGCCGCCCCCGGTTGCCCGGCGATGGATTGGTCGCGCTATGGCGAAATGTGCCGACAGGTTGCCCGCGCGGGCAAGCCAGAGTTTCTCGACGACGAGTCGCCGCTATACACGCTGGCCGTGCCGCTGCCCGAGACCGACGAAGGGGCCGTCGTGGCCGTGGGAACGTTCGTCCGCCGACCGGTCCCGATCGACGAGGACCTCACCGCGCAGGCGTCGGTGCTGGGGGTGGACCCTCAGAGCTTGTCGCTGTGGGCAAGCCGGCAGCAGCCGATCGGCGTGGACTTGGCCGAGCGGTTGGCCGAGCTTTTGGTCGACGATCTCGCCTCGCGCGCCCGGCTCAAGGAGGTGGAGCGCGAAGCGGAAAGCCTCTCGGTACATCTGGCGAGCACCTACGAGGAGATCAGTCTCCTTTACCGGCTCACCCAGAACCTGAAAATCTCCGAGAGCGACGAAGACCTGGGCCAAATCGCCCTGGAGTGGATGCACGAGGTCTTGCCCGTGCAGGCCATGGCCATGCAACTGGTCCCCCTGGCCGACGAGGAAGACGAAGCGACGCGGCACGGCTCGCGCAGCAGCCGGGTCATGCTCCGACAGGGCGACTGCCCGATCGACGAGAGGCAGTTCCGCCGGCTGGTCGAGCATCTTGGGCCGGAAGCCCGCAATCGGCCAATCGTCCTCAATCCACCGGCAACCCTGGGAGCCGATTGGCCGGTGCCGGACGTGAAGCAGGTGATCGTCGTCTCGTTGGCCGAGGGCGAAAATCTCTTTGGCTGGCTGGCGGCGATCAACCACGCCGATGGTCGAGAATTCGGCACGGTCGAGGCCAGCCTGCTCAGCTCCGTGGCCGCCATCCTCGGCATCCACAGCGGAAACATCGAACTCTACCGCCAGCAGGCCGAACTGCTCATCGGCGTCGTGCGGGCGCTGACCTCCGCCATCGATGCCAAAGACCCCTACACCCGCGGCCATAGCGATCGGGTCGCGCGGGTCGCCGTCCGCGTAGCCGAAGAGATGAATCTCTCGGGCGAGCAGCTCAATACGATCTACCTTTCCGGCCTGCTGCACGACATCGGCAAGATCGGCGTCGAAGACAGCGTGCTCCGCAAGCCGGGCAAGCTCAGCGACGAGGAATACGAACACATCAAGGGCCACGTCACCGTAGGCCACAAGATCCTCCGCGACCTCGGCAAGCTCGACAATGTGCTGCCCGTGGTGCTCTATCACCACGAATCATGGGACGGCAGCGGCTACCCCCATCGGCTCAAGGGCGAGGACATCCCACTCGCCGCCCGCATCGTGGCCGTGGCCGACGCCTTCGACGCGATGGGTTCCGATCGCCCCTACCGCAAGGGCATGCCGGACGAGAAGATCGACAAAATCTTCCGCGCCGGGGCGGGTCAACAATGGGACCCGGTGATCGTCGATGCCTTCTTCCACGCACGGGAAGACATCACCCAAATCGCGGCGGCCGAGCAGGACACCCTGATCGATCTGCCTCAGAACGCCTGATTGAAACCGGATCGCGGTCTTCGGGCGTCGTACTTGGCTCATTCTCTCTAGCCGTGGCTATCTGGCGCCCGCCCGCGGGGGGGCATGGGCTCGGTATGTCACCATGCGGGCCAGCGCTTGATTTTCGCAGCTTAACCTGATAATATAGCGACGGTCGCCCAGTCGGCCATTACCCCTGGTCCAATCCCCCGCCACGTGGCACCGTCGTTGGGCCGCCCCCAACGGAAAGGAGCACCCGCCATGACCCGTTCTTTCGATCCCGCCAAAGCCACTTCCCGCCCGGCTGGACGGCCCTCGCGACGCGACGCGCTCAAGATCGGCGGCGCGGTGGCCGCCGGGTCGCTGCTCACGGCTACCAGCGTGCCGCGTGTTCACGCCGCCGAGGACAACACCATCCGCTTGGCGCTGATCGGTTGCGGCGGACGAGGTCGCGGCGCGGTGGGCAACGCCTTCGCTGCCTCCGACGGCCCGATCAAACTTCACGCCACGGCCGACCTCTACGAAGCTCGCGCCCAATCCGCCCGAAAGATTCTCGGACGCCACGCCCCGGACAAAGTGGACGTCCCCGACGACCGCTGCTTCGGCGGGTTCGAGGCCTATCGCCACGCCATCGACACGCTCCGGCCGGGCGACGTGGCCATGCTCACCGCCTACGCCTATTGCCGGCCGCTGCATCTGGAATACGCCGTGAAGAAGGGCGTGAACGTCTTCATGGAAAAGAGTTTCGCTCCCGATCCGGCCGGTTGTCAGCGCGTACTGGCCGCCGGCGAGGAGGCCAAGGGCAAGAACTTGAAGATCGCCGCCGGGTTGCAGTGCCGTCACAGCGTCGCGCGCCAAGCGCTGATCGAGAAGGTCCGGGCCGGCGAACTGGGCGAGATCGACGTGGTGCACGCCACGCGTTCCACTGGCCGCAACTACCTGGGACCGCCTCCGGCCAAGGCCGACCCCGTGGAGTGGCAAATCCAACAGAAAAGTCACTTTCTCTGGGTCACTGCCGGCATCCTCTCGGAATACCTGATTCACCAGATCGACGAGTGCTGTTGGGTCATGGATGCCTGGCCCGTCGCGGCCACCGGCACGGGCGACGCCTCCAACCGCTCGAATAATTGCAGCCAGAATCTGGGCAATTACGATATCGAGTACACCTTCGCCGACGGCGGCAAAGCGATTGTGCAGAGTGTGGCGCCGTTCGCCACGTTTATCCATGGCAGCAAACGGTCGGCGCAGTTCTCCGGTGCGGTGCATCGGGCGACGGTTCACACCTACCGCGGGAAGGAGATCGCCAAGGACCAGATCGACTGGCGTGCCGATCGCGAGCCTTGCAGCCCCTGGCAAGCGGAGTGGGAGAGCCTGCTCAGCGCGATCCGCGAGGACCGGCCCCACAACGAGGCGGAGCGGGCGATCAAGGCGAACCTGGCCACAATCATGGGTCGCGCGGCCGCCCACATGGATCGCAAAGTGACCTGGGAGGAAGTGAACGATTCCAACTTCGTCTTCGCGCCGAAGGTGGACGAGTTGCGCTTCGGCAGCCCCGCGCCCGTGCAACCCGACGCCGAGGGCAATTACCCCCGGCCGCTGACCGAGGGCTGGGTCGAACTGTGAGCGGCGGCGGGCAAGACGCGTTGGCTCCCCGCAGCCGGCTTGCGTATGGTTTGAGGCGGGGGGGTGTGCTAAAATGGGTGGGTGTTCTCTCTCCCTCTCCCGATACCCGCCTCGGCCAGCAGTTGCCCGCCGGAAAGGAGCCTTCGCCATGAAGCCTTCACCGCATACTTCCGACCAGCCGTCCCCTCGCCCCTCCCGCCGCGACATGCTCAAAGCTGGCGGGTTGACCGCCGCCGGTTCGCTTTTGTCGGCAACGAGGGTGCCGCATGTTCATGCGGCCGAGGACAACACGATCCGTATCGCCCTGGTTGGGTGCGGGGGACGCGGGACCGGGGCCGCGGCGAACGCCTTGGCCACCAGCGGCCAAGGTCCGGTCCAGTTGGTCGCCATGGCCGACGTCTTCGAGAACCGCGTGAAGGGCAGCCTGAAACGACTTGAACGACGATTCACCGACCAGATTGACGTGCCCCCGGAGCGGCAGTTCGTCGGCTTCGACGGCTACCGCAAGGCCATCGACGCACTCCGCCCGGGCGACCTAGTGCTGCTTGCCACTCCGCCGGCCTTCCGGCCGCTGCACCTCGAGTACGCCGTGGGGCAGGGCCGCCATGTGTTCATGGAGAAGTCGTTCGCCGTGGACGGACCGGGCATCCGGCGCGTGCTCGCCGCGGGCAAACTGGCCGAGCAGAAGAACCTGAAAGTGGCCGGCGGGCTGATGAGCCGCCACTATCCGCCGTTGCAGCAGGCGGTCAAGCAAATCCACGACGGCAAGATCGGCAAAGTCATCACCGCCTGGGCCTACCGGGTGCATGGGCCCGTTGGGTACTCGCCGAAAAAGGAAGACCAGAGCGAGTTGGCCCATCAGATCATCAACTACAGCAACTTCACGTGGCTCAACGGTAGCTTCCTGCTGGATTGGCTGATTCACAACCTCGACGTGAGCTGCTGGGTCAAGCAGGCGTGGCCCGTCTCCTGTCAGGGACAGGGTGGGCGACAGGTCCGCCAGAATCCCGACCAGCTGTTCGATCACTACGCGGCCGAGTACCGATTCCCCGACGGCACCCGCCTGTTCGCCCAGGCACGGCACATGAACGGTTGTTGGGGATTCTTTGGCGACAAGATCCACGGCAGTACGGGCTCCGCCGTGCTGGGCGAAGGCATCAAACAGCCACGCATTTACCAGGGTCACGAGATGACGTCCGACCATGAAGTGTGGCGGCACGAGGGGCCCCGGCCCACACCCTACCAGGTTGAACACGACCGGCTCTTCGAGGCCATCCGGCAAGACAAACCCCACAACGAGACCGAGCGCTGTGCTTACGCCGCGCTCACCGGGATCCTCGGCCGCATGGCCGTCGAGTCGGGCAAGGAAGTCACGTGGGAACAAGCCCTGCAATCCGACCTGGAATTGTCACCCGGGCTCGAGGAAATGACCTGGGAGAGCGAGCCGCCGGTCAAACCCAACGAAGAAGACAAATACCCGATCGCCATGCCGGGATTCACGAAAGCGTTTTAGTGCCCCGAGTGCTGTTTCACGTTGAAGAAGCCGGGTGCCACTGGCATCTTGCCAGTGCCGTAGGTTGTCTTACGCTTGGATATTGCACTGCCGAAACGCCAGTGGCACAATCAAGAATCAAAGCGTGACAAAGCACCAAGTAAGAACGAGTAGAAAACCGAAACCTGAACACCCACATCGAGACCCCAGCCATGACCCGACTGACAACTTTCCCGACCACCGCTCTCCCGACCAGCCTCGTGCTCGCGACGGCTCTTTGCTTTGCCCTCTCACTTGGGTCGGCTGGCAACACGGCCGCCGCCCAGGGTGATCAGCCCGGTGTCGTGCTTCAAGGCGGCGAGGGGCCGGGCGACGGCAAGCACATCGTCTTCGTCATCGGCGACGAGGAATATCGTTCCGAGGAGTCGATGCCCCAGTTGGCCAAAATCCTCGCCAAGCGCCACGGCTTCAAATGCACCCTGCTGTTCGCCACCAACAAAGAGACCGGGCTGGTCGACCCGATGACGCTCGATAACATCCCGGGCCTCGACGCCCTGCAAGACGCCGACCTGATGGTCATGTTCCTGCGCTTCCGCCGTCTGCCCGAGGAGCAGATGCAGAAGATTCTCGACTACACGAACTCGGGCCGTCCGATCCTGGCACTCCGCACGTCGACGCACGCGTTCAAGTATCCAGCCAAAAGCCCGCTGGCCAAGTGGTCGTGGCGGAGCAAGGACCCCAAGGGCGGCTATGGCCGGGCCGTGTTGGGAGAGACGTGGATTGCCCACCATGGTCATCACAACGTGGAGAGCACCCGCGCGCTGCCGAGCGAGGGTCAGGCCGATCACCCCGTCCTGCGCGGTGTGGGCGAAATTTGGGGCCCCTCGGATGTCTATAAAATCACCACGCTCAGCGGCGACAGCAAACCGATTCTCGACGGCCACGTGCTCACCGGCATGAAGCCCGACGACCCGATCAACCGAGAGAAGCCGACGATGCCCGTCGCTTGGACGAAGACCTACACCGGCACGGAGGGCAAGACGTCGACGGTGTTTACCACCACCATGGGCCACTCGGGCGACCTGAAGGACGCCGACTTCCGCCGCCTGCTGGTCAATGCCTGCTATTGGCTCACCGGGCTGGACGTGCCCGAAAAGGCCGACGTGGAGTTGGTCGGCACCTACGATCCGCTACCGATCGGCTACGGCAAATACCGCCAGGGCGTGCGGCCCGAGGACCACCAGTTGCAATAGCAATGGCGATACGTCTGGGCGGACGCTCCGGGCGGGCGGCCCAATGAGTCATACTCGATCGTCGGGCCCAAGCGGGCTTGCCGGTTCCTCGGCAGCGTCCGCCGTCGGGGCCGATGTCTCGGTGGCGCTCGGGTGGCCGTTGCCCTCGGCCTTCTCCGCCGCCTTGGGGGTGACACCCAGATCGGCCAGCGTCTCGGGCAACTCCACCCCGCCCACGTCCTTGAGCACCTGCATCATTGGCGGTAGGGTGCGGGCCATGTTGTGGAGCCAGCTGGCCGTGCTGCTCTGGCCGTTGTTGTTTGCGTCCCAGACGACGACCTTATCGAACTTGATGTTCGAGATCGCCCTGGCCGAGGCATCGACCAGGTTGTCGAAGTGTTCGAGCATGAGCAACTGGAATGCCTGCTGCGAGCTGCCGCAGGCTTCGACAATGGCCTTCAGGCCGTCGGCCTTCTTGGCCAGCATTTCATACTGACCGCGGGCTTCCGCTTCCAGTCGGGCGTAGGTGGCGGCCGCCTCGCCTTCGGCTTCGATCCGTTGCCGGTTGGCCTGCGCTTCGGCCTCGACTTCGATCTTGGCCTTCTCGGCCCGGGCCGGCGCTTCAAGTTCCGCCCGGCGTTCGGCTTCGATCCGCTTCGACTCGGCCAGCGCGGCCTGGGTTTGGGCAATGTGATCGGCTTCGCGCACCGAGGCTTCGGCCCGCACTTTGCGCGTTTGGCCAAGCTCGTAGGCTTCGGATCGTTTCACCTGCAAGTCGGCTTGCGACGCCGCGATATCGGCCTGGGAGAGGTTTTCACCTTCGACCGAACGGGCTTCGGCCTGGGCCATTTGGATGCGTTTCTCGCGATCGGCATCGGCCACCTGCGCGTCGCGTTGGAAGACGGCCGTCTGCTCGGCCACCTGCTGTTCCTTCTCGAGTTCGGCCACGCGGACGGCCTGATCGCGCTGCGACTCGCGCACGCCGATCACCTGCACCTTTTGGGCGTTGGCCACCTGGACGGCCTTTTCCCGCTCGGCATCGGCCACGCGGATCTCGCCCATTTTTTCGTTGTCGGCCACGTCGCCGCGGGCTTTCTGGATCGCCTCGCTGGCCGCCTTCTGGCCCATCGCTTCGATGTAGCCCGACTCGTCGGTGATGTCCGTGATGTTGACGTTGATCAGTTCCAGGCCGATCTTCCGCAGTTCCGGTTCGAGCGAATCCTGGATGCTGGTGAGGAACTTGTCACGGTCGCGGTTGATGTCCTCGATCTTCATCGAGGCGATCACTTGGCGGAGTTGCCCAAAGATGATGTCCTCGGACTGCTTTTTGATCTCGCCCTCGCTAAGTCCCAGCAGACGGATGGCCGCGTTCTGCATCATTTCGGGCGTGGTGCCGATGGCCACGGTGAACACGCTGGGCACGTTGACACGAATGTTCTCGATCGAGAGTGCGCCGCGGAGCGGGATTTCGATCTGCATCGGTTCGAGCGACAGCTCGTCGAAATCCTGGATCAGCGGCCAGACGAATTTTGCCCCACCATGCACGCAGGTCGACGCCTCACCCTTTCCACCCGTCTTTCCAAAGATCACCAGGATCCGGTTGCTCGGACAACGCTTGTAGAAGCGCACCAGCATCAGCCCGATGGGAACGACAAGGACCACCACCGCCACGGCCAAGACGATGGCCCACGGCGGCACGATGTCGAAGATGTCTTGCTGCGCGATAAGGAGGGGAGTCATGATGGAATCCTTTGTGAAGATTGAAGTGATTGTTGTTTGGGGCCGTCAAATTGCTACTGTCCGCCAGCCACTGCTCGTCGGCTAGGGCCTTTCCACTTCGAGCGTGTCGGGGGCTAGGACGGCCGTGACCACCACACCGGTTCCCGTCGGCAACTCGGGCCCCGTGGTCTCGGCGAGATACGCCATCGTGCGACCCTGCAAGTTCAGTTGCACCTTTCCGCGTCCGGAGTGTTCGGCGGGAATCGGCGTATAGACCGTGGCATCGCTGCCCACGGCGTGGCCGATCCTGACATTGCCCGAGGCCGTCAGCCGCGAGAGCGAAAGCATCATGTAATAGACCCCGTACAGCGCGCCGGCTCCCGCACCGACGGCCATCAGGACCGTCGTTCCCGTGGAATAGCCGGCTTGTTGGCCAATCAGCCCCGCGATGCCAAAGAAAGCGACCGCGGCGATGATCGTACGCAACGAAATCGCGCGAAACAGCCAGGTGGAGTCGAGGTGGTGGTGAGCGGCGTCGGCATCGGTTGGCAGTTCGCCGCCGGCGTCCAGGTCGCCTGTGTCGAAGTCACCGCTGGTGTCCAAGTCGCCGTCGACCGCATCCGCTCCAACATCCAAGTCGAAGGCGTCGGCCCCGAAGCCGATCAGCGCAAGGACGAACTGCACGACGAGGATCGTCCCACCCACCACAGCGCAAATCCAGAACACGGTCGCCATTGTCAAACCCTCCCCGGGGCGCGCCCACCGCGTCCGCCCAATGCCGTTAGCGGTTGCCCCAGTCCACCGGGCAACCCAAGAAGCTTTCAACCGCTCAATGATCTGGTATTCGCTGGGTGGTGCACAATCTTGATCGCATCCGCTGCGTCGGCCATGTGGGTAATCATCCTTAATCGATGGGGGGGTGTCAAGCAGGGGAGGGTGGGAGGACGACGTAATTCTTCAATGCGGACCGGCGGCCTTGATCGTAACCTTGCCAACTGCTAGCAAGAACGGGTCTTGATTTGGCACCCAGGTTTGGGGTTTCAATGGTTGTTAGACCAGCCATTGAAGGAGCCCCAAACCATGGATGCCGCG
>Ga0180429_10000243_pt1 | contig 49289 bp, 30 predicted proteins | sample SS_ome_FD_132428 | JGI IMG/M metagenome (GOLD analysis project Ga0180429, IMG submission 132428) | Hypersaline lake sediment archaeal communities from the Salton Sea, California, USA - SS_1_S_1 metaG | ecosystem: Environmental > Aquatic > Non-marine Saline and Alkaline > Hypersaline > Sediment ... | reverse complement strand
TGTCCATTTTGATGTGGAATTCTGCCCAGCTTAACGAGTCAAGAGCAATTCTTTCGCAACACTGCGGCTTGTGGGCAAACGGGGCAAAGAGGAATTGGGGTTGATTCGGTAGTTTTGGGGCGGTTTCGGATCAAAATGGACAGATACACGGGTGTTTTGCACCAGAAACCGCGGGCGGTGCCGGTTCTGGAACCGGTGTCGCGCAGCGGCGTAGGGTGGGTGGTTCCGAGGCTCCGCCGAGGGTTCACCCACCATGAAGACTGGATTCCCACGTGCGTGGGAATGACGGAGGGCTCGGCTGGATTCCTGCGTGCGCGGGAATGGCGTGTATATCTCGCTTGCGCGGGAACGACGGGGGTCGCTACCCCGCAGCGGGCGGCTAATCCAGTTCCACGTCGATCGACGTGAACGGGTTCGGGTAGACCGTGGTCCACACCTCGGGCTTCAGTTCCGGCTCGCAGCCTTCCTGCCCGAGCACCACGACGTCCAGCTTTTTGCCCCGCATGTCGGGCGTCACGGGGAAGTAGTAGGTGTAGTTCGAGTCGCGATTGGCCGGGCCGTTCTCGAAGACCACCGCGGGGAAAGAGACGGCCCGCTGAGTGGCGCCGATCCAGCGGTCGCCCAGGCGCAACGCGGCATGGGCCCCGTTTCGGCCGTGCTTGCCCGGCAAGGCGACGCACAAGTAGCTGCCCGGCGCCGGGTTGGCCGGGAGCGTGATGGCCGCTTCCCACGCCAGGGTGGCCTCGGCCTGTTCGTACGCCGGGAATAGCAGCGTGGCACGCCAAGCCGACGTGTCGGTTGTCAGGGGTTCATCGCCATGGAAGAAATCGACGGCGGCCGTTCGCTCCGGGGCGGGAGCAACGCGCAGATACCGCGTCGGCGCGTCGCCCTTCAGCCTGGCCTCCCAGAGGAGGACCTCGTGCGGAACGAAGTGGTGCTTGCCGCCGTTGTTCTCGATGACGGCGACGTCGACCGTCCGGGGCGTCGATTCCGCCATGCGTCTGAAGGTCACCGGGCGCCAGGTTTCCAGATCGGAACCGACCTGGCCGCTCAGCTCCGCGGGAGCCGTGCTCTGGGTGTCGGCGGGCCGCAGTGTCTTCAGGCGGATGGTGTCCACCGGCCGGGCGGTCCCCAAGTCGACGCGTAAGCAACCGCCCTCGATCCGCCGGTCGCGCGTCCGGTGATAGACGCCGAAGAACGTCTCGTCGCGACCGTCGAAGAGATACTTGTCCCAAATGCCGCGTCGCCAGAACAATTCCTGTTCGAAGAACGCTTTGCGCGCGGCCGCCACTTCCGGGATGTCGGTCGGACCCGACCGCCGAAGCGATTGAACTTCCAGGGCGTCGTTCGGGGCGGTGAAGCAGGTGGCCTCGTAGAGTTGTTCGGCGTCGGCGGGAACGGCGACCGGTTTCAACTCCGCCAATTTGCGGTGCCACCGCGGGTCGACCGGGTCGCCGGGGAAGCGGATGCGGGTCGTGCCTTTCAGCAGCCGCCGGTTCTCGCGACCATCGACGGTCGCCCGACGGTACTCGCGCGCCTCGGACACCAACTCGACCTCGGCCGTCGTGCCGGGCATGCCCAGCAGCTTCAGCCGGACGGGCTTGTCGGGCACGTCGCGGACCACTTCGTAGTCGCATCCCAGCACGCCGATCTCCTCGCAGGGCTCGGCCGTCACCATGAGCAGGCAGGAGCGGAACGGCTCGACGGTGACCGTGACGGTGTCGCCATACGCGAACTCGCCGAGGATTCGCTCCGAGGGGTGGTAGCGTCGCACCTCGACCAGCCCCTCGGTCGCGAGGCCGATCTCTTTGGTGAGTTTCACCGCATACTCGACCGGCTCCCAGGAGAGGTTTCGCAACGTGACGAAGCGCGTGGCCTCGTCGCCCCGGGCGACGGCGTTTTCGCCATAGTGCTCCGGCAGCAGCATGCCCTCGACGAGCTTCTCGCGATTGCGGAAGTGCAAATTGTAGATGCGAGCCAGCTTGGGGAACTCCTCGTCGCGCAATAGCCAGGGATTCCCGTAGGTCTGCGGGGCGAGGATCAGGCTGCGGCTGAAGCCCTGGAGGATGAGGTCGTCTTCCCAGAAGTCCAGGCACGAGGAAATGCAGACCCCGTGATCCTCGGTGAGCCGTTGCAACTCCGGGGGCAAGCCGCGGCGCAGCGCCGCCGCTCGATTGTGCGTGGCCGTCTCGCGGTTGGCCATGTGGACGTCGATGTATGTCTCCGCCCCGCCCCAGAGGAAGGTCGTCGTGTGCCGGCGCGATTCCTCGTTCAGGTTGAGCCGGTGATTCAGCACGATCAGGTCGGGCGCGTACTTCCGACACCGGGCCATGGCCGTGGCGAAGGCTTCCTGCTTCTCGTCGCGCAGTTGACCGCAAACGGCATCCAGCTTGAACAGTTGGAAACCATAGTCGCGGCAAAGGCTGACAAGCATTTCGGTGCGGGCTTTCTCCTCCTCCGGCGTGTTGCCAAAGCCGTCGGGTCCACCCCATAGCCCGAGCCGGCAGTCGAACGATTTGGCCAGCTTGGCGACTCGTTCGAACCCATCGGGAAACTGGCCGCGGAAGCGATCGGTGTCCATCCGGCCATAGTAGTTCTGGCTGTCGATCGTGCCTGCGTCGAACGCGTAGATGCCCAGGTGCATGCCATATTCGTCATGCAGCCACTTGAAGAAGCGCAGATTCGTCAGGGTCTGCGCCTCGGTTGGGCCTTCGTTGGTGTTGTTGATCCAGGAGAAGTATTGCGGGATCGAGGGGGTCTTCTCGGTGATTGTGCCGTACTTGGCGGCCGAACCCTGTTCGGCTTGGGCCTCGACGGCGGCGGTCGCCAAGGAAGCCAGAAGACAAGCCAATAGGCCGGGGGCAATTGCGTTCACGAGGCGATCGGTCGTCATGCGAGAACTCCATGGTAGCTGATGTGTTGACGCCAAGGCGAGGAAGGACGAGGGCTGCCCAAGCTGCGTTAAAAAAACGGGCAAGGCGATACGATCGAGGCATCGCGGGCGGCCTACGTGCCATGATACTCGCCGGGCAGGCGGGATGCCAGCCGCGCGGTCGGGGCAGCCGGAGGATAGCAAAGTCGATTCCTTCCGTCATTCCCGAGAACCTTGTGCCCGCGAAAGCGGGTATCGGGAATCCAGGGGGCCGCCCTTCCCGCGCACGCGGGGATCCAGACGAGCCACGTTTCGTTCGCGGGGTGGCCCGGACGTTTCTCGCGTGCTGCCGCCTACCATCAGCGGCGAGCTGGCCGCGAACGCGTCCGGATGGCGCAGCCACAAGAGGGGCGGCACCGTTCCATCTTACGATACCTCTTGTTGCTGGCGCAACACGGACACTTCTCCGTTAAGGATTCGTCGATGATAGAAAACTGATCAGCGGAGAAGTGTCCGTGCCACCCGCCTCGGGCGGCCCGGTGCCGCCGGCGGAAGGCCCGCATCGCGATCTGCGACATCAGCGACGCCCGGTCCGGGACAGCTTTCCCGTTCCGCGGCCGATGCGTGTGGTGAGGATCGCCGGCAGCAGGATCAGGTCGCCCGCCAGCGCCGCCAGCAGCAGGATGAACATCAGCAGGCCGAACTGGGCCACGGGCAGGAAGTCGCTCCAGGCGAAGACGATCAGCCCGAGCCCGGCGATCAGCGTGGTTTGGCCCATGGCCACCGCGCATCGCTGGAAGGCGTCGACGGCGGCCGCTTGTGTTGAGCGTCCGGCCGCGCGGCTGCGGCGGAACCAGGTGAGGAAGTGCAACGTATCGTCCACGGCGATGCCCATGGCCACGCTGGCGGTCATCATGGCCCCCACGTCGACCAGCGTGCCGGTCCATCCCATGAAGCCGAAAACGGCGACGGCGGGGAAGACGTTGGGAAGCATCACGGCCAGCGTGGTGATCGGGTGGCGCAGCAGCACGAGCATCACCACCCCGATCAGGGCGAAGGCCAGCAGGAAGCTGTTGATCAGCCCATGGAGCAGCTCGCGCTGGGCGACGAACACCAAGGGAACGATGCCGGTAATGGTGGGTCGCACCAGCTGGCGATCCAGCCCGGCCCGTTCCATGTACCGGTCGAGTTCGCCGCGCAGCTCGTCGAGCACCAGGTCGTGGTCCACGTTGCGAAAGCCGGGCAACCGCCCGCTAATCCGCCAGAACTCGGCCTCTGGCGTGCGGCGGACGAAATCGGTCCGCTCCAAGCGCGGGATTTGGTCCGCCAGCCGCGTGTTGAATACGGTGCGGGCAACGCTCCCGTCCGCGCGTGTTGGCGGCCGGGGGAGGAACGTGGCTGCCGAGAGTGTGCCGCCGGTCCGCTCGTGACGAGTGATCAGTTGGGCCACGATCCGCGTGAGTTCCAGTCGCTGCAACGGGCTGAGCGTGTAAGGGTCAGCGTCGGCCGGTGCGGAATCGGACGGTTGGTCGCGTTTGGGATCGGCTGGCGGGGCGGATGCCGCTTCGCCCTGCCTCTCGGTTTGGCGAGGGAACTCGAGCATCACTTCCAGCGGGACGATCGGCCCGATGTGTTGCTGGATCCAAACGGCGTCTTGCACCCACTCGGAGTCGCGAGCGAAGAACCTGCCCGGGGCGACCGAAGTGCGGATCAGCGTCACGCCATAGGCCAGCACGCCGAAGGCCAGGAGCCCGACGACAATCACCACGTATCGATGCCGCACGACCTGCCCGGCGATCCCCCGCAGGAGTCGCGTCGGGCGAGGGGCGTTCGCCGGTTGGATGTTCCCGGAGTTTGGCGGCACTGGCGAGACGCCGGTGGCAGCCGCCGGCGCTGGGGAAGAGTCGGCGGCGGGCGGCGCGTCGGTGGCACGTTCGTTCTTCCAGCGGAGTGGCCAACGATCGAGCATGGCTGGCAAGACCAGCAGCAGCAAAGCCGTGCCGGTCATCGTGCCCAGGGCCGCGAAGATGCCGAAAAGCTGCACGGGGACGAGATGGCTGACGACCAGCGAGATCAGCCCCAGCGACGTGGTGGTGGCGGCCAGCACGATTGGCAGCCAGCCGGCGCGCAGCGCGCGACCGGTTGCTCCGCCGCTCCCCTGCTCACGCACGGCATCGCGGTAGTAGTTGACCAGATGGACACTTGCCGACAAGGACAGCACGTAGACGAGCACGGGGACGATGACCAGAACGAGGTTCATCGTTGCTCCCGTGTAGTAGACCATGGCGCTGCCCAGGAGCGAACTATAGCCGGCAACGAGGAAGACCATGACGACCAGTCGCAAGCGCCGCAGGCAGGCCCAGGCCACGCCCAGGGCGATCAGCCAGGAGGTGAGCAACCATCGCTGCACCGAGCGTTCGCTTTCGATGTCGATGGCCGCGTTGGTCACAGCGCCGCCGGCCAGGTGGAGATCCTCCTCGCCCAGCCCTGTTGTTTCCGTGGCCAGTTGACGCAGGGCCTGGACCGCCGCCGTGCGGTTGTCGTTACCGGCCTCGGAGAAGGTGACGAGCGCGGCGGTGAGGTACTGCTGACTGGCGTTCTCGCCTTGGGAGGCTTCCGGCGGTTGGCCGATGAGCGTGCCGTCAAGCCGCTCGGCCGCCTCGCGAAAGGAGAGATTCAGCGGCTCGTCCATCAGACGTCGCAGGAGTTGCGGTCCGGTGGTCGCCTGGCTGAACCAGCGGGTCGGCGAGTTGGGCCCCTCGTCGCTCGGGTGATTGATTCGCTGGGCCAACCGGGCCAGTTGCTCGTTGTGGACATCGGGGCCCACGGTGCAATTCGGCCAGGTGATCAACGCGAATTCATCGGTGCCGAACAGCCGCTGAAAGCTGGCGTAGTCTTCCGTCTCGGGGTAGCCCTCGGGCAGCCACTGCGCGATGTTGTTGTTGGCCGTGTCGAACGACCGCTTCACTCCCCAGCCGACGACCGGCAGCAGCACCGCCATGGCGATTAGCAACGGCCAGGCAGCGCGGCGGTCGGGGAGGGGCAAAGACATGGTCGGAGGGCACGGGCAGGCGACATGGCACAACAGGAAACCGCCCAGTGTAGCCGGCCAGGGCCCGGTGCGTCAATCGGCGGAGAAAAACCAGCGGGGCATCAGCCGCGGCCCTCCCGCGCGGCCGCGCCCAGCGGCACTACAATTCGCCCTCGACGTATTTCGCGTACCGCTCGGCGACACGGCCGCTCTTGACGTCGCCCTGGTGGACCAGCACGCCCACGCGTTGCGTGATGCTCTCGCCGGCCGGAACGGTGAAGTGCTTGCCACTGCGGGCGTCCGGGCGTCGTGGGCCGAAGGTGCCGTACTCGCGGGTCAGCCAGCGATGCTCCTCGCCATCGGGCCACTGGAAGACGGCCAACCCCTCGGTTTCGCCGTCCACGGTGTTCGAGTAGTCGACCCATTTGGCCGGCTTCATGTTCGTCTCCTTCTGGCCCTGAGCACCCCGGTCGTTGGTGATCGTTCCCCCGTGGTCGCCGTTGAACTTGTCGTTTATCCGCAGGTAGGGCCAGGCGTAGTGGACCGAGTCGCTGGTGAAGGTCAGTGCGCCATGCGCGGCGGTGAGCTTGAAGGTGATGTCCAACAGATATTCGCCATCGCCCAGGGCCACCACGCGCACGGTGCGTTGCTCGTCGGCCAGCGGCTTGTCGTTGTCGTAATACCACACCATGGACTTCCGCATGACGGCTTCGTCGTTCTCGCATTGCCAATCGTCGAGCTTCGCGTGGCGAATTCCCGTGGCGTAGGGGGCGCCGGCGGCCAGCCGCTCGTCCGGATCGACCTTGCGCGACACTTCCTTTCCGCTGTAGACCGCGCTATAGGTTGCCACCGCCGGTCCGTCGCCCGCGCGAACGCGATCGGCGAACCAGAAGGCCCGATGGTGCGGGTAGGGATCGGTGATTTGCACCAGCATGTTCTTTCCGGAGGGACTGCGCAGCGGGTAATAGTGGACGAGATCGACCTTGGGCCCGTAGCGATAGACGAAAGCTTCGCGACCATCGACGCTGACCGTCAATCGGCCGGCCGCTTCATCGTTGGCCATCTGGACGCGACACGCGTCGTCCGCGCACGCGGGTGGGGGCCACACCGCGTGCAACTGTGCGAGCACCGCCAAAACCAGACCGACGGTGAGCCCGAGGGATGCCCGGCGGAATCGGCGGCGGCTCCGCATCGGCGTGCCACGTTTAGGTTTCCCAGGGTTCATGGCTTCCAGGACTCGCGAAACGCATGCATGAAGTGTTCTCATCCTCGGTACTCCTTGGTTCGGGTTGAAGTGATGTCGGAAGTGATGACGAAAGGAAGATCATGTCGCCCGCTTCTCGCCGCATGGCCGTTCAGGGGCGGCTGGCCAGCTCGCTGGCCGCGCGGCACATCGCGTCGATATTTTCGGCCGGCACGCCCGGGGCGTTGCCGCCTCCACAGGAGACGATCACGCTGCGGGGGTCTTCGAGCGTGGCCAGCGACTCCCGGACCGCGCGCTGAACGTCGTCCGGCGTGCCGGAGGCCAGCACGTCGCGGGGCGGGATATTGCCCAGCAGGGCGACTCCCGGCCCAGTCAACTCGCGAATCTCGGCCAGCGTGTGCTCAAAGGAGAAATTGAACACGTTGACGCCCATGGCGGGCAGGTGTTTCGCGGTGACCAAGCCCTCGGCGTCGTTGTGGAGCATGCGGACCGACACGTCGCGACACTCGAAAATCCGTTTCAGGTACGGCAGGGCAAACTCCTGGAAGTCGTCGTCCCGCAGGAAACCAATGAGGTCGTCCAGCAGGAAGATGCCGTCGGTCGTGTCGAAGCTGTCCACTTGCAGTCCGATCCAGTCGACCAGGTATTCGGTAACCACTTCGAGTAGCTGGTGGATTTCATCGGGGTTGGTCTTCACGCCGATGAGAAACTCGGTATGGCCGGTGAGATAGGACGCTACGTTGAGCGGCCCCCGAGCGACGGCAAAACGGATCTTGTGGCCCAGCTCCTCGATCCGCTCCCGGCATGATTGCAGGCGACGGAGCACAAATGGCGCCAAGCCGTCGCTGCGGCAGTTGGGCTTCTTCAGCCGTCCGATCTCGCTGTAGTCGTGCAGGTTGGCTTCCACGCTGGGAAAGGCGTCTTCATACCACACGCACTTCACGCCAAAAGCCGATGGCTCCGTACACATGCCATACTCCGACCAGAAGCCGGGTAGGAACCACACGTCGGGCCAGCGCTCGGCCACCTGCCGATTGGCCTCGAACCAGGCAGCCGGATCGGCGAAGTAATCGATGATCTTCATGCCCACATGGCCGGGCAGCCACGGACTGTCGATGATCAGGCCCACGGGTAGTTGGTCAAGCGGCTGCGTCTGCTCGCCCTGGACAACGCGAAGAAAGGCTTGCCATTGGGGATCGGTCACGGATGGGGCTCCTGGACGGGGGAGGGCAGGTGAACGGTGAAACGCCGCAACCCCACGGGGGCCGGCCCGTGGAGGTGATACTGGCGGACTTGTCGGTGGTGGACTGGTCGGTGGCGGACTTGTTGGTTAGCGGACGTGCTACAGAAACGGCCTTGCTGATGTGCCTGGCGCGACTCCTTGCCCCGTGCCGCCGCCCAGGCTGGCATGCACCGGCTAGCATGCACGGGCTAGCATCGGGCGTCTCTCCATGATACTGTAGTGGGACACGGAAAACAGTGGGGCATTTGCGCAGTGGTCGCGCAAATCGCGCCCCACCCGGGGGAGGTGGTGGCGCGGAGAACCGCTGAACAGTAGTCCCCGGGGGGATGCTGTTCCTCCTCGCCCATCCCCGGAAAGCTGACCGATCCTTCGCCCTTTGCCGACCGCCCGATGACCGCCACCATCTCCCCTCTCCGCCGCGTTGCCTTGGCGTATCCGGTGGCCGTTCCCTGGATGGCCCTATTCATGCGGGGAGTGGGCGATTACGCCAAGCGGCACGGCGGTTGGACGCTGCTGACCAGCCCCCCTACGCTCACCGGCGCCGAAGAAGCGGCAATGAATATCTTCTCGCTGCGTGGTTGGAAGGGCGACGGGGTGATCGCCGCGATCGGCTCCGAGGAGGAAGCCAGAGCGGCGCGACGGCTGAAAGTGCCCGTGGTCAACCTGAGCGGCGCCCTGCAATCGCCAGGGCTGCCCCGGGTGATGATTGACCACTACGCCGTGGGACGCGTGGCGGCGGAGCACTTGGTGGAACGGGGCTTCCGCCATTTAGCCTATTATGGCATCGATGGACCGCTGTATTCGCAGCATCGGGCCGCGGGCTTCCGCTACGTGGCTGAGCACGCGGGCATCGACTATCACGAATTGCAAAGCTCCAGGATCCTGGAGCCGCGAGCAACCTGGCGACAACGCGTCGGGCCACTGGAGCGCTGGCTGAAACGCCTTCCCAAGCCGGTGGGCTTACTGGCCGTCCAGGATTATCGGGCGCGCGTCGTGGTCGATGTTTGTGCGTCGCTCGGGCTGCGCGTTCCGCACGACGTGGCCGTGATCGGAGTGGACGACGACCCCACGGTATGCGAGTTCTGCGAGCCGACGCTCAGCAGCGTCTCGCGCAACGCCTGGCGGAACGGTTACGAGGCCGCCACGATGCTCGATCTGCTGATGTCCAAGCGGGCGCCGGCGCGGCCGGAGGTGCTCGTCTCGCCCGACGGCGTGATCCCCCGGCAATCGACCGACACCGTGGTGGTCGACGAGCCTCACGTAGCCGCGGCGGTCCACTACATGCGGGACCATCTGGCCGAGGCGATCAACGTGACGGACGTGGTCCGACAGGCTGACATCTCACGCCGGCAGCTCGAGCAGCGTTTCCGACGCATGCTCAACTGCACCCCGCACGAGTATCTCTCGAAGCTTCGTGTGCAGCGCGCAAAGCAACTGATCGAGGACCAACCGCGAATGAAGATCCGCGCATTGGCCACCCGTTGCGGCTTCAGCAGCACGGAACGGCTGCGTTTGGTCTTTCGCCGTTGGACGGGCCAAACGCCTCAGCAATATCGGGCCGAGCGACGCCGCGGCACGAGCCCCACGCGATAAACCCTACCGGCAGCGGCGGACCGATATCGGCCAACCGCGAGGTGGCAATCGGGCGGGGCGAGTAGCCGCGCCGTTGATCAGATCTCGGTGAGGTGTTGCCGCAGATTCGGGGCGACGCGAGCCGGGCTATCCTGGCAGACCCAAAGGCCCAGGTGCTCGAACCCGCCGGTCTCCTGCGTGTAGGGGAGGAATTCGCAGTAGAGTCCCGCCCCAGGGCCATTGGAGAGCGTGATGTTGTAAGCCGCCTGCTTGCCGATCGATGGCATGATGGCCATGATCGCCGCGGTGACCTCACCCCAGCAACGGGCCACGGCCGCAAGTTCCTGCTCGTCGAGTTCGAACAGGTGGCGTTTTGAGGTGTCCTTGAGGATCAACAGGCTGTTGTATGGTCGCCGCATGAAGTAGGGCACCATCAGGACGGCCGGCCCATAATCCTTCACCAGCAAGTCTTCGGGATTCTCGCGGAGCATGTACTTGGCAAAACTCTCGCCCCGATCCTGCTCGAACCGCTCGTTGCGCGCGATATGCCGAGGCTTCGTGTTGCTGTAGAGGATTTGCTGATGCCCGTGGGCCAGCGAACCGCCCACCGGCCGGCCGTAGTTCTTGATGCCCAGCACATAGCCACGGGTGGAACGACCGTCGCCGGTGACGCCGGAGGCCGGATACCCCGAGTCGGGATCGAGCAACAGCTTCTCCTCCAGCGCGGCCAGGCGCCGCATGGCGATCTCGCGGTCCGACTGCGGCATGTTGTACCAGTCGCGGTCGAAGAAGGACGAGGTCCACTGCAGGAAGTGCATGCCCCGCGGATCGTGCCCGTCGGAACCCGTCCCCGGGCCTGCTTGTCCGTCGGCAAATGGATAGAGCACGGGGAACAGGTTTTTGTTGATCATCGTGAAGCCTTCGCTGAGCGGGGCCACGTCGATCACGCCGGTCGTTTCGCCCCGGCACACGGGATCCTTCGACCCGTCCTCCTCCGACTCCGCCGGCACTTCCGCGTTGTCGTGGGGACGCTTGGCTCGGGCCGCGTTAAACACCACCACCGAGCCGTCGCGCGGGTCGGTGCGGGCGACGCCGTCGGGGAGGAAGCGGCCGATCTGTTCTTCGCCGCGGAACAGGTCCTCCAGGGCGGAGACCGACAGATCTTCGAGCCGCTCGTTTTGGAGAATTGTCTGCAGCGTGTCGCGATCGAGGTGGTGGCGACCGCTGACCGGTACCTTCTCGCGCGCCAACTCTTCCATCCCCACGTCGGTGAGGAAGGAGCGAACCATGCCTTCCCAGGTGAAGTACGGGATGGTGATCCGATAGGCGGCCTGCCCCATCTCTCGCCGCATACTTTCGTCTTCGAGCAGCATCTCGATGGCGCGAGCGAAACCGTCCACCTCGTCGGCTTGCACGACGATCGCCCCGCGTCCCACCTTCAGCGGCGACGCCCCCTCGCAGGGCACCTCCTTCGCCTCACCGTCCAGCAGGTATTCTGTCACGAAGGGGATGAGGTTGCTGCCGACCACCGGCACCTTGGTCGCGGCCGCCTCTTGCACGGCCATGCCAAAGCCTTCCATCACCGACGGTGAGCAGTAAACATCGGTGATCGCATAGAGATCGGGCAGCCATTCCCAAATGTTGCCCATCACGGCCACGCTATTGGCGATCCCCAGTTCGCCGATCAGGTTCCAAAGATCCTTGTAAATCTTCTCTTCGTGCTGATCGACGGACACAACCAACAGCGTATTGGGGTCCTTCGCGTGGATCTTGGCGAAGGCGCGGATCAGGATGTCCTTCCGCTTGGTGTGGTCAGTGCGGCTGATCTCGGTGACAATTTTCCGCCGCCGGACCTCTTCGGCTCCTAGCCCACACTGCTTGCCCACGAAAGCGAAAACGTCGTGCGTGGCGTCGATTTCCCGGGGGTGGAAACGCTGGGTCTCGATACAGGGAGGCAGGAACAGGGGCTGCTTGACCCCATAGTCCTCGACCAACGCTTGGCGGATCAACGGCGAGGTGGCCGCCACGCCGTCCAGCTCGCCAACCAACTCCTTCTCGATGGTGATACGCTCGTCAATCCGCAGGTCCGCCCATGTTTCCGGCTTCATGTTCCGCTTCTTCACCGTCCCCAGCGAGTGCGGCACCCAAAAGTGCTTCACCGGGCTGCGGAACTTGCGGCGCACCAAGGCCCCCACCTTGGCCCCATCCCAGTAGTGGGAAATGATCATGTCGACGTATCCACCGGCCGGGCTTTCCAGGAAGTCCCAGAGAAAGTCGGCCAGTTTCGGCGTCTGCGAGTCCATGTCCTCTTTGCGGACGAATTCGGGCTTGTCGTCCTCCATGTAGAGAATCCGCTGCCGGGCGTCCTTGTAACGCACGCCGACCTGCAGCTCATCGGTCGTCGGATGCCGATATCCGCCGCGGTTGGCGATCGTCACCCGAACACCCTGGGCGGCCAGCGCGTCGGTGAACATGTTCACGAACAGGTTCTGGCCGCCCGTGTCGGGTAAGCCCGGCACCACGTCCCATTGATGGATGCCGTGGTTGGTAATCATCAGCACGTGCGGGGCATCGAAACTGGTGAACGCCTGGTGAGTGGGGTCGTTGGCAATGTCGAACATGGGTCGGCTGGGGTTGGAGTTTTTCGTGGGTTGAACTTTTGTGCGAGAAGGTCAGTTGTCGCCGAAACACCGCGGGCAATCGGAAAGCTCGACACGCGGCCGAGCCTGGTACCGGCCGAACGGGAGGCTCAGCCGGCGAGCACGCCAAAGTGCGTCAGCCCTTCCTCCACGCCGGCGGCGAATTCGTGCCGCGCTTGGTACACGTCGTCCGATGCGGACTGCTGGGCATAGTCGCGAAGCTCGGGTTGGGCATTGGCCACCACCACGCCTCGGCCCAGCTCGTCGAACATGGCGATGTCGTTGCCCGTGTCGCCGGCCACCACCACACGGCCCAAGTCCAAGCCGCGCTGTTCGATAAGAAAGCGGATCGCCTTCCCCTTGCCCGAGGCGGCCGGCAGGATGTCCAAGTCGCGCCCGCTGGAGTAGACCACCAGGTACCGATCGCCCTGTTGGGCGGCGCGGCGACGGATTTCCGCGGCGGCGGCGTCCGGGTCGGGGCACTCGTCGACGTAACAGCTTGTCTTCAACTCCGTGTTAAACATGTCGGGCTGCATCCGCAAGCCTTCAATGCCCGCAAGAAATCCTTCCGCCTCGCTGCGTGAATACTGCTCCAACAACCGCGCACGCCAGGCTTCCATCGGCGGCATGTCGTCGCCGAGCGGTGGCAGATAGATCTCCGTGCCCACCTGGCAGATCACCGCGTCGGCCTGCGGCAGTCCTTCCTCGGCGATCCCAGATGTGACCTGGTCCAGTCGTCGACCGGTGCAGAGAATGAGATACAACTCGGACGAGTCACGCTTGACCTGGAGTTTCTCGCGAAGCCGGTCCAACGCTTCGCGATCGCCGGTAAGCGTCCCGTCAATATCGGAGGCCAGTGTCCATTGCATGGAGCCTCTCCGTGCTCGAGTTTCCCGACTCCGATTCGCCGCGATTCTCCAAAAATCGCCGACGGATGCAAGGAGCCGAGCGGTCATCCGTAAGCCGCTGGTGCTACTCGCGGGCACCTCGATTGGCCTGATTATTCGGGCATCGACGCTATCCGGCAAGGGGGACTGCCAGGCCGTCACGGGCAGCCGGGAGCCGCCCATCGTCGTTGTGGTTCACCCAGGTTCGCAAATTCCGCTAGTCTCCCATGGGCGACTTGACCCCCGCGACGTCACCAGGTGCGTCGTCGCGACATTCTGGCGTAGTTGCTTAAAGCGTCGCCATACGCCGGCTCGCCAGAGGTCATCCGCGGCATGTCGCATCCCAGGCTATCGGGCATGCATGTGGACCGGACGATTCAGTCGGTTCAGGATCCGCCGATGCGTGCCGGATGCCTCGCCTTCCCACAACTGGTTCATCCCCAGCTTGACGAAGTCGAGCACGAACATCCACATCAGGTTGTAAAGCCAGACCACCCCGATCAGCGTCCACGGCAGTGCGGGCACGATGATCCCGAACGCACACATCAACGCGGCGAAGACTTGGGTCCCAATCACCGCACTGAAGAGTTGCCAGGAGGGGTAGGGTGGCGTGGTCATCGAGTGTTTCGAGCGGGTCACGAACAACAGCAGGTGTCCGCCGAGGACGAGTTGCAGGAACATCATGGAGCGGACGTGGTTGATATCCATTGCCACGCCGAACTCGCTATGGAACCACGACTGCCATCCGGCGTCCTTCATCCACTCCATCCCCAGAGCAAACAGCCCGAAGGTTTGCACGACGGCCAGCACGCCCAGGACACTGGAGGTGATCAACACCCGTTTCATATCCCACTTGACCGGTCCGCGATTGACCCGGGCGTTGTCGTAAGCGATGGTCATCATCGGAATATCGTCCAGCAGGGCCAGCAGAATGATCATCACGGCCGACAGCGGGCGGAACTCATAGAAGCAGGTGGCCAACACGACGAAGAACATGATGTCGATCGTCATGGCGATGCGGTAAACGGTGTAGGTGAGCATTCGCGAGAAAATCTGTCGCGCCGTCTCCACTGCTTTGATAATGACCGAGAGTCCCGGCGCGGTGAGCACCAGCGCGGCGGCGGCCCGGGCGGCGTCGGTGGCCCCGGAAACGGCCACGCCGGCGTCGGCCTGCTTCAGGGCGGGCGCGTCGTTCACGCCGTCGCCGGTCATGGCCACCAGGTGGCCGCGATCCTGCAGTGCCTTGACGATGCCGTATTTGTGTTCGGGGAAGACTTCGGCGAAGCCGTCCGCCGTCTCGATCCGCTCCGCGTGGGCCCGATCGAGATGGGTTGGATCGTCCACGTCGTCGAACAACGTGCTGGCCGGCTGAATATTGCGCCCCATGCCCAGACGCCCGGAAATCTCCCGGCCGATCGACGTGTTGTCGCCGGTGACCATCTTCACCTCGATTCCGTGGGCGCGGGCCTGGGCGATCGTGTCGGCCGAATCGTCGCGCGGCGGATCGAATAGCGGCAGGATACCCAGCATCCGCCACTCGCCGGTCGGTTCCGTGCGGGCGACGCCCAACGTGCGGTAGCCCTTCGCGGCCAGTTCCTCGACCGACTGCTCGGCCTGCTTGCGCAACTCGCCTTCGAGATTGCACAGGTCGAACACCACTTGCGGGGCCCCCTTGGTGTAGCGGGCCTCGTGGCCCCCGCTATCCACCGCCGTGGCCTCGGTCCGCTTGTGAACCGGGTCGAAGGGCACGAAGGCCGTCTGCTTGTAGCCGTCCAGCAGCGAGCGATCGGTTACGCCGCCGATCACGGCCAGATCGATGGCGTCCTGGTCTTCCTCCTTCGAGGCCAACGCGGCGGCCAACACGCATTCGCCCGGATCGCCGGTGCCCAGCGGAACGGGGTCGGCCAGGGTGAGTTGGTTCTTCGTGAGCGTGCCGGTCTTGTCGGAGCAGAGGATGTCGATGCCGGCCATCTCCTCGATCGCCTGTAAGCGGGAGACGATCGCCTTCTCCTTCGAGAGCGTCAGCGCCCCCAGGGCCATCGTCACCGAAAGCACGGCCGGCATGGCCACGGGGATGGCCGCGATCACGAGGATCAGCACGAATTGCAGCAGGTCGAGCACCGGTGTGGCCCGATACAATTCGACGCCCACCAAGACCACGCTGAGGGCCAAGGCGATGAAGATCAGAAAATTGCCGATCCGCAGCACGGCCTTTTGAAAATGCGAAACGGCGCCCGCGTCTTGCACCAATCGTGCGGTGCGGCCGAAGAACGTCTTTCCGCCCGTCGCCGTTACCTCGGCCACCATTTCGCCTTGCTTCACCGCCGAGCCGGAGTAGACGTCGTCGCCCGCGTGTCGGGCCACGGGAAGCGATTCGCCGGTGAGCGCCGCTTGATCGATGCTCAGGTAGTCCCCGTCGATCAACTTGGCGTCGGCCGGAACCACGTCGCCCAAGCGCAGACGCACCACGTCGCCGGGAACCAGATCGCGGGCCTCGACCGACTGCCACTCGCCGTCGCGGAGCGCGCGGGCTTTCAGCGCCAACTGGCCCTTCAGCGCGTCCAGCGCACTGCTCGCCTTATGCTCCTCCCAGAACCCGAGTACGGCGTTGAACACCAGCATGAATAGGATGATGAAGAACTCGTCCCAATGTCCCACCAGAAGCGAGAGCACCGCGGCCACCTCGATCATCCAGGGGATCGGGCCCCAGAAGTAGGTGAGGAACTGACGCAAAGCACTGGTCCGCTGCTCTTCCAGTGCGTTCGGTCCGTACTGCTCGAGGCGACGTCGGGCCTCGTCGGTGGTGAGGCCATTGTGGTCGCAGTTCGCCGTTTCGGTTGAATCGGACATGGCGACTGTCTCGTCGGTTGGAGCGGTGGATGGAGACATGATTATAGACTCTTTGGTTCGGGCCAACAGCGGGGGATTCGCGCCGACGTCGACGCGTCAGACAAGTATGGGACACAGCGGCCGCGCGACGCGGAAGCAAGGCCGTGAACGACGCGAGACTTTTGACGCATAGGGAGTCGCCAACCACTAGAACCGTTTCGACCGGCGGATTCGCGCAAGGCCGCGGGCAGTACGCGCGTCGGTCAGGCACCTCGCGCCTGCCAATGGGAACCCGTCCCGACGGATTGTTGGGCCGGGGTGTCCGCGTCGCGTCGACCGGTGACCGGAAATCCTCGGTCCTGGCGGCGAAATCCAGCTTCAGGGATCAAGCGCGGTCGGCGGCTTCGGTAAGTGCCCGCAGGCTGCCAGCCAACTCCTCGCCCAGTTGCCCCGGTTCCAACCGCCAGGCCCAGTTTGGTGCATCGTGATGGCTGGTCCCCGGGCGGTTCATGCGCGCCCCGGCGGGAAGCCCCAGCAAGTCCTGCACGGGCGCCACCGCCACGGCGGCCGAACTATGCCAGGCCACTTCGATGATCTCCCAGGCCACCGCTTCCGGGCAACTCGCCTTGGTGAAGCGGCGCAGGTTTTCGAGCTTTTCCGGATGCGGTAGCACCTCCTGCTCGAACCAGCCGCGGGTGGTGTTGTTATCGTGGGTGCCCGTGTAGGCGACCGTCTCGGGCGCGATCGTGGCGGGGTCGAAGTGTCCTTCGATTTCACCCAGCAACGCGAACTGCAACACGACCATGCCGGGCAGTCCGGTGGCTTGTTGCAGGGCATCGACCTCGGCGGTGATGTGTCCGAGGTTCTCGGCGATGAACGGCAACCGCTGCCAGACGGGGATGGCCGGCGGCGGAGCGTCGCGCTGATTGGCGCTCGGCGATCCTTCGCGCCCGTCGACGGAGTTTTCTTCGAGGTTGCGGCGGATCGAATCGAACAGTTCCGCGCCGGGGCCGGGCAGCCAGCGTCCATTGCGTGCGTCGGGCTCGCCGGCGTCGACGGCCCAATACGCTTCGAACCCGCGAAAGTGGTCCAGCCGCACCACGTCGACCCGGCCGAGGACCGCGCGCACTCGGTCAGTCCACCAGCGGTAACCTTGGTCGCGGTTGGCCTGCCAATCGTAGAGTGGATTGTTCCAGAGTTGCCCTGTCTCCGAGAAATAGTCGGGGGGCACGCCGGCCACCAGCCGCGGCCGGCCAGACTCGTCCAATTCAAACAGGTCGCGGTGGGCCCAAACGTCCGCGCTGTCTTCGGCCACATAGATCGGTAGATCACCAATCAAGGCGACGCCCACGCGCCGGGCGTGCTCTCTGAGCGCGTCCCACTGGCGCGCGCAGGCCCATTGCTCGAATCGGTGGAACTCTTTCGACGCCTGAAGTTGCTCGTCCGCCGCGGCCAGGGGTCGCTGTTCGGCGTCGACCCCATGGTCCCACTCGGTCCACGCCCGGCCTTGGTTCATCTCGCGCAGCGCGAGGAAGGTGGCATAGTCGTCCAACCAACCGCGCTGAGTCGCGCGGAAACAATCGTAGTCGCGCCGCAATGCCGCACTATCGGGCAATGCGAAAAAGCGCGTGGCAGCGGCGCGCAGAAGCTCGGCCTTTACCTGGAAGGCAAGAGGGTAATCGACCGTCGTCACGGCGTGTCCGCAACGTTTGGCCGCCAGGGCGAGTTGCTCGGTGTCGAGTAGCCCGTCTTCGGACAGGCTGTCGGGGCTGATCAACAACGGATTGCCGGCGAAAGCGGAGACCGACTGATAGGGAGAGCCACCCTCGTCGGGTGGCACCAAGGGCAATAACTGCCAATACTGCTGCCCAGCCGCGGCAAGCCAATCCACGAAACGGTGTGCCGCCGTCCCCACGTCGCCGATGCCATAGGGCGACGGGAGCGAAGTGGGGTGGAGCAGGACGCCGCTGGCACGTTCGCGTGACATGAATGGATTGAGTCCCCAGGGATACGCCGGGCAAGCCCGGCTGCAGAATGGTGAATTTGCACTTCCGCACGCTCAAGCTCCGCGACTGCAAGCGCGCTTCTTTTCGCCACCGGCGCACACACGGCGTTTGCTGCCGACGCTATGCCACCTCCAGCATGGGGCCGGCTTCAAAACGGCTTGCCAGGTGCAGCGGGAAGCCTTGCCCCACACGCCGTTGCGCCGTTTGCAGGGCAACCTCAGGCAGGTTGTTGTCGGCCGAGAGATGCCCGAGGCACGCCCACTGTAGTCGATCACCGCGGATGCCTGCCAGTAGCTCGGCCGCCTCATCGTTTGAGAGGTGGCCTCCGTTGCCGCGAATGCGGCGTTTCAACGCGGGTGGATAATTCCCCTTGCTGAGCATGCCAGCGTCGTAATTGCTCTCCAGCAGCACGGCGTTCAGCGATGCGAGCAGTGCGTCCAACCCGTCAAAGGCATGCCCCAGGTCGGTCAGTACCCCCAATCGCCTCCGCCCGTCGTCCACCACGAAGGCCACGCCGTCCACGCCATCGTGCGGCGTGGGAATGGTTTCCAGGCGTGCGGTGCCGAACTTCAGGCAATCGCCGGCCGCGAACAGTCGCAAGTCGGCAATTTCGCCCAGCCGATGCCGGCTACCGGCACGTAGTGTTGCCTTGGTGGCGATGATCGGCAGTCCGAACTTGCGATGGAAGATCCCCGCCGAGGCGATATGGTCGCGGTGGTCGTGGGAGATCACGACCGCGTCGATCGAGCGGATGTCGACGCCAACGGCCGCCAGCCGCAACTCGGCCTGCCGCCCGGAGAGCCCCGCGTCGACCAGCAGGCGCAGCCCGGCCGAGGTTTCCACATAAACGGCGTTGCCGCTGCTCCCGGATTGCAGTGGTAGGAATCGCATCCAGGCATTGTAGCCGGAATTGGGCGGGGAGCAACGCCCGAAAGGCGAGGTCCGCACCGCTCTGACGGTCACTTCAGTCCGGTGGTCGCGGCGTCGCGGGCTTGGAAGGGGGGCCCTGGATTTGCACGAGCGGTGGCCTCGGGGGCTCTGGAACGGTGTTCTGACAGCAGTCGTCCTGGCCGCATCCACCGGCGTGGTCGCCAGACCCACCGCGACATCCACCGCGCAGACCGCGGCCACCCAGGAGCATGCCGGCGGCCAGCCCCACGGCGGCCAGCAGGAAAACAATGGCGGAAGCGATGATTTCGCCCATGGTGGTTCACTGCGGGACGTTTGGGTCCTGCTCGTCGGGCACGTCGGCGGAATGAGCCGGGCTAGGTGGATTGCTTGGATCGTCCGCGGCAGCATGAGTGCGGGAGACGCTTGGGGGGGATTCCTCGTCCGCTCGACCGCCACGCAGCAGTTCCTCGAAGCGAGGGCTGAGGTACTCGCATAATCCGTCGGGTAGTCCCGCCCCGGCGATGCTTGCCCTCGCGATGGCGTCGCCGGGTGTTTGGCCGGCAGGCGCGGTGGCCGAGCCACTGCGCGAGGACGGTTGCCAGCCCTCGGGCCGGGCGTCTTCATCCGCCACCAGCAAGACAGCCGAGTCTTGCTCCTCGGCCAGCTTCATCCCCTCCTCCACGCCGAGGACCATCATGGCAGTAGCCATTGCGTCGGCCCGCATGCAACTGGGATCGATCACGGTGGCCGATACCACTCCAGTCTTGGCAGGTCGCCCGGTGCGCGGATCGATGATGTGACCGTAACGCTCGCCGCCGGAGGTGAAGAAATTGCGATAGTTGCCGGACGTGGCCATTGCCGTATCGGTCAACTCGATGACCCGATAGGCGACGCGCGGCATGGCGGGCAAATCGGTCTCCGCCGACGGGCGCGGCACCTCGATGCCGATCCGCCACGGTTGGCCGTCGGGCCGGCTTCCGACGGCCTTCACTTCGCCGCCGATATCGATCATGTGATTCTCCATGCCCATTTCCGCGAGCATGCGGGACAGTTCGTCCACGGCGTAACCTTTGGCGATGCCCGAGAGGTCGACGTAAAGCTCCGGCACCTTTTTCCGGGCGGCCGGCGGATCGGACTGCACCTCCAACTGCTCCAGCCCACTCTGCCGGCGGGCAGCGGCGATGGCTTCGTCCGAGGGCACCTCGTAGGTCTTCTCGTGGCCCGGTTGCTCCAGACGCGGGCCGAAACTCCAGAGGTTCACCACCGGGCCGACGGTGGGATCGAACGCGCCCCCGCTCTGCCGCCCTGCCAGCACGGCCTCGCTCAATACGGCGGCCAGCTCGCGCGAAATGTCGACCCATTGGACGGACTGTTGCTCATTGAACAGCGACAATTCGGAACTCGGGTCGTAGGTCGAAAAGACAGCGTTGAGTTGTTCGAGTCTTCCGTTAATCACACGCCGCAGTTCCGCCGGCGCCATGCCCTGGGGCGGATGGGCGATCTTCACCACGTATTGGGTGCCCATGGTCACGCCGGTGATCCGCAGGACATCGGGCTGATCCGCCGGTTCGCAACCGACGCATGCCAACGCCGCCAGGAGGAGCACGACGCGGGGCCAGGGGACCGACACCGTCGAACGGGTTGCCCCACCCGTGATTTGCATCGTGGGTCGAAGGAATCGCCACATAATCATCGATTGTTTGACACCGCGCTTTGGTTGAGATCGGGACCTGCCGGCGTGTCGGTCTAGACTCCGAAGTCGTCGAAGAAGATGTTCTCCTCCTCGACCCCCATGTCGTCCAGCAGCTTCAACATGGCTTGATTCATCAGCGGCGGTCCGCAGAAGTAATACTCGCAGTCTTCCGGCGCGGGGTGGTCTTTGAGGTAATTGTCGTAGAGCACCTGGTGGATGAAGCCGGTCGGTCCGTTCCAGTTGTCTTCCGGCAGCGGCTCCGAGAGGGCCAGATTCCAGGAGAAATTCGGGTTGTCGCGGGCGAGCTGCTCGAAATGGTCGACATAGAACGCCTCGCGCAAACTTCGCGCGCCATACCAAAAGGAGATCTTGCGGTCGGAGTGACGGCGCCTGAGCAGTTCGAACAGGTGCGAGCGCAGGGGGGCCATGCCGGCTCCCCCGCCGATGTAGATCATCTCGCTCGGGGTATCCTGGATGAAGAACTGACCATAGGGGCCGGAGATGGTGACTTTGTCGCCGGGCTTCAGCCCGAAGATGTAGGACGACATCTTGCCAGGAGGGGCGCTGGAATTATTCGGCGGCGGGGTGGCGATGCGGACGTTGAGCATGATGATGCCCTTCTCGCCCGGGTAGTTCGCCATGGAGTAGGCCCGCGACACCGTCTCCGTCACCTTGGAGCTGTACTGCCAAATGTTGTATTTATCCCAGTCTTCGTGGAAACGCTCGTCGATGTCGAAGTCGCGGAAATGGACCTCGTGGGGCGGGCACTGGATCTGGATGTAGCCGCCGGCCTTGAAGTCGACCTCCTCGCCCGGCGGCAATTCCAGCACGAGTTCCTTGATGAAGGTGGCGACGTTCCGGTTGGAGCGGACCGTGCACTCCCACTGTTTGATATCGAAGACTTCGGGCGGGACCTCGATGTCGAGATCCTGCTTGACGGACACCTGGCAACTGAGTCGCACCCCCTCGCGGACCTCGCGCCGCGAGAGGAAATTGCGTTCCGTGGCCAGCGGATCGCCGCCGCCTTTGTGGACCTTCACGCGGCATTCGCTGCACGTGCCCTGTCCGCCGCAGGCCGAGGGAACGAAGATCTTGTTCTCGGCCAGCACGTTCAGCAACTTGCCGCCGGTGGAAACGGTGAGGGCTTTCTTGGGATCCTCGTTGATGAGGATCTTCACGTTGCCCTGGGGGACCAGATACCTGCGCGCACCAAGGATAATGGCGATCAACGCCATCACAATACCGGTGAAGGCCAGCACGCCGATGAGGATTTGTCCGATCACGGTAAGTGCCCTCTCGCTTCGTCGTCATGGCCGTCGGCGGGCGTCCGCCGGCAGCTAATTCTCTGACGATGAAACCCTAAAGTTTGATTCCCGAGAACGACATGAAGGCCAGCGACATCAGGCCGGTAATGATAAACGTCATTCCCAGCCCGCGGAGTCCAGCCGGGATGTTGCTGTATTTGAGCTTCTCGCGCACGGCGGCCAGGGCCATGATGGCCAGGGCCCACCCCACGCCTGATCCGAAGCCGAAGGTGACGCTTTCCCCGAATGTGTAGTTGCGTTCCACCATGAACAGCGAGCCGCCGAGGATGGCGCAGTTGACGGTAATCAGTGGTAGGAAGATACCCAACGCGTTGTACAGCTTGGGGACGTACTTATCGAGCGCCATTTCCATGATTTGCACGATGGCCGCGATGACCCCGATATAGGTGATCAGCCCGAGAAAACTCAAATCGAGCGAGGGCAGGCCGGCCCAGGTCAAGGCCCCTTCGCGGAGGACGTGTTGGTAGAGCAGGTTGTTCACCGGGACGGTGATTCCCTGCACGACGATCACCGCGATCCCCAGCCCCGTGGCCGTCTCGACCCGCCGCGAGACGGCCAGAAACGTGCACATGCCCAGGAAGAAGGCCAAGGCCAGGTTCTCGATGAAGATCGAGGTCAGGAAGATGCTTAGGTGATGCTCAAACATGATTTCAGGTGATTGATGGCGGCTTCATCTGGTAACACGCGCGGTCGGACGACCGCGGACGAAACGACCGGCTATCCATCCTCCTCCACTTGCTGGGGCTTCCACGTCCGCAAGGCCCAAATCATCAGCCCGATGATGAAGAACGCGCTTGGCGCGAGCAGCATCAGCCCGTTTGGCTCGTACCATCCGCCGCCTTCGGGGCTGTTCGAGGCGGTCGGCAAGATCGTGAATCCCAACAGCGTGCCGGACCCGAACAGTTCGCGGAAGAAACCGACGACCAGCAGCACGACGCTGTAGCCGACGCCGTTGCCGAGCCCGTCGAGGAAACTCAAGGGGACGCCGTTCTTCATGGCGAACCCTTCGGCGCGGCCCATGATGATGCAGTTCGTGATAATCAGCCCGACGAACACGGAGAGCTGTTTGCTGATGTCGTAGGCGAAGGCTTTGAGGAACAGGTCGACCACGATCACCAGTGAGGCGATGATCGTCATCTGCACGACAATGCGGATGCTCGAGGGGATCAACTGCCGGATCAAGGCCACCGCCATGTTCGAGAAGGTGAGCACGAAGATCACGGCCAGGCACATCGTCACCGTGGTCGACAGTTTCGTGGTCACCGCCAGTGCGGAGCAAATGCCCAACACTTGCGCCATGATGGCGTTATTGTCGAAAACCGGCTCGGTCAGGACTTGGCTTGGTTTGTTGCTCATGGCGATATGGGCAGGGGTTCGAGATTCGCACCTCCCAGGGGAGAGGTGAACTTACCCTTCCTCTCCAACGAATTCTACGGCCGCGACCGACCGCGATCCACTTGCGTTTTTCAACCGATCCAGCAACGGCCCATAACCTTGGTTGCCCAGCCAGAAGTGGAGCAAATTGGTCACTCCGCGCGCGGTGATCGTCGCCCCGCTCAAGCCGTCCACTTCGTAAATGCTGTCGGGACTCTCTGGATTGACCATCCCCTTGATCACCTCGATTCTGACATCGCCGGCCGCATCGAAGGCCTTTTTGCCCACCCACTTCTGTTTCCACTGGGGGTTGTCGATCTCGCCACCCAGGCCGGGTGTTTCGCCGTGTTCGTAAAACGAGAGATTCTCGATCGTGTTCATGTCGGCGTCGAGGGCCACGAAACCGCGCATCGTGGACCACAGCCCCATGCCGCGGACCGGCAAAATCAGGCGGTTCAACTGTCCGTTCTGTTCGTACAGATAGACCGGCCGGAGGTCGGCGACGCGCTTGATCTGAGCAATGTCCTGCGACTCGGGAATCGCCTGGCTTGTCTTGGGGTCCTGGGCGGCGGCGCGGGCGTCGAACGTTTGCGGGTCGACGTCATCGACCCACTCACCCGTCTTCAGGTCGACGATCCTTGGGGTGATCTTTTCCTTGAATAGCTTCTCCACCTCGGCCTGCTCGTCGGCTTCGATGACTCCCGCGGCCACGAGGATGTTGCGGTGCTGCTCGACCAGCCGGTTGTGCTCGATGATGTCGCGGAGCGTGACGGCGGCCGTGGAGACGACCAGCGAGCAAACAATGCAGACGCCGGCGCCGACGACGATCACGTTGGCAATGGAGTTCTTATGCATGTCGCAACTGTCTCCTCCGGATATTCGCCCGCACGACGTAGAAGTCGATCAGCGGGGCAAACGTATTGCCGAAAAGGATGGCCAGCATCACCCCTTCGGGGAAGCCGGGGTTGATCACGCGGATGAGGATGGTCATCGCGCCGATCAACACGCCGTAGAACCATTGTCCCGTATGGGTCATGGCGGCGCTCACCGGATCGGTGGCCATGAAGACCAGCCCAAAGGCGAATCCGCCGACGACCAGGTGCCAGTGGGGCGGCATCTGGAACATGGGGTTCGTTTCGCTGCCAGCGGCGAAGAACATCCCCGCCACGGCCAAGGCGCCAAGCAACATGCTGAGCATGATCCGCCAGGAGCCGATCCCCGTGGCGATGAGGATCACCGCGCCGATGATGCAGGCGGCCACCGACGTCTCGCCCATCGACCCTTGGATGAAGCCCCAGAAGGCGTCGGAGAAGGTGACGCTTTGCATCACCGCGTCCATCCCGGCCGGCGAGGAGGCCAGCCCCAGAGCCGTCGCCCCGCTGAATCCATCCACGGCCGTCCACACCGCGTCGCCGGAAATCTCCGCCGGGTAGGCGAAGTAAAGGAACGTCCGCGCCGTGAGCGCCGGGTTGAGGAAGTTGTAGCCCGTGCCGCCGAAGATCTCCTTACCGATCACCACGCCGAAGCTGATCCCCAGGGCCACCTGCCAAAGCGGGATGGTGGCCGGAAGGGTGAGCGGGAACAGCAGCCCGGTGACGAAGAAACCCTCGTTCACCTCGTGTCCGCGCACCAAGGCAAACAGTACCTCCCACGCCCCGCCGACGGCCATGCAAACGATGTAGACCGGCAGGAAGTACAAGGCGCCGTGGACCGTGTTGGCCAGCACGGACGAAGGATCGTAGGCCAGCCCGAGGTACTGCATCACCTCGGCCCGCCATCCGTCGACCTGCTCCAATCCCATTTGCTGAATGGCCAGATGAGCCTGATAGCCCGTGTTGTACATCGCCATCACCACGCAGGGCAGCAGGGCGACGACCACGGTCATCATCATCCGCTTGTAATCGATCGCGTCGCGCACGTGCACCGGGTTGGGCGCCACGGAGCGCGGCGTGTACAGGAAGGTATCGATCGCCTCGTAGAGGGGGTAGAGCTTGTGTAGCTTCCCACCCTCCTCGAACAGAGGCTCGACTCGGTCGATCATTCGGCGGAGAGGACGCATTCGCAATAACCGTTGGATGTAATCGTTTCCGCTGTTGGTTGCTTCAATCAGCCTTTGTCATTTCGCGATCAACTCCGGGAAATCCATCCCCGCCAACAGTCGTTCGTGCCTAGCATCACTCGTGTCGACGCGCCCTCGTGTCCGCGGGCCCTCGTGTCGGCGGGCGCTCCCGTCCATGAACGTCGCCGTCCGTCGGCGTGACGCTCGATTTCCACTGCCGCTCTTCGCGCTGTTCGACCTCAGCCCTCCTTCTCGATCAGCGTGAGGTTGCGACGCAACATGGGGCCATAGTTCTGCTTTCCCGGGCAGACGAACGTGCAGAGGGCCAGGTCTTCCTCGTCGAGTTCCATGCAGCCCAAGGCCTCGGCCTGCTCCAGGTCGTCCGTGGCCAATGCTCGCAAGAGAAACGTGGGGAGGATGTCCAAAGGCATCACCTTCTCGTAGGTGCCGGCGGGGTAGATCGCACGATGGCCGCCGTTACTGGCCGTCGAGAGCGGCAAGCGTCGCCGCGGCGTCAGCTTCGAGGCCACGACGTTTAGTACCGACACCTTCTTCAATCCCAGGTCGTACCAGCCGAAAAACTGCCGATCGTAGCCCTCCTCGAGCACGGTCACCTGCAAGTGATAACGCCCCAGGTAAGCCAGCGGGCCGCGAGCATTGCGTCCGCTCAGCACCGATCCGGAGACCACGCGCGAATTCTCGGCGGACAGTTCGTCGGCCAGCAGGTCGTCGAGACTGGCCCCCACGCGGGTCCGGACCAATCGGGGGTTTTTAACCCGCGGTCCGCCCAACGAAATAACGCGCCGATGGTCCAGCCGCCCGGTGCGGAAGAGGTGCCCAATGGCAATCACATCCTGATAGTTGGCGTGCCACGCGGTGCGCCCCCGACCGACGGGCCGGACGAAGTGCATGTGAGTACCCGGCAGTCCAGCCGGATGCGGGCCGGTGAACTCGACCGTTTCGACCGCGTCGTCGTCAACCGCGGGCAGTTCGGTCCCGACTCGCTTGCAAACGAAAACACGTTCGCCCCCCAGTCGGGAAAGCACCTTCACGCCGGCGAGGAAATCGTCGGGCCGCTCGCCCACAACCAGCTCGGGTGGCGCGGCTAGGGGGTTCGTGTCGATGGCCGTCACGAACACCGCATCGGGCACGGCGTCCACGGCAGGTACTTTGCTAAAAGGGCGCGTGCGGAGCGCGGTCCAGAGCCCCGACTCAATCAGATTGCGGCGCACCGCGTCACGATCAAGACGTGGCATCCGGGCATCATCGTGCTGCTCGAAGGTCTGGGCCTCCTCGCCGGCGAGACGAATCACCACCGACTGCAGGGCCCGTTTGGCCCCGCGATTGATCGCGACTACCTCGCCGGCCCCGGGCGCGGTGTAGAGCACCCCTTCGGTCTTCTTGTCGCTAAAGAGGAGCTGACCCTCTCGCACACGGTCGCCCTCCTTAACGGCCATGGTGGGCTTCATACCGACATAGTCCGGGCCCAACACGGCCACGGTTTCAACCGGCCGCGCGTTGTCGATCTTCGGTTGCGGTGCTCCGGCCAGCGGCAGGTCCAGGCCTTTGCGAATGCGGAATTTCCTCATATCAGCCGTCAGCCGTTGTCGTCAGAAACCCAGTCGTCAGAAACCCATGTGTTCGCACACGATGCTCTAGCAAGGCGACCATCCTGGTGTTTCCATTCTACGGAAAACTCGCCCTGACGGGTATTGCAGGGTGGATCGGTCCGAAAACCCACTCAATTCACCAATCGGTGGCGAAATGCTCGTCGTCCGCGAGCCGCGGACAAAACTGAAATGCCCCCAAGAGTTGTTTTGCCACGCGGCCTATCTTCCAGCTAAGCCAATGTAGGGCGTGGCTCGTTCCGACGCAATGAGGGCCCCGGGGAAAGGAACCCGCGGCCCGTCCCACCTTCGTTCCGCCGTGGGTGGGCCACCATGCTTGACAGCCCAGCGGCCCGACGCCTATTCTGTGTCGGCCGTGGAGGTGTCCGTCGCGAGTCGAAGCCCTTCAATCGGCCCGCCGGCGGCAAGATTCTCCGTCCGCCGGGTAGTATCATCCGTTCAAAGCGTTCAAAACCACGCCATCACAGCGTTCCGCGGGGCGAGTCCGGCGTCGCGGGGCACGCGTCCGCCGGTTCGCCATCCACCAGTTTGCCCGACATGCCCGCCACCAAACACGGCCCTCCGAAACTCTTCGTGCTCGACACGAACGTCATCCTGCACGATTCCGATTGCTTGATGAATTTCCAGGAAAACGACATCGCCGTGCCGATCACGGTGATCGAGGAACTGGATAAATTCAAGAAGGGCAACGACGAAATCAACTTTCATGCCCGCCAGTTCCTGCGGCGGCTGGACGGCATCACGGGCGACTTTCTGTCAGAGGAAGGGGCCCCTCTCGGGGAGGGGCGTGGATCGATTCGCGTTGTCCTCACCGGGGAACTCGACGAGCGACTCCGCGACGCCTTCCTGCAAGACTCGCTCGATCACCGCATTCTCAGTACCGCCCTGCGATTGAAACAGGCCACGTCCGACCGTCCGGTGATCCTCGTCTCCAAGGACACGAATCTTCGGGTGAAGGCCAAGTCGCTGGGGGTGCATGCACAAGATTATACAAGTGACAAAGTCGAGAGTTTCGACAAACTTTACACCGGACGCCGCATTATTGAGCACGCCCCGGCCGATTTAATCGACGCGTTCTACGCCGACGGCGGTTTTGTCCGCCGCGACAGTTTGGCGGATTTGCCCGACGCGGCCAATCCCGTGGCCAACGAGAACTTCATTCTCCGCAACGAATCGCGATCCGTGTTGGCCACCTACCTGGCCGCCACCGACAGCTTCGCCCGCGTGGAAAAGACCATCGCCTACGGCATCAAACCTCGGAACGCGGAGCAACTGTTTGCCCTCAGGGCCTTGATCAGCGATGATCTGAAGCTGGTCACGCTGGTTGGCAAGGCGGGCACGGGCAAAACCCTGCTCGCCCTGGCCGCCGCCCTTGAGTCGCGGGCCACCTATCGTCAGATTTTGCTGGCCAGACCCGTCGTGCCGCTCTCGAACCGGGATTTGGGTTATCTGCCTGGCGACATCTCCGCGAAGCTCGACCCCTACATGCAGCCACTATTCGATAATCTGGCCGTGATCCGCCACCAGTTTTCCGACCGCGACCCGTCGTCCGCGCGGGTAGGCGAGATGCTCGAAAGCGAGAAGCTCGTCATCACCCCGCTGGCGTACATCCGGGGTCGCAGTCTGCAACGCGTGTTCTTGATCGTCGATGAGGCACAAAACCTTACTCCGCATGAGGTTAAGACGATCATAACGCGAGCCGGCGAGGGAACAAAAGTGGTCTTCACGGGCGATATCCACCAGATCGACCACCCGTATCTCGACTCCCTCTCCAATGGGCTGAGCTATCTGATCAGCCGGATGGTTGGCCAGTCGATTTATGCCCATATCACTCTGGAGAAGGGCGAACGGTCGGCCCTCGCCGATCTGGCGTCCGAATTGCTATAAGGCGTTAACTCTATTGTTCTTGCGCCGTCTGGCCGGGCTCGTGGTGGCCCTCGATGTGGCTGCGTTTCTTGGTCTCGCTTCTCGAGACCTTGACTTTTGGACGACCGTTTTATACACTTGTTTGAAACAGGGGTTTAGCGGGGCTAACGCGATAAACGCCTGTTTGAAACGAATGTACTACTGAGCGAAAGACCGGGGGCGATCAACCGCAGCCGTTCGAGGAGGCCAATTTGAGCACCGACAATGCCCGAGAGCGGATCCTTGAAGCCGCTGGACCGCTTTTCGCGGATCGTGGGTACGAGAAGGCCACAATCCGTGAGATCTGTGCCTCGGCTGATGTGAACCTGGCGGCCGTGAATTACCACTTTGGGGGTAAGGAAGCGTTGTACCGGGCGACCGTCGCGATGGCCCACCCCGCGCGATTCAAGGAGCGATTCGCCCGAGAATGGCCGGAAGGCACCTCCGTCGAACAGAAACTGCACGACTTTGTTGAGAATCTGCTCACCCGCTTGCTCAGCATTGAGACGACCTCCTGGGAGTGGCGGTTGCTGATGCGGGAGATCATGGACCCCTCGCCATTCTGCCGTGAGATGTTGGCCGAGCACTTCCGCACGGGATTCCGGGCCCTGCGGGCGATTCTCGATGAGGTGTTACCGCCGGGGATGCCGCTCGCCCGACGGCAGCAGGTTGTCCTCAGCGTGGTTGCCCAGTGTGTCTATTATCGTTCGGCGTCGAATATCGTGCCAATGCTTGTCGGCGAGGAACAGTATCGCGAAGAATTTAACGTCTCGCATTTGACAAACCACATTACCCACTTCAGTCTGGCCGCCCTGGGGCTTGTGCCGCCGCTGGCCGGGGCGAAATCAATTCGTCCCGAGCATCCGACCGCGGAGGAAGCCGAACATGCGGGCAGCCCGGTAACCGACAACGGTCGCGACTGACGGCAAGCGCTGGCGGGCCCTTTCCTCGCAAAGCCCGCAACTGGAAGGCCCGGGGACGGGAGCATCGGTGAGTGTTTTCAATATCGTCAAGCCGTGACGCTCGACGGCGGGCAACACGCCCGGTCCAACTGAAAGAAGACCCATGACACAAACGCTTCGCATCGTTACTCCAATCGCCATCTTGCTCGTTGGCGCTGGTGGATTCTTGCTGCTGGCCGGGCAGCGCGAGGTGGAGACACAAGACGAGCAAGAGAGCACGGCTCCCGAGGTGGAGACGGTGGCGGTAAGCCGCCACGACCGCGGCCTCGACATCGACTTGGACGGGGTCGTCGTTCCCTATCGGGTGATTTCACTGGCCGCCGAGGTAGGCGGCCGCGTCGTCTTCAAGGACGAGAGTTGTCGGGCCGGCAACTACGTCTCGAAGGGTACGCTGCTGTTGCGGATCGATCCACGCGATTACGAGTTTGCCGTCAAGCAGCTTGAGGAGGAACTGGAGCAAGCGGATGTTACGCTGGCGGAACTAGAGGTGGAGGCCAAGAACCTCAAGGAGATGATTGAGCTGGCGGCCGATACTCTTGAACTTCAGACCGCCGAACTGCGACGCCAACAGCGATTGGCCGAACGCCGCGTCGCCACCGCCACCCAATTGGATGAGGCGCGGCGCGCGGAATTGCAGGCCCGCAACGAGGTCCTTTCGCTGCGCAATCAGTTGCAGGTGCTGGATACCCGTCGGCGACGATTGCAGGCGGCACAAGAGTTGATGCGTTTGCGACTGGACAAAGCGCGGCTCGATCTTGAGCGTACTCGCGTCACCGCGCCGGCCGATGGCGTGGTCGTGGCGGATCTCGTTGAAGCGGACAGCTACGTGAACAAGGGGACACAATTGGTCACATTGGAAGATACGTCGCGCGTCGAGGTCCGCTGCAATATGCAGGTCGACGAACTCTACTGGCTGTGGATGCAGGGCTACGAAGGGGCGGCGCCCGACTCCCGATCGGCCGCGCCGGCCGGCTCGGCGACGACCAGCCAGGCCGGCGGCGAGATGCCAACGCCGATGCCCGGTTCCGCCACGCCGTTGGCCTACCGCGATTACCAAATCCCCCGCACGCCGGCCACGGTGATCTTCGAGTTGGGCGGCCGACGCTATGCCTGGGAAGGGGTCCTGTCACGGTACGAAGGCATTGGCCTGGATGACCGCACACGCACCGTCCCGGTCCGCGTCTCCGTGCCTAATCCACGTCAGGTGAAGCTGCTGAAGAGTGGGAACCGGTCGGCCGAGGAGAGTGGGGCGAGCAATGGCGATCGCTCGACCAGTGTCGAGCAGCCGGCCGCCAACGGGCAAGGCGGCACGGCCCATCCCGCGCTGCGTGTCTCCGGTCCCCCGGCCCTGGTGCGCGGGATGTACGTTTCCGTGCGCGTCCATGCCAAGCCAAACGTGCCGTTGTTCGAGGTCCCTGAAGCTGCCATTCGCCCGGGCGATCGGCTCTGGCTCGTCGATGGCGGGCGGCTGCACATCGCGCGGGTGCGCGTGGTCGAGGTGAGCGACGGCGAAGCCGTCATCCGGCCCGACGATGCCGACCCCATCACCGCCCGTCTGCTTCAATCCGGAACGCAGGCAATCATCTCACCGTTGGCCGTTGCCGAGGAAGGCATGAAGGTTCTCGAGAGGGGCAACTCATGAAATCGCTGATCCGTTGGGCCATTCAGAACACGCCCGCGATGAACACGGCGATGGTCGCCGTGATGCTCGTCGGTGGGCTTAGTCTATACTGGATGCATCGCGAACTCTTCCCCGAGTTCGAGCTGGACTTCATTCACATCACGGTGCCCTATCCCGGGGCCAATCCCGAGGAGGTGGAGCAGAGCATCTGCCAGCGGATTGAAGAAGCCGTGCAGTCGCTCGACGGGATCAAGGAGATCAACGGCGTGGCGAACGAAGGCGCCGGGTCGGTGATTCTCGAGCTGGAGTCAAACGTCCCCGACGTGCAGAAGGTGCTCAACGAGGTCCGCAGCGAGGTGGATCGCATCCCCAGCTTCCCGCCGGAGCGGGCCGAGGAGCCGGAAGTCAAACAGATCACGCTCCGCAGCCCGGCGATTAAGGTTGCCGTGATGGGCCCCAGCGTCGATTCGCCGGAAGGCGAACTGAACCTTCGCACCGTGGCCGAGCAGATCCGCGATGAATTGTTGCAACTCGACACCGTCTCGCAGGTGAGTATCTCGGCGGCGAAGGACTATCAGATCGACGTCGAGCTATCGGAAGACACGCTACGCAAATATGGGCTCACGCTCCAGCGCGTGGCCGACATCATCCGCCGCGAGAATATCGAAGTGCCCGGCGGCACCATCCGCACCAGCTCGCAGGAAGTGCTGGTCCGCGCGAAGAACGAAGAACTGGTCGGCGAGGAAATTGCCAAGATTCCACTCGTGACGCGGAAAGACGGCGTCGTCCTGACGGTAGGCGATCTGGGCAATGTGCGTGACGAGTTTGTCGACGTGGCTTCGTCCACCTTCGTCAATGGGCGGCCGGCGATGGTTGTCTCGGTCAACAAGACGGCCGACGAGGACCTGCTGGCCATCGTGGGCGAAGTGGAACACATGATCGAGACCCTGCAGCACGGTGAGGCCTGGGGTGGTTTTCGGCTACCCGAAGGCTATCAACTGGCCACCTTTTCCGATTCGTCAATCGTGGTTCGCGATCGTCTGGAACTGCTCACCAAGAATGGTCTGCAGGGATTGATCCTGGTGTTCATCGTGCTGTCGATCTTCTTGGAACTGCGGCTGGCGTTCTGGGTGGCCCTAGGGATTCCCATTTCGATTCTCGGTGGCTGTGCGATCCTCTTCGCGGGCGGGCAGACGCTCAACATGCTCTCGATGTTTGCCTTTCTCATGGCGCTGGGTATCCTCGTGGATGACGCCATCGTGGTGGGGGAGAACGTCTATACTCATCGCGGCATGGGCAAGGGGTTCCTTCGCGCCGCCGTCGACGGGACATACGAGGTGCTTCCCTCGGTGGTCGCTTCGGTGATGACCACCGTGATCGCGTTCATGCCGCTGTTGTTCGTGCCGGGCATCATGGGCAAGTTCATCGCCGTGATGCCCCTGGCCGTGATCGCCATGCTGCTGATCTCGCTCGTGGAGTGTACGTTCATCCTGCCATGTCACCTCGCGCACAGCGGTGAGCACGACGCGGAAAAAGCCGCCCGAGCGGAGCGCCGCGCGGAGGCGCATCGACGCCGGTTTTGGTTGTGGACGGCGTTGGGTGCCGTTTGGTTTGTCGTCTTCCTGGTGCCCGCAATCTTCGTGGCCATCGCCCGGCGCGATATGGGACCCTTGGCCGAGGCAATGGAGGGGACCGCATGGTTGGCCGATTGGGCCGTGCCGCTGGCCATCGCGTTGTTCGTCGTTGCCATGATTCCCTACCTGTGGTATCCACTACGGCGCTCACCGGGCCTGTTCGCTTGGGCCAACAGGCGGGCCAACGGCGGATTGCAGTGGCTGATCGCGAAGACCTACCTGCCCTCGCTTCGATGGGCGTTGCACAACCCCTGGACAGTGTTCGCCACCGCGGCGGCCGTGATGCTGATTTGCCTGGGATTGTACAAGGGCGGCATCGTTGCCTGGACCGCTTTCCCCAAGCTAGACGCCTACATGGTCCAGGCGGTGATCGTCTATCCCGACGGCACACCCGAGGCAGTCACCGAGCAGGCCACGCGCCGGGCGGAAGAAGCCATCCTTCGAGTGGGCGAGAAGTACTCGCGCGACGGCGAACCGATCATCAAGACGGTCATGCGGATCGTGGGCAGCTCGAATCCCACGGGCGAGGTGAGCCAGCAGAGCAGGCCCGAGGGCAGCCACGCCGGTGGGTTGCTGGTCGAACTGGTCGACGCGGAGTCGCGGCCGCAGGTGACGAGCATGCAGATCATCGAAGATTGGCGTGAGGAGGCGGGCAGCTTCCCCGGTGCCGAGAAGGTGGAGTTCCGCGAAGCCCAAATGGGCCCTGGTGGGAAGTCCATTGAATTCAAGTTCCTCGCCCAACCCCGCGACATGGCCGCCATGGAGGCGGCTGTCGAAGCAGCTAAGAAGAAACTGACCACCTACCCCGGTGTTTCCGACATCAGCGACGACTCGCAGCCTGGCAAGTGGGAGTTTCAGACGCGGGTCAAAGACGACGCCGAGGCGCTGGGAGTGAACAACGCGGAGTTGGCCAACACCATTCGCGCATCCTATTATGGCGAGGAGGTGATGCGCCTGCAGCGCGGCCGCCACGAAGTGAAGCTGATGGTCCGCTATCCGCGTGATCAGCGACGAAGCCTGGCCCAGTTCGACGAAATCCGCATCCGCACCGACGATGGCTTGGAACGGCCCATCACCGAACTGGCCAAGGTCGATGTCGAACGCGGCTACTCCACGATCAACCGGCTGAATCAGCGTCGGGCCATCACCGTCACGGCCGACGTCAACGAAGACATTGGTAATGCAAGCAACATCGTTAACGACCTGAAGCAAAACTTCGTGCCGAAACTGCTGGACCAACATCCAGGAGTCCGCGTCCGCTGGGAAGGTCAGGCGGAACAGACGGCCGAGTCGATCGGTGGGCTAATCGTTGGGTTGGCCGTGGCTTTGGCCTGCATGTTCGCCCTGTTGACCCTGGAGTTCCGCTCCTACGTCCAACCGCTACTGATCATGGCGATTATCCCCTTCGGCGCTATTGGTGCCGTCCTTGGGCACCTCGTGATGGGGCTCGATCTCACGCTGTTTAGCGTCTTCGGTTTGGTGGCTCTGACCGGGGTGGTGGTGAACGACTCGATCGTGCTGATCGACTTCATCAATCACCGCGTCCGCGATGGCCTACCAGTGAAGGTGGCCCTCCTGGACGCCGGCCGACGCCGATTCCGCCCGGTGCTGCTCACCTCATTGACCACCGTGGCCGGATTGCTGCCGTTGTTGCTGGAACGATCGATGCAGGCGCAGGTCATCATCCCCATGGCCACCAGCTTGAGCTTCGGGTTGATCTTCGCCACGGCCTTGGTCTTGGTGTTGGTGCCCACGTTTTATCTGGTCTACGCCAAAGTAACCGGTGCGGGCAACCATCGGGAGGTGCATCTGGGTGAAGAGGATCTGGCCGGCGCACTGCATGAGACGATCAGCCAGCATCGCGAAGAGCAGGCCGCGGCTGCGGAACGAGAAACTCCTGGATATGCGGCTATCGCAGAAAGCGGTGGCGATGCTGGCCAGTGGTCTGCCGATGTGCCGGGCGACGGTTCGGACCACACCGGGCCCGACGGCAACGGCGATGGCCAGCCCGATTCGCACCGCCAGCGGGCCGCGCAGGAGGAACCGGCGAGCGACGTCATGTAAGCGATTACTTCCTTCGCGCTAAGTGGGATTGTTGCTCCGAGAGGGGCGGCGATTGCGATGGCTGCGCCCCCGGACCGCGAAGAGCGAGACGGCTCCTCGTTCAGCACGGAAGCGGAGGCAGCCGCCCGCCGTTGCAAGACAACGGCGGGCGGTGCCCCAACGTGGTTGGCGTGGCATTGATCGTCGACGTGACGTCGATCAGAAGCGTCCCGTCCCGTACCAGCGGCCACGGCTCCTGGCGTGCATGTCGTAGCCGAAGCGATGATGGAAGCGGACCATCATGCCATAGTGCGGGGGCGAGCCGCGCCAAATGCGGACCATGTTTAGCGCCGCATCGACAACGTCCTGGCCCGGGCCGGGCGAGGCGATCTCGCCGCCGCTGAGCCCGCCGGCGTGGTGTCCCACGCCGTAACTGCACTGCAAGATCGAGTTTCGCAAGGCTCCGTCCATCCGGGCGTCGCATGGCGCGCCGTCGGCGCTCCGCAATCGTTGGTTGGCGCCGTAGCCTTTGCTCACGCGAATCGCCCATGTGAGCGTACGGCGCGTGAGCGTGTTCGGCTCCAGCAGGAGAAACTCGTGCTCTCGTTCGGCCGCGCTAAAGACCCGATTGCCCGGGTTCGGGCCCAGATACTGGTAGGGCATGGCACTGACAACCTCACCATAATGCTCCTCCTTGGGGTTGGTGAAGTCGTAGACGACAATTCCCGGTTGCTCGCGCAACGGCTCGAAATCGCGGAATTTTAGCAGTCGGCGGACTGGGCCTTGCCGAGTCTCGTACTGGGTGTCGATACTCTGCCGCAGGCACACATAGCCGTGCAGGAGCGGAATGGAATGACGCCGCGGCTCGTAGGTTTGGCGGTCGTCGTCGATGGCGATCAACAGCATCTTGTGGTCGCGCTCGGCCAATGCTCGGGCTTTGTGGTAGTCGGTATGCCACTTGACGGCGGGCTGGATGGGCTCCTCGCTTCGGGCGATGGACAGCATGGCTCTCATGCCGGGCTTGCTGACCAGTCGCGCGGGAATGACCTGCGAAACCTTGCCAAAGTCGGGCAACTGCTCGTCGCGCAGATCGATCAAGCCAATGCCAGCCGCCAGGTGGAACTTCCGCATCCCGGAGTGAGTCAGCAGACTACGGTTGTGATCCACGTGGAGCCGTAGCAGGACCAAATCGCGCAATAGGTCGGCCTGGGTCAGGTCCGGCGTGAACCGGTACTCATCCGAGTCGACAGCCAGGAACATGATCTTCCCAGCCGACTTCGCCGCGCGATAAGCCGTGTTGTAGTCGCGATGCCAGGTCAAGCCGAAGGCGTCCTGATCGATGGGCGGACCGTGTTGACGGCGAACCCCATCAATCAGAGCCGCCACTCGGCCGGACGAATTCGCGGCGCTCGGCGGCAGCGTTCCCAAGACGTGCCCGTACTGCGCACCGTCGTATTGGAGGTTCACTAGCGCCAGACCCCCACTGGGAGACAGCGGGCGGAACGCTTTGGCCTGGAGCAACTCGGTCGCCCGAGATTGGGTCTTCGCTTCTTCTGGGTTCGAATTGGCATCCGCGGCAGCGGACGCTTGGTCGTCGGAATCAATCGTCAGCCGGACCAGCACGCAGTCCGAAAGGACGGCCTCCGCGCCGGCCGGGGCGGAGTACGGTCGATCCGTCGGGCAGAAGGCCACGATCATCAGCTTCTTCTCGCGTTGAGCCTGATGGTAGGCCTCGGCATAGCTCTCTTGCCACTCAAGCCCGGCGGCCCGGGCCGAAGGGCCCATGGCAAAGGCGACAGCGGCCAACAACGTCAACTTAACGACAATCCGTTTCTTCATCATCATCTTCCCTTCCTCTCGTTTTCTCTGAGGGTCAAACTCGGGCAGCCGATGGCGCAGCGCCGTCCTGAATCGGAGGCTGCCAGTGAACTGTGTGTTCCGGGGGTGGGGACACGGCCGGATTCAGTCGGCCGAACAATGTGAACGCCGTTGCGGAATGCTCCCGGAGGAGACAGCGAACGACGTGTTGCAAAGGTGGGTGGGTTGTACTTACGTACGGGGGGGGCGCGAGACCGGCGGCGTTCGCCACCTCGACCCAATTACCCAGAAGAACCGGGCGGCAGTAGCTCGCCGCCGCAAATTGGCGACTTCAGGCATATTGAGTCATGTCTCGCGATAACATAAGTCGAATAGAATGTGGGCAGCGCGCCTAGCCCCCCCAGGAACCATTCTTCCCTCGTTCCGCTGGCCGCCAGGAAGTGGGCGGTCAGTCGATGCGATTTGCTGCGGGCGGCAGCCATTTTGATAAGGCAAACCCGCGAAAATGGGTTGCCCCCCAACAGGAACTGGCCTATCCCCCAAGCCGCCTCGGCTCGAGGTGATCCGCCATGCTGCATCCAGGCGACCAAGTCTTCGTAACCGGCGGGACTGGCTTCATTGGCCAGTGGCTGGTCAAGGCGTTACTTGAGCGCGGCTGCCGAATTCGCGCGCTCGTCCGGGGCACGCCCACGCGGGTGACCGCCGGGTGGTCCGCCAATCCGCTGCTGGACGACCGGGTCGAACTGGTCGAGGGCCGAATTGAAGACCGCGCGTCGTTGCAGCGCGGCATGGCTGGATGCCGCTTCGCCTTTCACATGGCCGCATACGCGAGAAGCTGGTCGCCCGACCCGGCCACGTATCGGCGGCTGAATGTTGACCCGGTGCGCGACGTGCTCGAGTTGACGCGGGAGATGGGCCTGGAGCGGACCGTGTGGACATCGACCTGTCTGACGTTTGGCCCCTCGACGGATGGGGCGCCGGTTGATGAGCAAACACGCCGTTCGAGGAAACGCTTTCTGACCGAATATGAAGCCAGCAAATACGAGGCCGAACAATTGGCCGTTCGCCAGGCCGCCGAGGGAACGCCCGTGGTGATCGTCAACCCCACGCGCGTCTTCGGGCCCGGCCTATTGAGCGAGAGCAACTCCACCACGATGATCCTTGCGTCGTACACCCATCGGCGTATACAGGTGCTGCCGAACCGTGGAGCCAACATTGGCAATTATGCCCTGGCCGAAGACGTCGCCGAAGGTCACATTCAGGCGCTGGAGCATGGCACATTGGGCGAGCGGTATCTGCTCGGCGGCGACAACATCTCATTAAAGGGCTTGTTCCGCCTGATGGAGGAGGTCACCGGAAAGCATCATCTGCACATCCCCTTGCTCCGCGCCGGACCGATGGGCGTAGCCCACCTCGAGCAATGGCGCGCGAAACTGTTTGGGGCATACCCCCTGGTAACGCCCGGCTGGGCCCGCACCTTCATGAGCGACTGGCCGTTCAGCATCGAGAAAGCGCGGAACGAACTGGGATATCGCCCCACGCCGCTGAAAGAAGCAGTCTCGCGTACCTGGCGATGGCTGGAGTCGACGAACGAGAAGGCCGAACATGCCCACCAACGCTGATCTCAACTCGAGCGCGAACTCCGTGCGCGATGCGGCCCGCTCCGGCGTGATCCTGATTTCCGCCACCCTGTTGATGCTCGCGTGGCACTACTTCGGGATGAGCGAGTTCGCCGTGGGGCATCTCACCTCCTGGCTGGAGCGGACCGGCAACGCGCTATTTGCCGCGGGTGCTTATGAGCTGTTGTCGGCGTTTCTGCTGTTGGGGCTGATCCCTCTGCTGATTGTCGCCCTCGGCCTCCGCGAATCGTTGCCCTCTTATGGTCTGAGCCTGGGCGTGGGGCAGCGAACGGTTCGCCTGATCCTCTTGGGGGCCCCGCTGTTCGCCCTGGCCGGGTATATCGCTTCGAGCGACCCGGCCGTAACGGCCGAGTACCCGGTGAATCGAGCGGCGGGCGAGTCGGTTGCCGCCTTCGCCGTTCATGTGGCGTGCTATCTGCTCTTCTACTTTGGCTGGGAGTTCATGTTCCGCGGGTACCTGCTGTTCGGAATTGCCGAGCGGCACGGGGTCGTGATCGCCCTGCTCGTGCAGACAATGGCTTCGTCGCTACTGCATATCGGCAAGCCGACCATCGAAACGTTCCTCGCGGTGCCGGCTGGGCTATTATGGGGATGGGTGGCGTTGCGCTCGCGGTCGATTTTGCCTAGCTTCGTGCAGCACGCAACACTGGGCATCACCCTGGACGCGCTGATCGTGTTCGGCTGACCCGCTGGGCCGTCAAAGAAAGCGCCCGCCGTGGGGGCCTTGGAATGAGGTCGGCAGTCGCGCCGGAAGGGGCGCGCCGCGCCGCGCGAGACGATGCACGACGAAAGCGAGCCTGGGCGGCCGCGACGTGCCGACGTGGCCGACCGAGGCGACCGGCGCCGGAGCGAATCACGGGACGAGCGTTTTCGCCTGTTGGGCCGAAGTATCGAAATCGTACGCGGCCCATTCCATGAAGAGGCTGATCACCGCCAGCGTGATGACAAGGAATGAAATGCCCAGCAGGACGGAATAGGGATCGACGCTCGTGATCCGTTCCCAGATGCTGGGCTTCGGCTCAGCGTCTTCCTCGTCGGACTCGATTTCCTCGGAGTCATCCTGATCGCCGGACGGGGCGTCTTCGCCCGCCGACGGCGCCGCCCCCAGGCCCTCGAAGTCCCAGGTTTCTTCCTCCTCGACCGTTTCTTCTGTCTGAACGACGGGGGCTTCACCGTCTTGGGGTTCACCGGGCTCGGCGGATTCTTCAGCCGCCTGCTCGGCCGAGACAGCAGCAAAGTCCAGCGTTTCGTCCGGTTCCGGCTGGGCGTCACTGGCCGGCAACTCGACGTCCGCCGATTCGCCCTCAACGGGCGCGAAGCTCACGTCTTCGCCACCGGAGGCCGCCTTATCCGCGTCTGCTTCCGGCATGTCGAAATTGAAGTCCGGCTGATCAGTGCGATCACCGTCCTCGGGGGCGTTCAGCGGATCTTGGGGTTTGTCGTCGTTCGGAGCCATGGTGGGTCGATTTAGCCGTAGGGAAACAAGATTGGGACTACAATTCCATTATAGTTGCCGGCCCCGGGAAATGCGAGCAGCGAAAGTAAACGCGGCACCCCACCCCGCCAGGGTGGGGTGGGGCCCGCCGGCTCGGTCTGCCAGCGGAAGCCGGCACGACCGAAAGCGGATACTGAAGACAGGTTGCGCGGGCTGGCGGTAAATCAGACTTTGGCTCGGCCGGTGTAGCTGCACCCGATCAGGTACAGGCGACGGCCGTCGCGGACGACCCGAGTCACGTGAGCCACCTGTCCGGTTAGGTGCGTGATCCGCTCTCCCTTGCCGAGGGCAACGACGACGGAGTCTGACGGGGGCGGCGTCTCCGAATGGAACGAGAAGCCTCCGGACGCGATGTCGTGACAGTCGACATCGGTGAAATCCTCCGGGCTGGGTTTCCGGCCGCCGATGACGAAGGCCAGCTTTTGCGCGTAAGGATAGGCCCGACGCGGCCGCTGGCGACGTTCCTGGTTCACCGCTCCGGCCAGGCCGTCACCAACAGCGGTCGAGTCGCCTTGCTGTTCGGCCAATCGGCGGCGGGCTTGGGCGGCGGCCTCCTCGGCTCGGCGCACCCGGTCGGCGGCTTCGGCCTGCATGGTTGTATCGATCCCGGTGGCCACGATCGTGTCGAAGCGGCCTTGATCGTCGCGGATCGCCTGGTAGCGCCAGGAGATGCGGCGTCGTTCGCCGTGCTTGGTTAACAGTCCGCTTTCGTATTCGATCGGGCCCTTGGCTTGCTCCAGGCCGTCGCTCAGTTGCTGGAAGAGATGAGCCTCCTCGGGGACGGCGAGCACATTCTGAACGGCACGCCCGTGGATTTCCTCCAACTGAAAGCCCGTCAGGTCTTCGCCCGCCTGATTGATGTACAGGACCTTTCTTTCTTGGTCGAGGACGAGGACGATCGCGTTGACCGACTGGAGCACGCTGTTGTTGCGTCGCCTTTCCGCCTCGAGTTCTTGCTCCAAGTGTCGGCGGCTCAAGGCCGTTGTGATTAAGTGCGACACGGCTTCGATAAAGAGCAGATCGTCCACCTGGAAGTGGGCATCCTCGCGACTGCAAACGACGACCGCGCCGAACGCCTCGCCGTCCATCGCCAGGGGGGCCGCCAGTGCTCCCCCGACGCCAAGCTGCTCCAGTCCTTCATCGTGGCAATCGGGCACGTCCGATAGCTGGTCAACGACGAACGGGTGACCGACATCCAAGACCCGGGCCGCCAGCCCACGAGAGCCGTCCAGCGGGGTTTCGACGGTGTCGACTCGTCGGGAGCCGCCGTCAGGGAATCCCCGCACCAACAGCATTGGCATGGCGTCGGCTCCGTCGACCATCTCGGCAATGCCGCTGACGTCGGCGTCGAAAACCTCGCAGAGCATGGTGGCCGTGTCGTGTAGAAGCAGCTGATGCTCGGGCCGGGCGGCGACCCGCCGGCCTAACGCCACGATCGCCTGCTGACGCTTCAGCGCATCCCGCCTATCCAAGCTCGGCGTTTGGCGCGAACCGCTCCCGGTTTCGCGGGACGGGTTGTCCGGGAACTGAAGCGGATCAGCGTTGTTCGCTAGGTTCAGCGTTTCCATGAAGGAACCCTCGCTGGCGACGGCCGCGGATGATGGCCGCCGCGAATGGTTTCGCCTGGTTTCGGCAGGCGTCGGCCGTGTCGCCTTCGGTGTTTTTCCGCATTGCGCGGACCGACCCGCGCTACACGATTCCCAGGTTGCCATGAGGTGTGGCTGCCCGTCCCACTCTTCTTCACGTTGGAAGCGAAGTACGGGAATGGCCTTTACAGCATGACCTCGTGCGACTCCAAGTCGAGATTGGGCGCCACGACCGGAGTGGGGTATTTGCCCTCGTGTGTGAATGTCCGATTCCGACCGTATCGCTTCGCCTCCAACAACGTGCTTTCCGCTCGTTTCAGCAGATCGTCGACGGAATCATCAGGATCGGCTTGGGCCAAGCCGCAACTCAGGGTAACCGCGACCCGCTCGTCGCGATGTTTGAAGGCGGTGAGTTCCACGGTCTGTCGCAGGCGCTCGGCGATGGCCGTGGCGGCCGTTTTGTCCATGCCCTCGCAGGTTAGGGCGATCCGCTGACCCGCGGCGCGTGCCACGCGGACGCGGTCTGCCGCTTCGCGCTTGGCGATGCGGCCCAATTCGCGCAGCAGCACGCTGCCGAGCCGATGCCCGTGTTCCTGGTTGATTTCCGTGAGCCGGTCCACGTCCAGCAGGATGAGGCTCATCATCTCGCGCTCGGGGCGATCGGCCCACTCCCCCAATTGGCGACGCATGGCGGCGAGCGACTCCAGTCCGGTCAAGCCGTCAAATTGGTCGGCCGGGTCGAGGTCGCTCGCGTCTGCTGGTCCGGAAACGCGTGTCTTCACGTCGGTCAAGACGTCGCGCATCTGGTGACCGGTATCGATCAGCTGGCTGGTCTCGCTCGTCATGGCAAGGCAACCTTCACGCAAGTCGCCATCGAAATCAAATCCCTCGGCCGCCTTGCGCGTGGCGGAGATCCGCGCGTCCTGCGCCTCGATGGCGGCGTCGATTTCCTCGCGCAGCGGGCCGAACTCCGTGGCGTCGTGCCAAGACGTCTCGATGTCGGCACGCGCTCGTTCGCGCTGTTGGGCGTATTCCTCGCCAGCCTCGACCAGCGACTGGAGAGACTCGCGGATCGCGTCCGTGTCGGGTAAATCGAGCCCGCCGCGTAACTGATCATCGGTTTCGAGCACCTGCCGTTGGAATCGCTCCAGCTCATCGATGAAGTCGTCGACAGCTTCGCCCGCCGCCCGGGGCTCGTCCCCCGTCTCAAGCGGCTCAACCATCAGTTCCTCACCGTCGGAATCCAGTGACTCGTCGGAGGATTCCTCCGCATACACCGCTTCCGCCGGGGTGTCCTCTTGAGCGACGGATTGATCGGCCGGCATCGTCTCGGCGAGCGATTCCTCGTCCGGGTCTTCCGGAGCGCGCGCCCCGGCCGACAGAACGTTCGCTTCCTGACTGCCCCGCTCCGCCGCTTGCAATGGGGTCGCTTCCTTGAGAGCGTCGGCCGCGCGGTCCAGCGAGTCGGGCGGCTCTCCAGCCAACGCAGTGCTCGACGTGTTCTTTTCGTCGCCTTCCGGCGAATGGTGTCCCCGCACGGCCTCCCTGAGCTCGTCCGTCGGATCGGCGTGCGGAGCGTCAACCTCGGTCATCGGATCGGCGGCGGCCGGTTCCGCGATTTCGGACGGCGGTTCGCTTGTTGCTTCCGTGTCCGCCGGGCTATCAGCCTCGGTCGGCGGATTTTCATCCTCGTCGTTCGCCGGCTCGGATTCGCTCGCCTCGCCACCGTCCGGGTCGAGCATTTCATCCAAGGAATCGAAGCCGTCGTCGTGGTCCAGCCAGTGGGACTCGTCGGCGTTGGCGTTGCGAAAGCGCGTGCCGAGATACGAGGCGATCGCGAATCCGATGCCCACGTTCGTGATCGCAACGAAGAAAATGAACCAGAGGCCCGACATTCCGCGATGTGCTCCCGTTCGGCGGGAAAGACGTTCGGCAAGATAGACGTTTGGAGGGCACGACCTGCCGTTCCAGGGCAACTCTACGTTACGGCCGGCGCGACGTGTCGCGGTGCGCCGCCCACTGGGGAGCAGCGCGCCCACTGGGGCTGGGCCGATTGGCCCAGTGGTGTGGATTATCCCGGCGAGGGGGATTAGGGATGCCGGCCGAGCGAATCGTCACGAATCAGGGAGCAGAATGGACGGGCGTTATCCGCCCCCGGGATTCTCCGCCCAGTTCAACAGATCCCAATCCCGCTCAACCGTTCACTAGCGAGGCGGCCAGTGTTGGAAAGCCAGCGCGATTACCAGTTCAGCTCCATCGCCTCTTCCCAGTGCTCCACGAGGGTCTCGATGGCGGCGTGCTCTTCTTCGAGCTGTTGCTTGATCGCGCGGGCACGCTCACCGTCGCGATGAGTAGCGCCGTCGGCCAGCTCGGAATGGAGGCGGCGAATGGTCTCTTCGCGCGAGGCGATGTCGGCTTCCAGATCCGACACTTTGCGGAAGGGGAACCGTCGACGCCGAGGTGCGTCGCTCGCCGATTCGTTCCGGTTGGAGCGGCGGGATAGACGCTGCTTTCCCGGCCGCCCGGGTTCCGCCTTATCGTGTTGCTTGGCCGACGAGGGGCTCGCCGGTTTCGGCGGGGCGCTTTGCTGCAGCGTCTGGCGATACGTGTCGTAGTTGCCCGCCACCGCGCGCACCCGATCGGCCTCCAGTCCCAAGATATGATCCGCCACGTGATTGATGAAGTAGCGGTCGTGGCTGACCAGCAACACGGTGCCGCCGAAGTTCAGCAGGGCCTGTTGCAGGGCCTCCCGAGCCCAAATGTCGAGGTGGTTCGTCGGCTCGTCGAGCACCAGGAAGTTCGCGTCGGCCGCGGCGAGTCGGGCGAGCGCCACCCGGCATCGCTCGCCCCCACTGAGGCTGCCAACCGGCTGGAGAGCCGTATCGCCGGTCACGCCGAACCGCGCCAACAGGTCGCGGCGCTGACCGTCGTCGAGTTCTTTCCGCGGCGGACGGATGGCTTCGTAGGCGGGGGCCTCGTCGTGAAGTTCATCGAGATGCTGATCGAAGTATCCCAGCCGCACGCCGGTGCCCAGTCGCGAGATACCCCCATCCGGTTGCTCCAGCCCGACGAGGCATTTCAGCAGCGTCGTCTTGCCGGAGCCGTTCGGTCCGATCACCGCCCAGCGCTCGCCGCGTTCGATCTGAAACGTCACACCGCTCAACAACGGCTTCTCGAACCGCTTGCGGATGCCCTCGGCACGGAGCACGATATCGCCGGCTCGAGCCGCCGGTGGGAAGCCCATCGGCGGCGACTGAATCTCCCGCGGCGGGTCGACCAGCTCGATCCGCTCCAACTTCTTGCGACGATCCTCTGCCTGGGCGTGCTTCTGGCCGTAGGAATTGCGGCGGATGAAGTCTTCGGTCTTGGCGATTTCCTCGCGTTGCTTCTCGTAGGTGCGGCGCTCGACGAGGATCCGCTCCTCCTTCTGACGCTGATAGGCCGAGAAATTGCCCGAGTACGAATCGACCGTGCCTTGCACCAACTCCAACGTGCGCGTCGCCGCGCGGTCGAGCAGCTGACGGTCGTGGCTGACAATGAGCATGGCGGCCGAACTCTCGACCAGCCAACCCTCGAGCCATTCGGTGGCCGCAATGTCGAGGTGGTTGCTCGGCTCGTCCAGCAGCATCAGGTTGGGCTCGGCCAGGAGAAGGCGAGCGAGCATCAACCGATTCTGCTCACCACCGCTGAGGCTTTCGACCGATTGCTCGTAGACGGCTTCGGCAAACCCCAGGCCGGCCAGCACGCGGCGGATTTTATGGTCGACGTTGTAGGCGTCGAGCCGCTCCAATTCGTGCTGTAGGTGATCGTACCGGGCGGCCAGCCGCTGCTGCTCGTCATGCTCGGCGGTGGCCATTGCTTCGGCCACGTCGATCATCTCCTGCTGCAGTTCCTTCAGTCCGGCCAGGGCGCGTTCGGCGGCCTGATAGACGGTGTGACCGCTGGCCAGGCGGACCTGCTGGCGCAATTCGCCGAAGTGGATCGAAGGGTGCCGCGTGCAGGAGCCGGCGTCGGCCTCAACTCGACCGGCGATGATCGCCAGTAGCGTGGACTTCCCGCAGCCGTTGGGGCCGACCAGCGCGATCCGTTCGCCGGGGTAGACCTGAAAGGTCGCCCCGTCGAGCACCGGCTCGGGGCCGAAGTGCTTCCGTACACTTTGGACGTCGAGCACGATCATGGGTCGGTCGCAATGAAGGCTGCCAGGACCTTTACATCTTCCCCGCCTGGGCTTCCTTGTACTCCGCCCAGTCGATCTTCTGCGGATCGTCGGCCTCGTACAGCAGGGCTTCTTCCAGCGGCGGCACCTTCAGCGGCCGCACCACGCGGAAACCGACAAACGTCGCTTCCGTGTGATACCACACGCTTTGCGGAATCTGCGGGTCCTGCATCTTCCAGTCTTTGTTCGAGCCGCGCCGAGCCGCGCTCCGCAGGGCCGGAGGGTCATCGTCCCAGGAGCCGCCACGCACGGTGCGCGGATACATGGTTTTGGGGATGTTGACCAGTTTCTCATTCGGTTCGGTCTGTTTGGCCTTCGCGTAGAAATCCTCGTCGTAAGCGTCGATGACCCACTCGGCCACGTTGCCATGCATGTCGTAGAGGCCCCACTTATTGGGCTTCTTCTGGCCGACCTCCTGATACTGGTCGTCGGCGTTGTCGTAATACCAGGCGTAGTCGTCCAGGTCGTCGGGATCATCGCCAAAGCTGTACGCTGTCGTGGAGCCCGCCCGACAGGCGTATTCCCACTCGGCCTCGGTCGGCAGCCGGTAGTAGCGCCCCGTCTTGGCCGACAACCATTTGCAGTAAGCCTTGGCGGCGAATTGCGTCATGCAGATGGCCGGGTACTGGTCCTTGCCCATGCCGAAGGTCATGTCGGTATAGGGCTTCGTGGGGACGGTGATCGCGTCGATCAGATCGTGTCGCTCCGATTTGGGGATGCCGAGGATCTTGCGGCGCTGCTGATCCAGCCCCATGCCCCAAAGCTCGTACTGGTTCCAGGTAACCTCGTGGGCCTGCATCCAAAATGGCTCGATCTTCACCTTCACTTGAGGACCCTCGCCGGGGCCGCGGTCGGCTTCCGTTTCTGGAGAACCCATGAGGAACTCGCCGCCGGGGATGGGGACCATCTCGACGGTGGCGTCGGTATCCGGGATCTTCTCCGTGTAGGGTTTCATCTGATCGGCCGTTTCGGCCACGGCGTCCTCGTTCGGGATCGGCTCGGGCAGCCACTCGGTGACCGGCGTCAGCAGTTTATAGTCGCGGTCGCCCGGCTTGGGGGCGGCGATGGCCGGCGCCTCGTCGGATGAATCGGCGACCGATTCCTCGCTGGCGTCTCCCTCGTCCGACTCTCCGCTCGACGCTTCGTCAGCCGTGGTGTCTTCGGCTGGAGACTGGGACTCGATGATCTCGTCGACCTCCTCTTCGACCACGATGTCGCCGTCATCGCCGTCATCATCGCCGTCGACATCTTCCCCGGCAGCAGGTGCCGCAGCGGGCGCGGCCGTGGTGCCGGGGCTGGCAACCGGTCGGTCGTCATCATCGCCCCCTTCACCAGCCTCCGGAGCGGCGGGGGTGGTGACCCCGGTGCCCGGCTCGGGTGGGGGCGGGGTGCAGCCGGTTACCCAGGTCAACACGGCAACCGCCGCCAACGCCATGGCCAATCGATCAAACCGCAACGAAACGGCAGCAAGAACTCGTGTCATCAGTCGATCTCCTCCCAGGAAGGTTCATGAAGCTTCAGTGTCTCCACCGGCCGCCGCGAGAAGTCCAAACCATCTTGCGGGGCATCCGATATCATTGGTGACTTGCGAAGATGGGGATGGTCAAGTTAGGCTGAATAGCGGCAGGGATGGGCATCTGCCCAATCGCCCGTAACCGCGACGTTCCATCATCCGCGCCGTCAAAACGAACTCCAATCCGAGGTTACACAAATGCATCTGATGTTCGCCGACACGTCCGCGGCAAGGAGGGCGATCCCGGTGGGTTGGCGCGAGGTGGGGCTCCTGGCGGCGTGTCTGCTAGTGGCCACGGTTGGCAGTGATGCCTTGGGCTTTGGTCCTCTGCCCAGTGCCGCGGCCGAACTTGAAGGGTTGAAACGGTACAACTTCCGACGCGTGGAAATGGCTGTGCCGATTCACATCATATTGTATGCCCCCGACGAAGAATCCGCAAGCACCGCGGCCAGGGCGGCTTTCGACGAAATCCACCGGCTCAACGGCGTATTCAGCGACTACGACGCCCAGAGCGAACTCCGCCGGCTGTGCGAGACGGCTGGCAGCGGAACGGTGGTGCTGGTCAGCGAGGATCTGTGGGCGGTGCTCCAGGCCAGCCAGCGAATCGCCCGGCAAAGCGACGGTGCCTTCGACATCACCATCGGGCCGGTGGTCCGGCTATGGCGTCGGGCCCGGCGACGCTACCGCCTCCCCTCGGAGCAGCGGCTTGCAGAGGCCCGCCAAGCGGTAGGGTACGATCTCATACGCTTGGTGCCCGAGAAGAGGGCCGTAGCCCTGACGGCGGATGACATGCGGCTCGACTTGGGCGGGATTGCCAAAGGGTACGCCATCGATGCCGCCCTGGCCGTGCTGCGGCGACACGGAGTCGAGCGGGCCCTGATCGACGCCGGGGGCGACGTGCGTCTGGGTGACCCGCCACCAGGGCAGTCGGGATGGCATGTTCAGGTCGCCACGGGCAAGGAGCCCGAAGTGGCTGCAAGCCCGCCTCGCCCCGCGCAGGAGGGGGAGGTCGGCCCTGTTGTGCTTGATTTGGCGAACGTCGCGGTGGCCACCTCGGGCGACGTCTGGCAGAGTGTCGAGATCGACGGGACGCATTATTCGCACATTGTCGACCCCCGCACCGGCATCGGCCTGACCGATCGCAGCACCGTCACCGTGGTCGCACCCACGGGGATGCTGGCCGACGCGCTCGCGTCGGCGGTCAGTGTGCTGGGTCCCCCAAAGGGGATCGCCCTGGCTGGGAAATATGCGAACACGGCCGTTCGGGTGGTGCGTGCCCCCGGCGGAAGACCGGAAAGCCATCAGTCGCCATCATGGGAGGCCCTCCCACGCCTGGCGCAGATGAAGGAGAAGTGACCAGGGGCGGCGAGTGAAGCCCGACCGGATGATGGTTGCCCGGAGATGAGTCCCCCGGCCGAATCCCCCGGCCGATTGCCCGTTCTCGAAGGAACCTATATCGCAGAAACCGTAACCGTTCACGGGGACTGTCCGAAAGCGCCGGGATAAACCGGCATGGAGTTGCGAATGAAAGAGTCGTACAGGGAAGGACTAGCGAACCACCCTGACCCCGAGTCATGCGCCGAGGGCGGCGACGCCCTGGGTG
>Ga0180429_10000241_pt1 | contig 49821 bp, 41 predicted proteins | sample SS_ome_FD_132428 | JGI IMG/M metagenome (GOLD analysis project Ga0180429, IMG submission 132428) | Hypersaline lake sediment archaeal communities from the Salton Sea, California, USA - SS_1_S_1 metaG | ecosystem: Environmental > Aquatic > Non-marine Saline and Alkaline > Hypersaline > Sediment ... | reverse complement strand
GCTGACGTCCGGGCGCGCTCTCGGCGGCCTTTTCTCGCGCGTTCGAGGATGCCGGTGTACCTTGCCTCCCCGGAGTGCTCGAGGAACGCTGCCCGTATCCCGACCTTGCGGTACGCCGCCATGACGAGGTCCCGCCAAGCGAACCAGCAGCCCAGCGTCAGTATCGATGATGCGGCAACCGGTATCAAAACCATTCGTGGTTGCGCCCGTACTCGAGGATGCTCGCCAGACCTCAAACGAAGCTCTGAACAAGCCATGCCAGGGCCCCTTGCGCCCGCGTTGTCCGATTTCGGCGTGACGAATCTTCGCTATAGCCGGCTATGACGTGCGCTTCCCGCCTTGAACTCGAACAGCGCGGACACAAGCCGCTCGGACCAGTCCCGGGCAGAGGGTCCTTAACGTGCAAGGGGCGGCGGGCGTCCCGGACGCGTCAACAACGCTTCCCGCTCCAACCAGTAGTTCTCCAGCGCCTGCTCGATGAGCGGGTCGTATCCCCGCTGCTCGAGCTTCCACCACAGGTAGGCGACGATCGCCGAGACCTGCGCGGCGCTGAATAAGGCAAACTCGCATCGCGCATGCGCCCCCAGGGTACCTCCACCGTAGAACCGCGCGAGCTTCTTGTCCTCATAGCCGGCAACGAGGAACGCGCACAAGCGGGTCGAGGCGTCACCGATCTCGAGCGTGCCCCGGATGTCGGCAATCAGGTAAGCCGGAAGGTAGAACTGCAACGCCGGTCCCGAGAAGTACGCTAATGCCGTGCCCCAGCCTTCCGGCGCCTGGTTCAGGAAGGACGGCGACAGGGCCCGCCAATCCCGACACGACTTGAAATCGCGCACCAGGGCTTCCGCCTCCTCGCCGAAGCTGTCGGTCAGCCGGTCCTCACCGGGAAAACCGGCGTCATCGAAGGCTTTTTCGATTTGATCTACGAGCGTGGGCACCGGGAACGCGATCCATGGCGGTCCGCTGTCGTTCGAAGCGTTACTGTGGCGCCGTGGCGCCGCCACGTCCAGTCGAGCGTGAGTTCGCTCTTGCCCGGGCTGGTTCCCCGTCCGGTCCGCACGGAACGTGCGTACCGGACGCTGCCCGGGCGTTGGAATCCGGCCACTGGTTCGAGCTCACTGCGCACATTCACAACGCCACCGCGCCGAAGCCGAGAAAAAACATCGACGCAATCCCGATATAGCTGCGGAGGTGGTTCCAGAACTGCCAGCGCTTGACGTAATCGGGCCAGGCCGTCGTCGAATCATCGAGGTGCGTGCGGGCGAGGCGGTCGTTGAGCGGCACGTTGCGCAGCACCGTGATACCCAGGGGCCCAACCAGGTAGAGGAGAGCGCCGATCACCAGTGGCGCTCGTGCCGGGCCGGCCGAGCCGCTCGTGATGATCGTTGCCACGCAGGCGAGGGGCGTGCCCAGGAACATCAGGAGGAAGATCGGGTTGATGATCTGCTCGTTGATGCGCTGCATTGCGAACATGGCGTGCCGATCAGGCAACCGGGTGAGCGCGGCCAGGACGAAGTTCGAAAACGCGAACAACAGGCCGGTGATGAGGCCCGCGCCGACGAGCGTGACTACTACCAGGCTGTGCATGATGACCTCCATGATTGACTCCGTCCCGATCGCCCGGCGTGGTTGCAACGCGGGCAGTCGCGCAAATGGCCGCGGCGCGAATTCCACGCCGTGGCCGGGTGGCAATGCGTGGCGCGGAGCACGCGCGGCTCCCGCCGGGCGCCAGGTGCGCGCGCTGCATCTTGGGGCAGCGGAGGCACCATCAACGAGCAGGGTGAGGCGCCGGGGCATTGCCACATCCCCGTTGCACGCACACTTCTACGCGCTCTTGGTTCGGCTGCTGTCGCGCACGTCCGCGACCGCCGGCCGAGGGCGTGCGAAATGGTATCCCTGCAGGTAATCGGCGCCGAGGCGCTCGAGTTCCCTGGCGGTGGCCTCGTCTTCGACGAACTCGGCGATGGTGGTCGAGCCAATCAGGTGACCGATTTCGACGATGGCCTTGACGATGCCGTGGGCGATGCGATCGCTGGCGAGGTCGCGCACGAACACGCCGTCGATCTTGAGGAAGTCGACCGGCAGTGTCTTGAGATAGGCGAAGGAGGACAGGCCGGAGCCGAAGTCGTCGAGCGCGAAGCGCACGCCGCGTTCACGCAGCGTCTCGAGGAACACGATGGCGCTGGTGTGATTGGTGATGGCAGCGGTTTCGGTGAGTTCGAAGCATACCCGCGCGCCTTCGACGCCGCTGGTCTCGAACTGTTCGACCACCCAGGCAGTGAAATGCTCGTCACCCAGCGAGGCGCCCGACAGGTTGATTGCCCACACCGCGTCGCTGCCGCCGGGCAGGGTATTGCTGGCGAGCAGCGTCAACGCGTGTTCGACGACCCAGCGATCGACGCGCGTGGCGAGGCCGTAGCGCTCGGCAGCGGGCAGGAAATTCCCCGGGGCGACCAGGCTGTCGGCCTCGCGCATGCGCAGCAGGAACTCGTAGTAGGGCGCCCCGGAGCGCTGCGTGCCTGCGGCATGCACGGCCTGGTAATGCAGTTCGAAGGCATCGCCTTCGAGCGCGTGGTTGATACGTGCCACCCAGCGCATCTCGCTGTGCATGCGTGCCATCTCGACATCGTCGTCGTGGTAGACGTGCACGCGGTTGCGGCCTTGTTCCTTGGCCGCGTAGCAGGCGGCATCCGCACGGCGCAGCACGCCAGCGAGGTCGTCGCTGTCGGTGGTAATGGCCACTACGCCGATGCTGGTGCCGATGGCAAAGCCACGGCCTTCCCAGGTGAATCGGTAAGTGGCGGTGCGTTCGCGGATGAGATCGGCGCTGCGCACGGCGTGTTCCAGGTCGCAGTGTTCCATGAGCACACCGAATTCATCGCCGCCGAGACGGCAGACCGTGTCGCGCTTGCGCACCGCGCCGCGCAGCAGGCGCGCGATCTGCTTGAGCAGCTCGTCGCCGGCACTATGGCCGCAGGAGTCGTTGATGATCTTGAACTGATCGAGATCGATGTAGCACAGCGCGTGACGCGTGGCATCGTCGCGCGCGCTGCGCAGAATGCGTTCGAGGCGGCGCTCGAACTCGCGCCGGTTGACGAGGTTGGTGAGCGGATCGTGCGTCGCCTGGTGGGCCATGCGCCGTGCCATGCGCCGCGCCTCGGTTACGTCGCGCAGGACCACGATGTCGCCGGTGTGATGACCGCGCCCTCCGCCCAGCGGGGCGACCGTGATCTCGAGCACCGTGCGCTTGCCCGGGCGCAGCGTCAGGTAGCCCTCCAGGGTGCGACGCTCGTCCTGGCCGACGCCGCGACACACCGCCTGCAGGCCGAGCGGTTGGCCGTCGTCATCGACCACCGGCAGCACCGCGTCGAGCGGATGGCCGCGCCAGCCGTCCGGCACGGCACCGCTGAGCCGTTCGGCAGCGCCGTTCATGTATTCGATCACGCCGTTGTCGTCGATCGTGATGACGCCTTCGGCGAGGGAGGCGAGGGTCACCTCGGCCTTCTCCTTTTCGTCACGCAGCGCGAACTCGGCGGTCTTGCGCGCGTTGATGTCGGCCAGGGAGCCGGTCATGCGAGTCGGTCTGCCATTGGCGTCACGGACGATGACGGCGCGCGAATGGAACCAGCGGTAGTCGCCGCTGCGCGTGCGCAGGCGATATTCCTGGTTGTAGGTGGCGCGGCGGTCGATGGCCTTGCCCAGGCCGTCGACGATGAGGTCGCGGTCGTCGGGATGGACGCGTTCGAGCAGCGCCGTGTAGCCACCGGCGAAGGCGCGGTCCTCGTAACCGAGCAACTCATAGATGCGCGGCGACCAGTACTCGTCGTCGCGGTCGTAATCGGGCCGGTCCCAGATACCTTCGTTGGCACCGCTGATGGCGAGCTCGAGGCGCAGGCGGGCGTTGTATTCCGCTTCGCGCGCGTCGTGCAGCGCGGTTACGTCGACGCCATACACGGCGTAGCCGAGCACCTCGCCATCGCTATCGTAGTGAGCGCGCACGCGCGCGTGGAGCCAGCGATAGGCGCCGTCGCGACGGCGCAGGCGCAGCTCGAGTTCACCGCCGTCGGGGCGCAAGGCCGCATGGCAGCGGGCACGATCGTCCGCGTGTACGCCGTCGAGCCAGGCGGCGCCGGTGTAGCCGGTCAGCCCGCAGCCCGTGAACGCATGCCACGCGGTATTCGCGTAGATCACCTCGGCGGCGGCATCGGTTACCCACACGAGGAATGGCGCGTCCTCGATCAGGCGTTCGGTATACGGGTCGGCGCTGGCCGCATCCATGGCTTTGGCGAACTGGCTTGGCGGAGTCACTTGTTGTTCTTGAGCCCACGTGGCTCGCCGGTGGCGCGCTGGCGGTTCTGACCGGCAGCCCGCCCCGCCCCGCACGCGATGGCATGAGCGTCCCCGCCGCCGCGAGGCGCCCCATTGGACCAGATCCGGTCATGCTTGCCAATCGCGCGACTCATGCGCGGCTGGCGCGGCGTAAGGCTTCGTAGGCCGTGCGGATCTCCTGGGTGCGCGTGGTGGCGACCTTGACCATTTCCTCCGGCATGCCTCGCGCGATCAACTTGTCCGGATGGTGCTGGTTCATGAGCCGGCGATAGGCCTTCTTGACCTCGGCCTCGCTGGCCCCGGGCGTGACGCCGAGGATGGCGCGCGCCTCGTCCGCGCTCATGGCGGCCGCGCCGGCAGCGGCGCGACGCCGGCCGTGCTGCCCGCCGGCCGCGCCGCCCGGCCCGCGCGTGCCGTGTTCGCGCGCGGCACGAATGAGCGCGTCGAGCTGGTCGAACTGGGCGCCGGAGAAGCCCAGGCGGCCGGCCATGCGACGCAGCAGCGCGGCTTCGGCGGTATGCAGCGTACCGTCGGCGTAGGCGGCCTGCAGTTGGATCTCGAGAAACATCTGCAGCAGCGTCTGGCGCCGGCGGCACTCGCGCAGGAACTGGCGCAGCACGCCTTCGAGATCGAAGCCCGGCGCCTTGCCCTCGCGGAACAGCGATTGCGCGACCCGGGTCTGCTCGGGATTGAGGTTCATCTCGCGCATCACCGCACGGGCGTGTGCAATCTCGTCAGCGCTGATGCGCCCGTCCGCCTTGGCGACGTGGCCCATCACCGCGAACGTCGCGGTGAAGAAAGCCATTTGGATCCGTTCCTGCTCGGGACCGTTGCCGAACGGCTGCTCGACATTCTCGATGCGATGCAGACCGCGGTCGAAATGGTGTCCGACCGCTGCGCCGAACAGCGCGCCGAGGGGCCCACCGAGCATGAACCCGAACGCGCCTCCGACGACCTTGCCCCACCAACTCATGTCTTGGCCTCAACCCTGATCGAGCGCGCTATTGTGCCTCAACGGGTGGGCCTGACATGCACTGGCTCGCGCGGCGCGTGCGCGTGGGGGGCCGCGTGCGGCCGCGGATGCGCTCACCGGCGGCGTGGCCGCAGCGCGGCGCCGATCCGCCCGGCGATGTGGTGACGGCGGTCTGGCGCGCGGCGTCAGCCGGCCGGCACGCCGGGCGCCTTGACCTGCGCGTAGAAGATTTTCTGGTTGTGAATCTTGCCGAGCAAGGCATTGATCGCGCGCATCTGCTCGCGGCGTTCAGGCTCGGCGAGCGCGGCGTTGCCGCGCACCGAGTGACGCGCGATTTCGCCGCGCAGGGCGCGCTCGATGAGTTCGATGTCGGCAACATCGAGATTGAACTGCTTCTGGTAGCGGGGCATCACCTGTCACCTCGTGATGGGGCCGGGCGCGATTCTACGTGACTCCATACGCTACCGTATAGTCCGATTTGTCACAGGTGTTTTCACGCGCGGCGCGAAGCGCGCCGCTCGGCCCGCTGCTCGAGCAGCACGGCGTTGCGGTGAGCGAAGTAGACCTCGTCGAAGCGCTCGGCGAGGGCTTGCTCGCTATCTGCCATGTCGCAATAGAAGCGGACCAGGCCGCGCATGGCGCGGTCGCAGGCGCGCGGCGTCGGGCCTTCGGCCTGGCGCTGCACGCGCTTGAGGTAGCGCAGGAAGAACCAGGCGGTGGAGTAGCGGTCCGGGTAAGCCTGTTCGAGTTCCCGCACGTGGCGCGCGAGCAGCGCGCGGAATTCGACGAAGGCGGTGCTGATCCGCGGCATGACTCAGGCCCCGGGCGGCGGCTCGATCTTGTACAGGCGCGCCGCGTTGTCCCACAGGATCTTGCGCCGCGTGTCAGCATCGCACTCGCCGAGACCGTTCGCGATGCGCGCATGGACTTCCGCGCCGAACAGTGACGTCGGGTGGGGGAAGTCGGTCTCGAACAGGATGTTGTCCACGCCGACCTTGTCGATGAGACGGCGCGGCGCAACCTGCTCGAACCAGTAGCAACCGTAGACGTTGCGTGCGAAGTACTCTGAGGGAAGGCGGTCGAGATCGGCGCGTTCGCTGCTTACCTGGTTGCCTTCGAACTGGTAGTCGAGGGCTTCGAGCAGGAACGGGATCCAGCCGATGCCGGACTCGACGGAGACGAACTTGATCGCCGGGTAGCGCGCCAGCACGCCGCTCATCAGCAGGTCCGTGAGCTGAATGCCGTTGCGCATGAAGAACTCGACGGACAGCTCGGTGAACGTCGCCATCTTGCCGTACAAGCGCAGCTTGTCGCGGTTCAGGCCGCCCTCCATGTTGCCCGAGCCGATGTGGAAGCTGATCGGCAGATCGAGTTCGCAGGCCACTTCCCACAGCGGGTTCCAGTGCGGATCGCCAAGCACCGGCTGGCCGAACGCATGTGGCTCGCCGGTGAACAGGATGCCCTTGTGCCCGAGCGCGGCGCAGCGCCGCACCTCGCTGACGGCGGCCGCCACGTCCCAGAACGGCAGCGAAGTGATCGGCAGCAGGCGGCGCGGATCGGCTGATGCCCACTCGGTCTGCCAGTCGTTGTAGACCTGGACGCAGGTGAGCATGAGCTCGGGGTCGCCGAGCTGCAGGAAGGCCTGGTTGCCGAAGCCGCCGACATTCGGGTAGAGCACCATCGCCCAGATGCCCGTCTCGTCCATGTAGGCGAGACGCGCGCGGGCGTCCCAGGCGCCTGGATGCATGTCCGCGAAGCCGCGTGGCGGTGACTTCATCGAACCGACGCCGGCTGTGGCGGCGAGGCCGACCTTGGCCAGTGGACGCTCGCCCAGGTACCAGTACTCGATGCCACGCTTGTCGGTGCCGACGCGCGGCACGGCGTCGCGCCAGTGCTCCGGCACGCGGCTGGTCCACAGGTCGGCCGCTTCGCTGACGTGGGTATCGACGTCGATGATGCTGTACTCGGTCATGCCTGGCCCTCCCCGGCGCCGCCTGTCCGTGCCGCCGCCCGACTGAAGCGGCAGCGGGTTAATGCTAATCTCGAAGCGGGTCCGAGTGCGACAGGGGAGAAGCTATGTACGACCTGGTCATCAAGAACGGTTTCGTCGTCGATGGTTCCGGCGGTCCGCGCTACCCGGCGGATGTCGCCATTTCCGGCGGCCGCATCGTGCGCATCGGGCGCATCAACGAGCGTGCCGCGCGTGTCCTCGATGCGGACGGACAGGTGGTTGCGCCGGGCTTCGTCGACGGTCACACCCACATGGATGCGCAGGTCTTCTGGGACCCGCTCGGATCGTGTTCCTGTTACCACGGCGTCACCACCGTCATCATGGGGAACTGTGGCTTCACCCTGGCGCCCTGTGCTGCCGCCGACGCCGATTTCGTATTCCGCAACCTCGAGCGCGCGGAGGATCTCTCTCGCGATGCCATGAAGGCCGGCATCGACTGGCGCTGGGAAACCTTCCCGGAGTACCTCGACGTCATCGATCGGCTGCCCAAGGGCATCAACTATGGAGGCTATATCGGCCATTCGGCGCTGCGCACCTGGGCAATGGGTGAGCGCGCGTTCAGCGAACAGGCGACGCCGGACGAACTCGCACGCATGTGTCACCAGGTGCAGGACGCGATTCGTGCGGGTGCCATCGGCTTCTCGACCTCGCGGACCTACAACCACCTCACCTCCGACGATCGCCCGGTCGCGAGCCGCGTCGCCGATTGGGAAGAAGTGCGGGCGCTCGTCAACGCCATGGGCGAAGTCGGCGCCGGCATCTTCGAGCTTGCCAGCGAAGCGCCCGGGCGGAGTCCGCGGCGCCAGGCCGATTACTTCGGCCGGCTCAAGCAGCTTGCGGTGGAATCCGGCTGCCCGGTGACTTACGGCATGCCCAGCATTCGCATTGCGCCCGAACTCTGGCCGGCCTACTACGACCTCGGCGACGAAGTCGCGGCAGCCGGCGGACGCCTGTTCGTCCAGGCGCACAGCCGTTCCATCTCGACGATGTTGTCGTTCAAATCGCACACCCCGTTCGACGAGTGGGAAGTCTGGAAGGACGTGCGTGGCAAGCCGCTCGATGAGCAGAAGGCGCTGTTCGCAGATCCGGACATGAAGCGTCGCCTGGTCGAGGTTGCGGCGCGGCCCTACGAGGGCCCCGATGTCGTCGGCGCCGAGGCGCGCCCACCGGAGTGGGACTGGGTGTACCTGTTCAATGGTATCGGCGACGAGGAACTGATGAGCGAGGTTGCGGCGAAACGCGGCGTGCATCCGGTCGAGGCGATGATCGATATCGCGCTCGAGCGCGACTTCGACGTCTTCTTCCGCCAGCCGCTGGCCAACGAGGACCAGGACGCGGTGCTGAAGATGATGAAACACCCGCGCAGCGTCGTGACCTTCTCGGACTCCGGCGCGCACGTCGCGCAGATCATGGATTCGTCGCTGCAGACCCACCTGCTCAGTCACTGGGTGCGCGAGAAGCAGGCCTTCACGCTGGAGGAAGCCGTACGCCTCATCACCTATGACACCGCCAGCGCCTGGGGGCTGCACGATCGCGGCCTGTTGCGCGAAGGCCTCAACGCCGACATCGTGGTGTTCGACCCCGACACCCTCGCGCCGAATATGCCCGAGCTCGTCAACGACCTGCCGGCCGGCGCACAGCGCCTCAAGCAGACCTCGCGCGGCATCGCCTGGACCGTGGTCAACGGCGAGGTGCTGCTCGAAGGCGAGCGCGCCACCGGCGCGACGCCCGGGCGGCTCGTGCGCGGCCCGCTGGCCCGCGCACGCGCCTGAAACCGCCCGGCAGCCGCCAACCGTCCGCGAGCAAAAAGCGAGCAAAAGTGTCAGACACTTATGGGGTGATGCGAGGGTGCTGCAGCAAGGCAAAAGTGTCTGACACTTTTGCTTAAGTTTTGGTCAGTTGGGGATGGTGTTCGGATGTGTTCGCTGGCCCGGATTCGGTTACATGCGTGGCGTACCGGACGGTACGAGGGGAGGGGATGACAATGAGTGGCAAGTGGAGATTCGGGCTGCCGGCGGTGTTGCTGGCGCTGCTAATCACGGGGGCGGTGCCGGCGGCGGACTGGTATCCGTCGCGCTGGGGGAAGGACGATACGCTGGGCGCGGTGAACCTGATTACCGACGACAGCGTTGCCGCCGCGGCGCGCCTGGTCCGCAGCGGCAAGCGCTACGCGCTCGGCATGGAGGTCTCGCGCGAAACGCCGGCGTTCGGATCGCGCACCGTCGAGACTTTCGTCGTCTCCAACGGCGCGATCTTCAACAACGCGGGAGAGCCGATCGGCGAGGGCAAGGTGACCGGTAACGACGACTGGGGCCTGGTCTTCTTCGGTGTCGGCACGCAGATCGACGGCCTTGGGCACGTCGGCATCGATCATACGTATTACAACGGCACCGACATCCACGAATTCTTCCACCAGAGCGGCCTGAAGAAGTTCTCCACGTCCGACATCCCGCCGATCGTCGCGCGCGGTATCGTGCTCGACATCGTCGGCCTGTTCGCCGAGACGCAGCCGGAACGGCTGATGACGGTCGACGGCCACGTCATGCTGCGCCCCGAGGTGGCGGTCAACGAGGCCGAGATCGAGGCCGCGCTGGCGCGCCAGGACATCGCGCTCGCGCGTGGCGACGTCGTCCTGCTGCACACCGGTTACATGCCGCTCAGCCATCTCGACGTCGAGCGCTACATGACCAGCCAGCCGGGGCTCGGCAAGGCCGGCGCGCTGTACCTGGCCGAACACGAGCCCGTCGCGGTTGGCGGCGATACCTTCAGCCTGGAGATCCAGCCGGGCGAGGTCGACGGTGTCTACCTGCCGGTGCACCAGGAGTTTCTCACCAAGCGCGGCATCTACATTCTCGAGAACGTGGTCACTGCCGAGTTGGTGGCCGACCGCGCCTGGGAGTTCCTGTTCGTGCTCGGCCAGGCGCGTCTGAAAGGCACGGTGCAGATGATCATCAACCCGGTGGCAATCCGCTAGCGTTCCCGGGTGGCGCGCGGCAGGCGCGTGCGACAGCGGCCGTGATTACGCGCCCGTTGCGTGCGCGCTCCACGAGCGACGATGCGCGGCAGCCCACCGGTGGGGCGGAGTCTCTCGGGGGGCACAATCCTGATCGTGGTCAGGTGCCGCCGCGCGCACCGACGTAGGCTCGCGCTAGTTTCATCGGCGGCAGCGTCCGCGCACAGCACGAGGAGACAAGGCATGCACGAGAAATGGTTAGTTGTCGCCGATCGCGTCGGCGCACGCATCATGGCGGTCCGTGACGGCGGCAAGACGCTCGAGGCACGGGAAACGTTCGACAACCCGCGCGGCCGCCTCAAAGACGGCGAGATCGATAGCGACCGACCCGGGCGCGCGTTCGACAGCGGTGGCGAGGGCCGCCACGCGATGAGCCGCGCCGAGAGCCCGCACGAGCGCATCGGCGCGGACTTCGCGCGCGAGATCGGCGCACGTCTCGCCAAGGCGCGCGGTGCCGGGGAAATGGACGAACTCGTGCTGGTCGCCGAGCCGCGCTTCCTCGGGCAGTTGCGCGATGCGCTCGATGAACAGACTGCCGGCTGCGTCGTCGCGAGCGTCGCCAAGGACCTCGCGCAGGTCGAGGCAGCGGCGCTCGGTGCGCACCTGGGCGAGGCGCTCAAGCCGGCACAGCCGCGCTGAGCGCACTGGCGCATGGCGCGGGCCGGCGTCCAGGCGCGGGGGTTCAGCGGTGCATCGAGAGATATTCGGGCGTCACGTGCAGGCCGGCCGCCTGGGCCAGGCGATTGGCGCCGGCATAGAACGCGGCAGTCGAGGCGATCGACCAGATCGCCTCGTCGTCGAAACCGACTTCGCGCAGGGCATCGTGATCCCGCGAGTCGATGGCTTCGGCATCGGTCGACACCTTGACCACGAAGTCGAGCATCGCCCGGTGGCGCGGGGACAGCTCGGCGAGGCGGTAGTTGCGCCCGAGATACTCGGTGAGCAGGGCGTCGCCGCTTTCACCTCGCAGCTGCGCGCCGTGGTGGGCGCAGCAGTACACGCAGCCATTGGTCGCCGCGCAGACGAGCGCGATCATTTCGTGCTCGAGCATGTCGAGCCCGGAATCACGGCGCATCAGCTCGAGGTAGGGAGTCATGAACGCGCGCAGGCGCTGGTTGTCGGTCGCGAATAACTTGACGAAATTCGGCACGAAGCCGTACTTCTTTTCGATGCCGGCGACCATCGCCGCCATCTCCGCATCGAGGTTGTCGCGCTCTTTCAGATCGAGGTCGCAGAACGCCAGCGTTCCGCTCGGAATCTCGGCTTTGCCCATGTCGGTTGTCTCCCCGGGGGTGATCGTCCGCGCCATGCCGGCGCGCTGCCCGGCCGCGTGATGGCGGCCGGGCAGCTTGCCACGCGGCCTGTTCGTTCCAGTGTAGTCGCTCGCGGGCGAACGCGTCGCCGCGAGCTCAGGGCACCCGCGCGCGGACCAGCCAGGTAGCACCATCCAGGGTCACGCCCTGCGGCGTGTCGTGCCGCACCAGCAGCTCGCGCATGGCCTCGCATGCGGCGGCGCGCGCGTCCGGTCCGGCTTCGGCCAGCGGGGTCGCCGCCGGGCCCATGTTGGTCAGCCATTCGAGTGCTTCGTCGACGCTGCCGAGCGTGATGCGATGCTCGTGAGGTGTCATTTCGATGTCGACGAAGTCAGCGCTGGCGAGGATGTCCCGCACGTGCGCCGGATCGGCGAATGCGAACGGCCCCGGGCTGCCCGGCGGCAGCTTCTCGGGCGGCGGGATGACGCTGAACGCAGCCTTGGCCGGCGCACCCATCCAGGGGTTCTCGTCGATGCCGCGCCAGCACATGAAGCACAGACGCCCGCCGGCACGCACGGCGCGACGGATGTTGCCGAACGCGGCGTGGGGATCGGGAAAGAACATCACCCCGAAGCGCGAGGTGGCGACATCGAAGCTGGCCGGCTCGAAGGCATGCGTGGCGGCATCGGCGGTGGCGAACTCGAGGTTCGCGATGTGCCGGGCACGGCGCCGCGCGACTTCGAGGATCACCGCCGAGATGTCGACGCCGAGCACGCGGCCCGCGTCGCCGACGGCGCGCGCGTAAGCGTTGCTGGTCGGACCGCCGCCGCAGCCGACGTCGAGCACGCGCTCTCCCGGCTGCGCGCCGACGGCGTCGACCAGCACCGTGCTGAGGCCTGCGAGCATGCGCTCGAGCTGGTCGATGTGCGCGACCCAGCGGCGGCCGCCGTCCTCGTTCCAGAACGTCGCCTGGTCAGTTCCCGTGTTGCTCGTCGTGCTCGACATCGTGCCTGGACTCCCCGCTGCGTGTGTCGTCTCTGCCTGCGCGCATGATCGCGTATGCCGCCGGCTGGCGCCAGCGCCGCGACTGGCCGCGCCCGCTCGCGCACCCTATGATGCGGGCGCCCGCGCGAGGCGCCTCCCTGCCGACCACCATGCTGCATGATCTGAACGATTACCCGGACAACGCCGAACTGGCCTGCGACATTGCGATCGTCGGCGGCGGTGCGGCCGGCATCACGCTCGCCCGGCATCTGGCCGGACATGGCGTCGAGGTGTGCCTGGTCGAAAGCGGCGGGCGTGACTTCGAAGCCGCAACGCAGGATCTCGCCGCCGGCCCCGACTGCGGCGATCCCTATTACGCGCTGGTCGACGCACGCCTGCGCTTCCTTGGCGGGACGACCAACATCTGGGGTGGGCGCTGCGCGCGCTTCGAGGCCATCGACTTCGAAGCGCGCCCGTGGGTGCCGCTCAGCGGATGGCCGCTGACACTGGAGGACCTCGAGCCCTGGTACGCGCAGGCAGCGCGCGACTTCGGACTGCCCGCGGGCGCCGCGGCCGCATGCGGGTGGCACGACGAGACCGCGTTGCGGCAGGGCCTCGATGGCGACTTCGTCACGCGCTGCTGGCATTTCGACAACGAGCGCGAGCGCTTCAATGCCGTGCGCATGGACGACCTGTTCGCAGCCGGCGACGTGCGCGTGCTACTGCACGCCAACGTGACCAGGATCCGCATCGCCCGCGAGGCGAATCGTGTCGAAGCCCTCGAGCTGGCTTCGCTCGGCGGGCGCCGCGCGCGGCTCGTCGCGAGGCACTACGTGCTGGCTGCCGGCGGTATCGAGAATGCGCGCCTGATGCTTGCGTCCGACGATGTCGAGTCGGCCGGGGTCGGAAATCGTCACGACCAGGTCGGGCGCTGCTTCATGGAGCACCCGCATGCACGCGCCGGGCGGCTGGAGCCGCGCGCCGGGTTCGCACTGTGGGCGGCGTTCCAGCGCCGTCAGGGCACGGATGGCAACGAGATTGCGGCGGTTCTGCTGCCGGCGCCGGCATTGCAGCGCGAGGCTGGCATACTCAACACCGCGTTCACGTTCAAGCTGCAGCGCGACAGCGCGCAGGGTGTCGCCCTGCACAAGCGACTCTACAACGACCTCAAGCACCAGCTCGCGCCGACGCGTGCCAATCGTGCGCTATGGCATCGCTACCGTGCCCTGCGCCGTTTCATCCAGCACCACGTGCGCCAACGCGTCGAGAGCGTGCGTTTCGCGCGCGGCGTGAAGCGCGTCAACGTCATGGTGCGCGCCGAACAGGCGCCCAATCCGGACAGCCGGGTACGGCTCGCCGCCGAGCGCGACGCGCTGGGCATGCGGCGTGCGGCACTCGAGTGGCGCCTGGGCGAACTCGACAAGCGTACCGTGGCGGTGATGGTCGAGCGCCTCGGCGCGCTACTCGTGGCACGCGGCATAGGGCGTCTCGAGCCGGCGGCATGGTTGCGCGAGTCCGGCACGGCGTGGCCGGTCGATGCGACCGTCGGCAACCATGCCATCGGCGGTTACCATCACATGGGCACCACGCGCATGAGCGCAGCGCCGGTCCGGGGCGTGGTCGACCGCGATTGCCGCGTGCACGGCTACGCGAATCTCTACGTGGCCGGCTCCTCGGTGTTTCCGACCGCGAGCTGGGCCAATCCGACGCTGACCATCGTCGCGCTCGCCCACCGTCTCGGCGACCACCTGCTGAGGCGCGTCGCGGCGTCGGGCGGCCACGTCGCACCATGACGCCCGGGTGTTGCGGCGCGGTGACCCGACGCGGGGCGTTCAGACGCCGAAGCCGAGCGCCTCGCGGACACGCCGGGCTACGGCGCTCGCTTCGTCTGCTGCACTGAACGGCGGAGGCGACACTTCGCGCGCGAGCGTCGGGGCGGAACCGAAAGCTTGCGCGACCCCGCGCGCGTACAGCTCGTGGTGCAGTTCCTCGAGATCGCGCGGCGGGCGTACCAGACCCGTCTCGATCAGACGCGCGCAGAGATACTCGAGCCCGCGTTGCGGGCGCGTGGTCGCGCGCCGGTTGGTCGGGCGCCGCCGCGCCCAGCGGTCGAGCTGCGCGCCGGCGCGCAGGAGCAGCGACGCCGGCCGTGGCGGCAGTGCGTGGATGAAGACCGGATGGCCGGCGGCCACCGCATCGGCCAGCAGCGACTCGCTCTCGCCGGTGACGATGATACGGTCGGCTGCGGTGAGTATCTCCCGGTAGCGACTGCCGAGCTCGTCCGGACGGAGGACGCTTGCGGTGTCCCCGAGCGTGGCGATGAGCTGCTCGACCGCGCGGGTACCGGTCCGGGCACTGGTCAATACCTGGAGTTCGCCGCCGTGCGCCGCGTGGTCGGCGCGCAGGCGTTGAGCCAGCGCGCCGACCGCATCGGCATCAAAGCGGTAGCGGCGGGTGGCGCCACCGACCAGCACCACGGTGCGCGGTCGCGCGGTCGCCGAACTCGTGCCGGCGGAACTGCCCACGGCCAGCGGCGTCAGCGGCAGCAGGGTCTCGATGCGCCGGGGGTCGCCGGTAAGGTGGCAGTGGGCCGGCGTGACCACCACGTCGAACGGGCGCGCCGTGTCGGCGCCCTTGCGGCCGAGCTGGACCACGCGGGTGGCGCCACGGGCGCGCTGCGCGATCCAGCGTGCCACCGGCGCGGTGCGGCGACCGCAAGCGATGACCAACTCGGGCCACGGTGGCGCGAGGCTCGCGGCGCAGCGGGACGTGAGGCCACGCAGACTCGCTCCGAGCAGGCGATTGTGAAGACCGGCGAGCGGACCATAATCGAGTTGGCGCAGGTCGTAGTCGTAACCGAGGGCCTCGGCAAGCGCGACGGCCTGGTTGGTGTTGCCGGGCTTGTCATCGGCCAGCACCCACACGCGCGGGCGGTCCAGCCAGTGCCCGCCGACACGGGTCAGCCGGACCTTCTTGCCGCGCCAGTTCTTCTCGCGGATCGACAGTTCCCAGTGCACCTGCGGGTGCGCCCGGGCAGCCGCACGGAACTGCCTGTCCCACCAGTCCGGCGGTTTCTGGCACACGTGTGCATTCTCGCCATTGGGCAGGACTTTCTTCGCCGGATAGCAGGCGACCGAGGCATACACGAACGCTTCGGCGTGCGAGAAGAGCTCCTGCAGGATCCACGGAATATCTTCTTCCGCGATGTGCTCGAGCACGTCGGTGCAGATGACGCCGTCGAAGCGGCCTGCAGGCATCTCGCTGTACGGCGGGTAGGCGGGATCGTAGACGGTCACGCGCACGTCCTCGCCCCATTCCGGCATGCCCTTGACCGGCGATTCCGGGGGCTGGCCAGGCAGCGACCGGTAGGCGCCTGCCTTGCCGGCGCCGTAGTCGAGGATCGTCCGTGCAGCGGCGGCTTTGACCAGACGCGTGACGCTGCCGACGTGCCGCGGGAGGACTTGTCCGGGGAAGGTCTGCCCGGCGCTCTGCCCGGGTGCGCCGCTGCCGCGGGCGTGGAGATCGCTGCAGCACGCGATCAGTTCGCGGTAGCGCCGGCTCGGATGCGCCCGATCGAACACCGTGAAACCGGCCGCGTCGGCAGCGCGCTCGAGGCCGAACCACAATTCGCCGTGGGGGTGCGCGCGATAGGCGAACCGCTCAGGCTCCGGCGTCCACGGCTGGAGATGCAGCGCCGTGAAGTGCAACAGCTTGCTGTGCCCCTGGCGGAATTCGTCGTCGCGAGCGTTCCACTCGGGTGGCAGGTCGCCGTGCAGGGGGGTGGCACGGTCCAGGAGCTCGCGTTTGGGCGCGGTGCGCGCGCCGCCCAGTTGCCACACGCTTGCCATGCGTGCGCAGTCGATGAGCATCACCGAGGTGTCTTCGCTCGACAAGGCAAGAAAGCCGCGGTCCCCGAGGTCGCGATCGAACAGCAGGCCCGGATCGGCGAGATAGATCTGGTCGACGTCGTTGTAGATCGCGCGGCCCGAGTCGCCGGCGAGATAGGGGATGGCAAACCGGTAGTTGCTGAAACCGGTGGTCCAGGCCGTCCGGTCGAAGCCGGGCAGGTCTTTCATCAGGATGATTTCGTAGTGCCGCGCCGGGTCACGATGCTGGAGGATCGACCACAGGAATACGCGCTCCGCCCGGTAGTGCGCCGCTTCGGTGCCGAGAAAGATCCGGACGGGCGGTAACGGCGACGGTGTGAGGCCGGGAGCGGGAGCGAACTCGACCGTGTCCAGGAATCGGCGCGGATCATCCTCCAGCGTTCCGCTGCCGGGACGGCGGCGCCGGTGGGAGAGTAGTCGTTTCATGTCACACGAGAGCCCGATCACGTGGCAGGAGCGTGTCGGAGGGGGGGCCTCCACACAGTGTCCGGCCGACAACAGCGCTGGCGAGTCGTGGTTGCGGGCCGGGACGGATGCATCCGGCGCACGAGTGTAGTTCCGCGGGCCGCGTGGTGTCCACGCGATCACGGCCGTCGCGTCGCGTCGGCGCGTAACAGGTCACGTGCACACCAGGCCATGCCGGCGACCGTCACCAGGGCATGGACATTGACCGTCACGCCCGCGCCGAGCAGCGCGTAGGCGGGCACCAGGAGGTAGAACGCGACCAGGTACGCGGCCAGGGCCGCGAGGCGGATGATCACGACGTGGCGCACCTTGCCACCGGACATCAGCAGCGGAGCCAGGGGGAAAGCGAACGTGGCGAGCACGCCGGCGAACGCGAGCCAGAGCATCGGCCCGGCGGCTTCACGGTAGGCGTCGCCGAAAACCAGCGCCAGCAGGTCCGCGCCGAACATGGCCAGGAAGGCGAAGATGGCCAGGCCCGCGAGCCCCGCGACCAGCCCCGAGCGTGCCACCACGTCGCGGCGTGTCCGGCGGTCGCCGGCGGCCGTCAATTGCGACATGTCGGTATAGATTGCCGGCACCAGTAGTTTGTGCACCGGCTTGGAGACCACGTTGGCCACCTGCTGTGCAATGCGATAGAGACCGGCATCCGCGGCGCCGAGCAGGTTACCCGCGAGCAGCGGCCCGATCTGTGTGTCGTTGAGGTTCAGCATCGAACTCAGGTTGGTGCCCGCGCTGAAACGCCAGATGCCGGGCGCGGGCGCGAGGCAGCGGCGGTCCAGCGCCGCGCGCTGCAGGCTGAGCCCGCGAGCGGCGAGGGCCTTCGACGCGGCGACGAACAGCGCTCCCTTGCCGAGTGCCGTCGCCATGAACCACACCAGCAGGAACGCGGCCAGCGAACCGTCGCTGACGAACAGGAATACGGCGCCCGCGCAGCGCACAAGGGGCTCGACAATGGTCTGCCAGGAAATGAGATCGTGGCGATCGAGCAGTCGCAGCACTCCCAACGGTGCAGCGCCGAGAATGACGAACGCCACGCTCATGGCATACAGCGTGGCAAGCGGGGCGACCGTATCCGGGATCCCGACGAAAGCCGCGATGGCGGGCATGGTGTGAGCGAGGATCGCGCTGGCCAACGCGGCGCTGACGATGTCGAGGCCGAGCGCGAAGAACAGGACGCGGTGCAGCGACTCGCGGTCGGACGCCAGCAGCGCCGGCGCACCGTACTTGAGTACGGCTTGCCAGGATTGGAAGCGCACCAGTTGCGCCGCGACCAGCACAGTACTGTGCACCAGCACGAGGACGCCGAACGCGCTCGGTCCCAGCGTACGCGAAGCAAGCGCGACGTAGGCCAGGGAGAGCACGCCCTGCATGCCGCGGCCCAATGCAAGGATGCCGGCATTACGGAAAGGGCGCAGCCATGCGGCGCCGGTCGGTCGTGACGAGGCCTGGGTGGTCTTCATGACGAGCTCAACGTTGAGGTGCACGGCAACTGCGCATGCGCATCGGGCCGGGGCGCAAGCCGGCGCGTCAGTTGATCTTTCTCCGCGGGCGGCAGCAGCAACGGTGGCGAGTATAGGGTGCTTTGGGCGGCGCGCCAGCGTTCATCGCCGGGCAGCGTGGGTTACGGAAAACGGCCCGGCGGCAGCGCCGGTTGCGCCGCTGCCCGTCCGGTCTTGTTCAGGGCGTCGCGGCGGCCGCGAGATCCGCGTCGTCGGGAACCCGCAGGACGGTGCCGGCCGCCAATCGGGCGGGATCACTATCGGCAAGCGCTTGCGGATTAGCCGCGATGAGCGCCGCCAGCATGCGCGGCACACTGATGCTCGCGTCGGGACGATGGCGCCGCGCGAGTGACCACAGCGTGTCGTCGGCGGCGACCGTGATGGTCCGTGCCGAGTCGGCGGCATCGACGGTGTCGGCCGCGTCGCTCGTGGTGGCAGCCGGCGCGGGTGCGCCCACAGCGCCGGGCGCGTGCGTCGAGGACTGCGCGGGCGGTATCGGCAACACGGCCGGCGGGGCGAGGCCCGGGCGGACCGCGTCGGGGCGCGCGGGCAGGTCGGGCATGCCCGGCACCGAGGCTGCCGAGGGTGCCTTGACGTCGAGGCGTTCGAGTTTGCGCGCGATGGATTCCTGCGTGGAGACCGGCGGGCTCGGCGGCATCGCGACCAGGCTGTCGACAGCGGCGGCGGCGACTTCGTCGATGTCGTGGGTCTCGTCGAACGAGGCGAGCTGGACGTTGCCACTGCCGAGCAGGGTGCCGGTGACGAACGCCAGGTCGATCTTGGCGATCTCGTAGGCGGCGAGGGCGTTGAGTTCCTTGATCTGGGCATCGGCGAGGAAGTCGGCGGCGATCAGGACGTCGGTACTGGTACGCACGCCGGCACGGAACTGGCGCTGCTCGGCCTGGAAGTTGCGCGCGGCGAGCAGGGTTTCCTCGCGTGCGGCGAGAATGCGCTGCCAGGCCTCGTCGAGCTGATCGACGGTGTCGAGCACCTGGCGTTCGATGATCTGGGCCTGCTGGGCGCGGTTGGCGGCGGTCAGCGCACGCTGCAGCACGGCACGGTTGTAGCGCGCTACGCGTGCCTGGTTGCCGAGCGGCACTTCGAGCGTCAAGCCGATACTCTGGTTGGCGAAATCGGTGCGCCCGATCTGCTCGAAGGCTTCGGCCAGCTCGTTGCTCGCCCCGAGGTAGCGGAAACTGTAGTCCAGCGCGAGGCTGGGTAGCTTCTGGTTGCGTGCGACGTCGACCGAGAGCGCATCGACGGCGAGCTGCAGTTCGAGGTTGAGCAGTTCCATGCGGTTGTCGAGTGCGCTGGCCAGCGCGGCGGGCCGGTCGATCACGATCTCGATCGGGTCAGGGGGCGTCGTCACGAGCAACGCGGTGGCGCCGTTAACCGGCAAATCGGGCCGGTTCATGGCGCGCTTGATCTCGCGCTCGACCTGGCGGCGGGTGTTCTCGGCGCGGATGATGTCTTCCACGCGCCGCGCGACGCCCGAGCGCGCGCGTACCACTTCGATCGCCGGAACCACGCCTTCCTCGGCGAGGCGCACGGCCTGGCGCTCCTGTTCCTTGGCGCGTTCGTACTGTTGCAGGCGCACCTCGACGGCGCGCGAGGCGGCGTAGAGATTCCAGTAGAAACGGTCGGCGCCGGCGAGCACGTTGAGTATGGCGAGCTTGGTCTGAGCGTCCTGCTGGCGCTCGCGCAGGCGCGCGACGGTGATCGGTGCGAGGTTGACGTGGCGGCCGGCATCGCGCAGCAGCGGCTGGCTGAGCGAGAACGTGGTCGCCGCGTCCTGCACGTTCTCGACGCCCGGCACGCCGAAATCGGTGCGCGTGATGGGCACCGAGACGCGCGCGCTGCCGCCGGTCTGCAGCGGCACGACGATGCCGAGCTCGGCGTCGTCGGTAGTCGAGCCGTTGGGATTGCGCGTCGGCGGCACCCCCGGCTCGTCGAACGCGGAATAGGTATAGCGCGCGAAGGCGGTTGGCAGGAAGCGTGCCTCGGCCTCGCGGCGGTCCTCGCGCAGCAGTGCCGGACGCACCAGTTCGGTCTTGATCTCGAGGTTGTTGCCGATGGCCTGGCTGCGCACGTCGGCGATGCCGATGGCCAGCTGCGGTGGCGCGGTATCGGCGGCAGCGGCATCCTCCGCTACCGGTGAGTCGGCGGCGGGTTTCGGTGGGGCAGTCGCAGCGCGGGTGTCGTTATCGAGCGGCTCGTCTGCGCCTGCGGCGTCGCCAGAGGAGGCAGCCGACGGGGCCGCGGCGTCGCCCCGCTCGGGCGCCACGGCCGCTTCGCGCGCAGGCCGCCCGGCAGCAACGGTCGGGGGTTGCGCCAGCTCGATGCTCGTTGCCTGCCGCTCGACCGTCTCGTCGAGAAGCGGGTGCGGCACGCGGGTGCTGCAGGCGGCGAGCAGCAGGGTGCTGCCGGCGAGCGCCAGCACGCGCACGCCGGTGGCGTGGCGCGGTGCTCGTGGACGGTATGGCCGCGGCTGCTGCATGGGGGGGTCGTTGCGATCTGATTTGATAAGAGTTTACACGAGAAAGACGATATAACTATCTAATTTTAGTGCAGCGAGCCGTGTAAGCCCCCATTGGCGGACAGCAACGGATGCATCGCCGCCGGCGGCGGCGTACGGCGGCGGTCGGGCCTGCCCGCCGGGTCGCGGCTCACGCGATCTGGCGCGCCATCATCGAGGCGAAGATACCGCCGTTGGTGACCAGCTCGTCGAACGTGCCCGATTCGACGATGCGGCCCTCGGCCAGCACGAAGATGCGGTCGGCGTTGCGAATCGTGCTCAAGCGGTGGGCGATGACCAGGCGCGTGACCTTGCGCCGGTCGAGCGCCTCGGTGACGGTTGCCTGGGTCTTGTTGTCGAGCGCGCTGGTGGCCTCGTCGAAGACCAGGATGCGCGGGTTGCGCACCAACGCGCGCGCGATCAGCAGGCGCTGGCGCTGCCCGCCCGAGAGGTTGGTTCCCCCCTCGCTTATCACGGTATGCATCTCCATTGGCATCTCGCGCACGTCGTCGGCGAAGCCGGCGTCTTCGGCAGCCTCCCAGGCTTCGTCGAGCGTGATCTCGGCGCCGCCGCCGATGTTGTCGAAAATCGAGGCCGAGTTGATACGCGCGGTCTGCAGGACCACGCCCAGCTGGCGGCGTACCGCGGTAATGTCGAGCCCGGTCAGGTCCTGGTCGTCATAGGCGACCACGCCCGCCTCGGCTTCTTCGAACCCGAGCAGAAGGCGGATGATGGTCGACTTGCCGCTGCCGGACGGCCCGACGAAGGCGACGAACTGCTCGGGCATGACGCGGAAGCTGACGCCCTTGAGCACCGGTGGGCCGTCCTCGCCGTAGCGGAAGTGCACGTCCTTGAACTCGATCTGGCCGGTCAGGCGACCGGGGTCGCGCAGCTCGTCGGAGAGCTCGGTCTGCGCGACCAGCAGGGGCTTGACGCGCGCGGCCTTGGCCACCGTGTCGAGGAACTCCAGTCCCATCACGGACAGCGTCGTGGCGCCGCCGAGAAACGTGCCCATGGCGGTGTTGAAAGCGAGGAACACGCCCACGCTCAGGCGCTGCTCACCCTCGGCGTTGAGCATTTCCACGCCCATCCAGAACAGGAACGTCGCGCTGACCAGCGGGATCAGCAGGTTGAACACCGAGACGTAGTCCTCGATGCTCTGCGCCTTGAGGATGAGGTGCAGTTGCTCGACGTAACGGTCGGCCCAGCGCGCGAAAGCGCGCCGTTGCGCACCGGCGATGCGGATCTTGCTGACCGCGTTGACGAGTTCGACGACGAAACCGAAAAACGGCCCCTGCAGCTCCATCAGGGCGCGGTAATGGCGGCGCGCGAGGTAACCGGCACCGAGGGTGAACAGCACGATCGCCAGGCCAATGCCGGCGACCATCCAGGCCAGCTTGCTGCTGTAGTAGTAGAGCAGGCCGAGATTGAGCAGCGCGGTGCCGCTGGTCAGGATGGTGCGCATGGCCTGGCCGTTGATTTCCTGGTTGACCGCGCTGACCGACATGGCGCGATCGAGCAGGTCACCGCTGGAGAAGCGCCGGAACACGGGCAGGCGCAGGCTGAGCAGGCGGTCCCACACCGCCGACTGGCTGACGCTGTCGGAAAGAATACCGAGACGGATGCTGAGGATGCCCTGGGCGATACCGAACAGGGCGGCGCCGAAGGCCGCCATGGCCAGCCCGGCGCCGAGCTCGGCCAGCAGGCGGCGGTTGGCGTCGGGAATCGCGTTGTCCATGATCAGCGCGGTGGCCTGCGGCACCAGCATGCCGATACCGGTGATGGTCAGTGACAGCAGGGCGAGGAAGATCATGTCCCACATGCGCCCGCGCATGGCGAAACGCGGCACGCCCCAGGCGGTGCGTACGGTCTCCGGCAGACGCGGGTAGAACATCACCGCCTTGGGTTTGAGCGAGAGCGCGATATCGGGCGTGACCGGCACGGCCACGCCGTGCCGCGGATCGATCATCTGGTAGCCCTGCCACTGGTCGCGCACCAGCGCGACCGGGATATCGTCGTCTTCGAGGTAGGCGAGCAGCGGGCCGTTGTCGTTCTCCCACCAGCGTCCGGCCAGGATCACAGTGCGGTTGCGTACCCGCGAGGCGCGCGCGATCGCCTCGACCGGATCCTTCATGCGCCGCGGATCCTCCGAGCGCGCGGGCGGCGCGATGCGGATGCCGAGGTCGTTGCCGACGATGGTCGCGGCGGTCAGCAGCAGGGTCTCGCGGCGCGGCGCGGTCTCGCGCCGGTTGAGCACGCCGGCGAGCTTCTCCAGGGTGCCGTCGAAGATGCGTGATTCGACCTGCGCGGAGCGTTCGAGACGCTCGCGCTCGGCTTCCTGCGCGGCCTGTTCGAACTGGCGCAGGCGGCGTTGCAGCAGCGAGTTGAACAGCGCCAGGCCGCGTACGAGGTCGAGATCGGACGCGGTAGCGAGCTCGTCGCTGACGCGCACGCGCGTTTCGTCGACGGCCTGGAACCAGATTTCTCCGCCCACCGGCATGTAGAACGGCAGCGTGCCGACGGCGAGCTCGGGGTCGCCGAAGGCGTACAGGTCGCCGCTCTCGATCTGCAGCCAGGCAACCTGGTTGGGACTGACCGAAACCAGCATGCCGTCGGCGAGGCCGAACTTGCCTTCATGGGGAAAGCGGTCGGCACCGGCGAAGACTTCTTCGCGCGCGGCGAACCGCGACAGCTTGTTGGTCCAGTCGTCGATGGCTTCGCGCAGCGACAGCCCGATCAGCCCGAGCAGCTCGCTGGCCGCGCGCAGCGGCGCTTCGTAGAACGTGACCTCGGCGGTCGAGGTCACGATGAGCCGCTCGGCGTCCTCGCTGCGGCCGTCGGAGACGGGGAACAGCGAGGTGCCGACTCCGGCCTCGAAGACCAGCTGGCGCAGCCCGACGGGCAGGCCGCGATCGACGTGGGAGGTCATCACCGAGACCTCGCCGGCGGCGATGATCCACATGCGCGAGGGATCGTCGAGAACCAGCGGGTGATGGCCGAGCATGCGGATCTTGCGCGCCCCGAGGCGACGCAGCTCGGCGCGCGGGATGGTGATGGTGCGCGCGTCAGTCATCGGCGTCGTCTTCGCTGATGGTGACGATAGGCTCCTGGTCGGCGCGCATCAGGCGGGCGTACTCGCCATCCAGCGCCCACAATTCGTCGTGCGTGCCCTGCTCGACGACCTGGCCGGACTTGAGTACGAGGATGAGATCGCTGTCGCGCACCGTGCTGAGACGGTGCGCGACCAGCACCGCGCTGCAGCCGCGCATGCGCAGGCGCTCCATGACCACGCCCTCGGTATCGGCGTCGAGCGCACTGGTCGCTTCGTCGAACACCAGCACGGCGGGATTGAGCACCAGGGAGCGCGCGATCTCGAGGCGCTGGCGCTGGCCGCCGGAGAGATTGATGCCGCCCTCGGAGAGCTTGGCGTCGAGGCCGCCGGCCATGGCCATGACGAACTCGTGGGCGGCAGCGTCCTGCAGCGCATGGCGCAGGTTGGTCTCCGGCACGGTCGCGTCCCACAGCGTGAGGTTGTCGCGCACGCTGCCTTCGAACAGGTTGATGTCCTGGTCGACGACGGCGAAGGAATTGCGCAGTACGTCGGCCGGGATCTGGTTGCGCGGCAGGCCATCGAGCAGGACCTGTCCGGACCACGGCTCGTACTCGCCGCAGATCATGCGCGCGAGCGTCGACTTGCCCGAGCCGCTGCCGCCGACCAGCGCGACGCGCTGGCCCGGGGCGACGCTGAGATTGAAGTTCTCGAACAGCGGCTTGTCCAGCGGGCTGTAGCCGAAAGTCACGTCGCGCAGCTCGAGGTAGCCTTTCAGGCGCGTGATGCGTTCGCCGTTCTCGTCGACCAGTTCTTCGACCTCGGGTGTCGGCATGGTGTCATTGTCGAGCACGTCGTCGACGCGCTCGAGATCGCCGCGCATGTCCTGGAACGTGCCGCCGAGGCTGAGCAGCTCGTTGATCGGCGCGAGGAAACTCGCCATCAGGCTCTGGAAGGCGACCAGCATGCCGATGGAGAGTTCGCCGTGCATCACGCGCAGACCGCCGAAGCCCAGGATCGCGGCACTGGTCAGCGCGGTAAGCAGGGTCGGCGTGATATCCAGCCACTGGTTCGACATCTCGAGATCCTGGCGCGCGACCGCGGCCTTGGCGTAATAGCCCGCCCACACGCCGAAGAAGCCCGATTCGAGGCCGCCGGCCTTGATCGTCTCGATACTCTGCAGGCCGGCCATGCCCGTGCCCTGGGCCTTGCCGTACTCGGTCAGTACGCGCATGTTGGTCTCGACGCGCTTCTGCGAGAGAACCTTGAGTACGAACGCGTTGATGATCGCGAAGCTGATACCGATGAGCGTCAGCACCACGTCGTAATAGAACATCAGCGCGGCGTAGAAGCCCATCATGGTGACGTCGATCGCGGTCGTGGCGAGACGTCCCGAGAGCAGGTCGGCGAGCTTGGTGTTGATCTGGCTGCGGTTGGCGATCTCGCCCGCGAAGCGCTGTGCGTAGAAGCTTGCCGGCAGGGCAACAGGTGCCACAGGTACTTGCTGGAGAACTTGATCGAAAGCTTGATCTTGAGCCGGCGCAGGAAGCGGAACTGCATGAAATGCAGCGCCGCGGTGAGCACGCCCGAGACGCCCATGGCGAGCAGCAACGGGCGTAGCCAGTCGGTACGTTGTTGCAGGATTACCGCATCGATGTAGACCTGGTTGAAGGCCGGTATGGCGAGCCCGGGAATCACCAGCAGCAGCCCGGTGAGGAAGCAGAAGGTGAGCGCGCGGCCGGAACCGGCAAGACGCGAACGGATGCTGCCGACGACACTCGGCAGGCGCCCGCCGGGGGTGAACTCGGGGCCCGGCTTCATCACCAGCACGACCCCGGTGAAGCCGCGGTTGAACTCCTTGTGGGTCACGCTGCGATGGCCGACGGCCGGATCGTTGATGTGGACACGATCCTTGCTGAACCCCTCGCAGACCACGAAGTGATTGAAATTCCAGAAGACGATGAACGGCGGCTTGATGTCGTAGAGCTTCTTGATCGATTTCGTGAAGCCCTTCGCCTCCATGCCATAGCGGCGCGCGGCGCGGACCACGTTGGAGGCCTTGCTGCCGTCGCGCGAAACACCGCATTCGCGCCGCAACTGGGTCAGCGGCACGACACGCTTGTAGTAGCCGAGGATCATCGCGAGCGCCGCGGCGCCGCATTCGACCGCCTCGAGCTGCAGCACCGACGGCGTGCGGACACGCGGGTGCTTGATCTCGGGCGGGGCCTTCTTGGCCGGAGGCGCTTGCTCAGCCAACGCCGGTCCACCTGCGCAGGATCGGGATCACGAACGTGATCGGGCGCCGGTACTCGACGGTCGCGCGCGCGCTTGCCGTGGTGCCGGCGGTGAGCGGGCCGGGCGGGCCCTTGCCGGAGGTCCATTCGTAGCCGGTATGGGCCGCGGGGTCTGCGTGCAGCCGCGCGACGACCTGGATCACGCTGCGGCCCTGGCTGATTTCCTGCGCGACTTCGGCGTTGCCGATCATCGCGCTGATGGCATCCGCCGTGACCGGGAACGCCGAGACGCTCGTGATGCTCGCGACGATACTGCCGTAGCGCTCGCGCTCGACGGTGCTCGGGGTCATCCGAAGCACGCCGTCCTCGACCAGCTTCTTGCCGTCACCGACGGAGAAGAACGCCACGCCCATGAGTTCGCCTTCGGCGTCCTCGGTCTCGATCGAACCGATGCGCTGGCCGGCGTTGACGATCTGGCCCGGGCCGGTGGTGATCTCGAGGATGCGCCCGGCGTGCTCGCTGACGATCCGGCTGCGCGTGGCGAGCTGCACTTCGAGGCGCGCGATGTTGCGTTCGATTTCCTGGATGCGCTGTGTCGCGCTGGCGCTGGTCTCGAGCGCCTGCTGGTCGAGCTCGCGCTCGCGGATTTCAAGGTCCTGCAGCTGGGTGCGGAATTCCTCGATGCGGTCGAGCGACTGCTGGTAGGCCTGCTCGTTCTCGAGGCGTCGCAGCTCGAGTTCCTGCGCGCGCAGGTCGAGTTCGGAGCGCTGCACCTGGTTGTCCATGTAGCGCTGGCGCGCGGCGAGCACCGAGTCGTCCGAGGACAGGCCCTCCGCGCGCAGGCGCTCGTAGCTCTCGAAACGCTCTTCCAGGGCCTGGCCGAGTTTCTGCTGGGTGCTGCGCGCCTCGGCGAGGTTCTTGCTCTGTTGGGCGAGGTAGCCGGCATTGCGCTTCTTCTGCGCCGCGGAGATACGCTGCAGCGATTCGATGCGCTGCGCGAGCAGTTCGCGCTTGCGTACGATCGACTCGCGCTCGAGTTCGAGGCGCTGATCGAGGGCATCGCCCTTGAGCAGCACCTGCGCGCGCGCCTCGGCCAGACGCACGCGCTCCTGGTCGAGTTCCTGGGCGAGATCGGGCTGGTTGAGCGTCCCGATGACGTCCCCCTTGTCGACGAAATCGCCGACGTTGACGTCGATGCTGACGACCTGGCCCGGGGCGGGTGATTGGAACGAGACCACCCGGCGCGGATAGACGAAGATGCCGGAGCCGTCGACGGTGATCGGGATCTGCCCGAACACGCTCCACAGCAGGATCGCGACGAGCGCGCCGGCAATCGTGTAGAGGCTGACCCAGGCCTTGCGCGTGGTCACCTCGAGCAGTTGCTCGAGCTGCTCGGGTGAGCTGAGCTGGTCGAGCGCTTCCTTGCGGAAGATGTCTTTGTCGTCGGCCACGGTCATTCGACCCCGAGGCGGGAGCGCAGACGCTCGAAGCGGCGCCCGGCGATGGCCGAGCGATCGAGCACGTCGGGGTCGATCTCGTCGATGCTGGTGGCATCCTCGGCGAGATCGTCGTCGTCGCCGAGCACGCCCAGTTGACCCACCGTCTGGCGCAGGCGGCTGGCCATGAAGATACCGAGACTACGGTAGAAGCGGCCGGCGAAGCCCGGGTCGCGTGCGAAGCGCGCGTGCACCGCTTCGTGCGGCACGCTGAGCACGACCGAGGGTTCGGTGGCGATCACGGAGGCGTAGGGCGGGCGGGCATCGAGAAACGACAGCTCGCCGACGATTTCGCCTTCGCCGAGCAGCGCGATCTCGCGCTCGCCGGCATACACGCCGAGTTCGCCGCGCAGCACCAGCGAAAGTTCGTGCACCGCGTGGCCGGCCTCGATCAGACGATCGCCGGTAGCCAGGTCGACTGCCTGGCCAGCGTCGCACATCCACTCGGTGTCGGAGTCGGTGAGTTCACCGAAAATGAACAATACCTTGCGCATGGACGCTCCCCGGTTGTCGTTGGCGGTGGCCGCACAGCGCGTGTCGTGCGCCGTCACGAGGCTCGCGCAGGATGCGTCAAGATACGCGATGTGTCAGAGAAAACAAGCAGTTTTGATAAATACTTAAACCTCATTGGAGGAAATCGGCGCAATCGCGCACGGCCTCGCGCTCGGGGCTGGCGTTCGCGCGCGGTGCCTCGGATACTGGCGCGCGGCAACACCGACGGAACTACGATGCAAGAGCGCTCCTGCGAGGTCATCATTCTCGGCGCGGGCATCACCGGCTGCGCACTCGGCCTGGTGCTCGCGCGCCAGGGTGTATCGACGGTGATCATCGATCGTGCACCGCACCCGCGTTTCGCGCTGGGCGAATCCCTGCTCAAGCCGACCGTGCTGTGGATGCGCGTGCTGGCCGAGCGCTATGGCGTGGACGAGCTGGCCGCGATTGCCAACCTGAACCGCATCCACGATGAGATCGCGCCGAGTTCCGGCGTCAAGAAGTCCTTCGGTTTCGTGCGCCATGCTGCCGGCGAGGCACGGACCGAGGCGCACTGGTGGGCCAATATCGCGGTCAATTACGCCGAGGACGTGCTCGAGGCGCATCTCTACCGCCAGGACATCGATGCCTGGCTCTGCGCGCGTGCCGGACAGGCCGGTTGCACCCTGCTCACAGCCGAGGTCCGCGGTGAGCTTCCCGCCGCCGGCGGTGGCGTGTGCCTCGAGACCGATGCGGGGCGCGTGCACGGCCGTTTCCTGGTCGACTGCGTCGGTCATGGCAACAGCCTGCCGCGCGTCGCGGCGCTCGGCACGGTGCCGCTGCGTACCGATTCACGCGTGATTTTCACCCATCTGAGCGGGGTGCGGCCGTTCGACGACTGTGCCGCGGCGCCCTCGCCAGCCCTGCCCTGGCACCACGGCACGCTGCATCACATCCTCGACGGCGCCTGGATGTGGGTGATCCCGTTCGACAACCACCCACGCTCGCGCAACCGCCTGGTCAGTGTCGGTGTCAATTTCGACAACCGCGTGCACCCGCCCGGCGAGGCGCCGCCGGCCGCCGAGTGGGCCGCCCTGCTCGGACGTTACCCGGCCCTGGCCGCGCAGTTCGGCGCGGCCGTCGCGGTGCGGCCGTGGATGGCCGGCCGCGGGACCGGCCGCGTGCCGGCGCGCGTCGTCGGCGAGCGCGTGTGCCTGCTCGGCGCGCCTGCCGGCAACGTCGATGCACTCTATTCGCGCGGCCTGCTCAACACCTTCCAGAGCCTGCACCTGCTTGCCGGCTGCCTGCTCGAAGCGCGCGGTGCGAATGATTTCTCGGCCGCGCGCTTCGCGCCCGTCGCACGCCTGCAGCACAGCCTCGTCCAGGTCCACGATCATCTCGTGCACGGCAGTTACGGCGGTTTTCGCAGCGCTGCCCTGACCGACTGGTGGCTGGCCGTGTGGAGCCTGGTCGAACAGCTCAGCCTGGCCCAGGTCGTGCCGTCGCTGGCCGCGCTCGAGCGCGACGATGCTGCCGCCTGGGCGGCGGCCCAGGAAACGCTCGCGGCCGGCGCGTGCATTGCCGGCCAGGATACGGTGATGCCCGCACTGGTCGCAGCCTGCGAGGTCATGGACGGATATACCGCGGGGACGCTCGAAGAGGGTGCTGCGCTCGCGCGGCTGAGCGACATCGCCGTGCCGCTGGCACCGCTCGGTTTCGACCTCGCGCGTTTCCGCGAGCTGACCCGCACGCATGCCTTCGGCGCGACCGCGCGCCGCCTGCTCGGTGTCGAACACGCGCTCAGCGCGGCCATCGAGAGCATCGACCGCCACGGCGGCCTGCCCATGACGCTGCGCGCCTCGGCCTTCGTCAACGGCCTCGTACGGCTGCTCGCGTTGCGTCACGCGCGCGCCGAGCATGTCGAACTGACCGCCCCCGAACTCGCCGACGCCCTCGCGGCGACCGTCGCGCGGGTCGCCCTGCCGGGGACCGACCAGGCGCTGCTCGACCGCCTCGCTGCCGGCATCACCAGGCTCTCGCTGGTACGCGAGACCTGCGATGCGCCGGCGCCGCCACCCGCGCCGGCGGGCTGGACCGTCATCGTCGCGCTGCACGATGCGGGACGCCATGTCAGCCTGCGGGTGCGCGCGGACGGTGACGGGCGTCACGGTGAACTCGAGCTCGACACGCGCGCGGCGGGCGAGCGGCTGCTGCTCACGGTGGCCGGCGCCGTCCCGCCGCCGGCGTTCTTCGCCGGCCTGCGCTAAGGCGTGCGGCGCTACCAGTAAAGCTGCCAGGCGCCGTCGTAGAACAGGCCGTGCGCCTGCAGGGTGATGCGTTCGTCGCCGGGACGCGAGGGCCAGGGCTGGATCTGGTGCAGCAGGTGACCGCGGTGGCAGACCAGTTCACCGGGCACGTAGCGGTGCACGCACGACGGCGCCTGGCGCGCGCGGTCGCGCGCCGCGGCGGGACCCAGGGCCTGGACTTCGAACAGGTTGAGATCCCACACGCGCAGGCCGCCGCCACGCGCAGGCAGGCGGATCGGCAGCGTCACCGAGATCGCCGCCGTGAAGTCGATTGAAGCCGCCCGCGGCCAATCGATGCACTCGTACTGGCGGTCGAAATGCGGTACGTGTGCAGCCTGCCGGGCATACGAGGGATGGTGCTCGAAGACGTGGAAACCCGGGCGGGCGCGGTCCTCCGCATAGCGCACCTCGGCGTCGAGCACGCCGGCGAGGGCTGCGGCAAACGCCGGATACAGATCGGCGAAGTGGGTCTCTAGCAGGGCGTTCGAGCGGCGCGCGAGCGTGGCGTAGCGCGCCGGCCCGGGCGCGGGGAGCCCGAAGCGCTCGCGGGTTTCGGCGGTCGGCCGGTCGAGGTAGAGCGCCGCACCGAGCGTGTGGAAGGCCGCCTCGTCGCGGGCCACCCAATGGGTGCGCAGCGCGTGTACGCGCGCGGCGATTGCCGCGCAGGTAGTCTCGTCGAGCACGACGGCACGGCTGACCAGCGCGTTCGTGGTGGCCGCCGTCACGGCCGCGTTCCTGGCGCCGCGCTCACAGCAGCCGCCCGTTGAAAGCGAGGCCGGGTGCGACGACCTTGACCACGGGGATGGCGAGGTCGGCACGCGTGAGGTCGAAGCGCCAGGCGCGGATCCCGGCCCGGGACAGCGCCGCCACCAGCCACTCGTGTGCCTGTTCGAGATCGCCCTGGAGCTGCTCGCTCGCCGGCAGCGCGTGCCACGCGGTATCCGCCGTGAGGCGCTCGAAATAGCGATAGGCGGGACTGTCCTGGACGGCGCTCGCCTGGTCGACCGGTTTGGCGATGCGATCTTCGCGCGCGCCGTGGATGAAGCTCAGGCGCGACTGCGCCGCTTCGGTCACGGCACGCGCGGCGGCGACTTGCGGATCGTGGTGACAGCCGGCGCCGAGGTTGAGGGTCGATACCGCTGCCGCGCCGCCGCGGCGGTTGAGCAGTACCGCCCAGAAGGTGTGCACGGGGACGCGGCTCGGCACCCACAGCAGCACGACCTGGCTGTCGCGCGACGTGATCGCCGCGATCAGCGCATGCAGATCCGCATCGGTGATCGAAGCGGTGTCGATCACGCGGCAACGTGCGCGAATCTCGAGTCGGCCGTTAGTGCTGAGGCCGGCCAGGGCGTCGCGCTCGATCAGCTCGTAGAGCGCGTGCAGGCTCGCTTCGAGCAGATGGTTGCCGGACGCGAGCCCGTTGGTATCGGTGACCAGTGGCGCGGGCGTCCGCGCGAAATAGGCCAGGCTGGCCGGGGCCCACAGCGGGGTGTCGTCGTCGAGCGCCGCGCCGCGGATCCATTCGAGGCGGAAGTCCGGGCCGAAGTAGGCCCCGCCGTAGCCGGGCAATGCGGGCGGGGTGAGCACGCGTTCGCCGGCGGCTTCGAGCTCGGCCTGGCTCGCTTCGCGCAGGACGCCGGCCGCCGGGTTTTCGGCATGATGCAGCTCGATCGCTTCCATCAGCGCCGAGACGCGGGCGCAATCGGCACTCAGGCCCTTGCCGTTGGAGACCTGCAGGACCACGCCGTTGGGCCGGATGGCGCAGTAGACCGGCACGCCGAGGCGGTCCAGGTGGGTCACGGCGGTGACGCGCGTGATGCCGCAGGCCGGTAGCAGCGGGGTGATCCGTGCCAGCGTCGCCGGCGGCGTCGCGATGCGGTGCGTGCCGCGCGTATAGGCGAAAGCGTGGCTCATGCGGCCCCCGTCGCGGCGATGTCTTCGCCGGCCGGACCCGGCGCGGCGCGGCCGGCGGTCAGCTCGGTGACGAGCGCTGCGTGGCGGCCGTCGAGCCTGAGTACGAGCAATAGCTCGGCGTCGGCCGAGAAGCGCTCGAAGCCGAAGTGGGCCGGCTGCTGGTCGAGCAGCCAGGCGGCGAGAACGCGTTCGGCGAGGGCGTTCGCGAGGCGCGCATCGGCTCCGATCGCGGTCGCCGGCAGGCCGTGCTCGGCGCACCAGGCCGCGGTGCGCCGCGCGTGCTCGGCGACCGGGCAGCTGATGCCGCGCAGGCGCGCCCAGGCCGCGAGGCAGGCGTCGCGCCGCGCCGTTGCGCGCGCGTCCGCCGCGGTGTCGCCGATGGCGTCGAGCAGCGTGTCGTGCGCGGCGCCATCCACGCCGAGGGTCGCGTCGTCCTGCGCCAGCAGCCAGGCGTGGCGCGCGCGCGCCGCGAGGGCGGCGGCTAATTCGTCGCCGGTCAGGCCGTTGCTGCGTGCGAACGCGGTCGCATCCGCGCGCGCTGGCGGGGGTGTCGCAGCGGCCAGGAACGGTGCCAGCGTCGCCGCCGGCGGCAGCGCGTCGCGGCGCTCGAGCCAGTCCTCGAGATAGCTCCGCGCGTGCGCCTCGCGCAGGCAGGCTGCAGCCCAGGAGTCGTCCGCGGCGAGCGCCGCGCTGAGCACGCTGGCGCCGTCGACGAGGCTGCCGTCCGGCGCCAGGGCGGCCTGCAGGCGAACCCGTGCGCTGCCCGGGTAGGACCAGCGGCTGCGCGGGCGCGGCGTCGGCTGGCCGGGCGCGGCGCTGCTGCGCACGTGCTCGAGTACGGCCAGCGCGTCGGCGCGTTTCAGATCGGCGTAGTCGTTGGCGATGAAGGAGGCGAGCGCGGTGCGGCGCGCCGGCGCCAGCGCCTGCCATGCGGGCGCCGCTTCGAGCCGGCGCCAGCTGCGCTCGGTGAAGCAGCGTTGTCGTGCCGCGTCCAGCAGGGCGTCGTGCGTGGCGTCGTCGATGAGCGCTTGCGCGCGGGCGCGTGCGAGGTTGTGGCGCATGTTGACCAGCGGTTCCGACAGGGCCTGGTAGTCGAGTTCGGCGTCGGCATGGACCAGCGCGACCTCGTCGTCGCCGTCGAGCACGCCGTCGCGGTACCAGGCGTAGATGGTACCGATGCCTTCCATGCCGTAGGCGCCGAGCTCGGCGGCGCGCAGCGCGCCCATGCTGGCGCCGCCGACCACGCGGATGCCCGCTTCGAGTGCGGCGAGGATCTCGCGTTGCCATACCGGCGTGCTCTGGTGGAACACGCCGTCGATGATGACGATCGTCTCGACGCCGCTCGCGAGCAGGCGGTACACGTCGCCCATGCGCGCCGGCGGATAGTAATTCGCCGGCAGCAGCCTGGCCGCCACGGCGGGCGGGAGCGACGGGCCGAGGAACACGGCCCGCGGCACGTTCGGGTCATAACGCATCGGGCGCGAAGACGACGTCACGATTGAACAGCGCGGCCGGGTCGAATTCGCGCTTGAGTTCGAGGAAGCGTTGCCAGGTCGCGTGGCCATAGTAGGCGCGCTGATCGACCTGGCCGGTGATGTTCTCGGCCTGCAGGTACAGGCGCAGGCGCCGCGCACGCGCGAGGGCGACGAAATCGCGTTCGATCGCGCGCAGCCGCGCATCGCTCGCGGCATCACCGCTGGCGAGCAGGCTCATCACGCCGATGCACAGGAAGGTCTCGGCGCGCGGGTAGACCAGCGGCGGGTTGAAGTGGTGAAAGCGGATCACGTAGCGGTAGCCGATGGGCGCGCCGTCGAGTTCCGGGCCGGCCCAGCCGCCGTCCGGCACGAGGACGTCGCGGTGCTCGAGGACGAGCTGTTCGAGGCCCGCCCAGGCGCCGGCTTCCTGGGTCGGCGACACCAGCAGGGTGAACCAGAACAGCCGCTTGTCGTCGTGCGGTCGCGGGGCGACGTCGTTGACCCGCGGGTCGTCGACCTGGCGGCGCGGAACGCGGCCGCGCTCCCCCAGCGGGTAGCGGGGCGCGCCCGTGGCTTCGGCGTAGGGCACCAGGCGCAGCTCGGCGTCGACCAGCAGGCCGAGCTGGCCCGAGCTGCCGAACAGCCACGGAAAGGCAGTGTCCTCGCGCGTGATGGTGCGCAGTTCGCCGTGGCCGTCGATGAGGCGGACGGCGTAGATGTTTTCCCACAGGCCGCCGGCATCTTCCGACAGGCCGCTCTTGCCGAAACCGCCCGCGCAGATGTAGCCGCCGAGCGTCGGTCCGGCCCAACCGCCGTTGTAGACGGGCAGGTCCAGGCCATGGTCGCGCGCGAGATCGCGGATGTCCCAGACCATGGCACCCGCGCCGGCGATGAGCCGGCCGGGCGTATGGAAATCATAGTGATCGAGGCCGTTGGTGCGCACCAGCACCTCCCCTTCGCGTGGCAGGCTCGCACCGCTGAAGGTGTGTCCGCTGCCGCGCACGCGCAGGTGAATCCCGCGGCCGCGTGCGGCCGCGACCAGGGCCAGCGCGCCGTCCACGCCGTCGGGACAGGCCTGCAGATAGGGTGCGGCGCTGGCGTGCAGCTTGCCGTAGTCGTAGAGCGGGGTGTCGATGCGTGGATCGGGCGCTCCGGTGGTGTCGGTTTCGTCGGTGCCACGCTCGAAGCGCAGGCGGTCGTCGCTGACGACCAGCTCGCCGGCGATGGCGGGCACGGCGCAGGCGGCATCCATGGCCGGCGCCGCGGTCGCCGCCACCATCCGTGCGTTCTGCTTGCGCAGCCAGGCCAGCGCCTGCCAGGTGCGGCGGCGCTGCGCCGGTGCTGCCGGCGCGTCGTCGAGAAAGACGCCCTGGGTGCGGCGCAGCATGGCGCGCAGCCAGTCACGGTAGGTGGCGCCATCGTGGTTCATGTCGTGCAGGCCGAGCAGCCCCTGGTAGAAGCGGGTGAACTCGAGCCGATAGCGCAGCTCGAACTCGTTGAGCGCGAGGCGCTCCGGCAGCTCGCCGTCGAGCACGGCGTTGAGCGCGCGCCCTGCCTGCAGGGCGCCGAACGTCGCCAGGTGCACGCCCGAGGAGAGGATGACGTCGACGAAGCAGGCGCTGTCGCCGACCAGCAAGGCGCCAGGGCGCCAGAAGCGCGCATGGGTGTAGGAGAATTCCGAACGCACGCGCAGGCCGGCATAGGGGGGCGAGGTGACCCGTCGCGCCTCGCGCAGGTAGCGGTCGATATAGGTGCAGCGGGCGAGACAGTCGGTGAAAGCGGCCTCGCGGTCGCCACCGAGTCGTTGCGTGTGCGGGTGATGCAGTACGACCCCGACGCTGGTCAGTTCGTCGTTGAGTGGGATGTACCAGGCCCAGCCCTGGTCGAAGCTCTCCAGCAGCACATTGCCGGCCAGCGAACCCGGCAGGCGCGCGCCGCCATGGAAGTAGCCGAACATCGAGGCGTTACGGAAGAACACCGAGGGTTGCCGCTCGCCGATGTGCGCCGCGAGCGGGCAAGCCTGTCCGGTCGCGCCGGCAACGAAACGACCGCGCGCGTGCCAGCGGGTCCCGTCGTCGCTGGTCACCGCGACGCCACGCACGCGTTCGTCGTCGGCCTCGATGCCGCTGACGCGGGCACCTTCGCGGACATCGACGCCGGCTGCACGGGCCGTGCCGAGCAGTATCTCGTCGAACACGTCGCGGCGTACGTTGAAAGCAGTCGGCCAGTCCGGCGCGGGTTCGGTATCGTCCGGTGCGCCGCCGAAGTTCATGGTCCACAGGTCGTCGTCGCGACCCCAGTGGAAAGTCGCTCCGCGCTTGAGTACCGGCGTGCCCAGGCGGGCCGGGTCGAGGTCGATACCGAGCAGGGGGAACAGGCCGTTGAAGGTCGCCGGCAGCAGGGACTCGCCGATCTGGTAGCGCGGAAAACGGTTCGCCTCGAGCAGCAGGACGCGATGGCCGCCGCGTGCGACCAGCGTGGCCAGCGTGGTGCCGGCGGGGCCGCCGCCGACCACGACGAGGTCGTATTCGGGAATAGGGTCGTGCATGGTGATTCAGGCTCCGCTGCGCATGGCGTCGATGTGTGCGCGCAACTCGCGACGGGCCAGCAGGTGGTGTTCGACCGCGAGGTAGGCTTTCGCGGTGAGCGCCTGCCCCGGCTCGTGCACCAGCTTGATGTGATGAACCCAGCGGCACAAGGCACTGCTCAGCCCGCGTCCCCCGGCGCGTGCGAGTGCCGCCAGATGGGGCGGCCAGTGAGCGGGGGCGGCATCCTGCAGGGTCAGCCCCTGGTAGGCGTCGAGCGCCGCGGCCTTGGCTGGTGTGCACGCGTCGACACGTACCAGGGCCGCGCTCAGCGCGGCAAGGCGTGCCGCTGTCGCGGCATCGGTTCCGAGGTAGCATTCGAGGCCGATCTTGGGACCGATGCGTGTGCCGAGGTCGAGATCGAGGTCGACCCTGCTCGCATGCGCGCCGAACGTGTCGAGCAGGACGGCGACGTCATCTCCGTCGCCGGGCCAGTCGAGCACATCGAGCAGTGCCGGCACGGCGACGTGTTCGACGCCGCGCAGGCACAGGCGGATCGCGGCCTGCCCGCGTGACCACATTGCGCCGACCTGGAATACGTGGCAACCGCGCGGCAAGGCCGCCAGCAGGGTCTCGAGGGCGCGCCCACGATGACCGTGCAGGGCCGGCGGATCGAGCACGGCGAGGGCCTCGCGCAGGGCTGCGAGTTGCCCGCGCGGATCGGCCCCGGGCGCCGGGGGGTGGGTGCCGAAGAACATGCTCGGCTCGACGAGCGCGTCGGCATCGCTGGCGATATCGAACTCGAGCCAGGTGTTCATGAGTTCGCCACCCAGCGGGCTGCCCGCGGCAAGCCACGCGCGGCAGAATGCGGCGACACGCTGCCAGGCCGGCTGCGTGCGGAGTTCAGGCGCGAGCGCGATGCTGTCGTGCATGCCGGCGAGTACGCCGGCATGGCCTTCCTCGCGCGTGCTGCACAGCAGGAAGTCGGCACGGGCGTCGGCGCTGCCTAGGGGGCATTCGAAACCGCAGAAACTCGTAATCGCGCCGGGCAGACGTGCGGCGAGATCGATGATCGCGTCGCGCGCCGGCGCCGCGACGAGCGTACCCGGCAGGTCGCCGGCGAGTGGGCGCAGGTAGTCGGCCACGCTGAATGCGCACAGGCCGGGCGGGTCGGGGTTGGGCGAGGGTTCGGAATTCACTGCTGTTGTCCCGCTCGCTGCGCCCGTCGAGGCCTCGCGATGGCGGTGCGCTCGTGGCGGAAGTGCGCGCAGCATCGCCGCGTGGTGTGCAGGCGGAAAATCCCGTGGGTCGCGTCGCCTGGCGCCGTTGCCGCGCGCTGCCGGGCCGTCGCGGGCCCGCGCCGCCGTTCCGGCACCGATTCATGGTGACGGTAGGCCCCACGGCAGGTTTCCAGCAGGAACGATCGACAGGCCGTGGCGTCGAGCGCGGAAGCGGTCATGATCGGTCTCGCGGAGCGGCGCGTGGCGCGCCAGGCACGGTTCAGTCGGGCGCCGAGCCGCCCTCGCGGCGCTGCTGCATGTAGAACACGACAGCTGCGAACAGGTTGGTCAGCGCCGCGAGACCCAGGGTCAGCCGCGCTTCGCCGCCGGCGAGGGCGAGCGCCGCGAAAGCGAGGCCGAGCGCGAGGAAGGCAAGCGCCAGGATCTGGTTGCGTTTCTTGGACCGCAGGCTCATCGATGGCGCCTCGCACTCAGGGAAACATGACCGTCAGCGCCGGGCGTCCTGCCCGCCGCCGACGGTTGGTTCGGGAGGTCCGGGCGCGCTGCGCGGCGTCACCGCGTGCCGTCGATGACGTCACGCGGCGAAGCGGCGGCGGAGCGCGCGTCCCCGATTGCTTACCAGCGACGCCCGGCGCGGGTGTTCTGCACGATGGTGCCCGCCGCGGCAGCGGCGCTGATGACCGCCGCACCGGCGGCGACGCCGGCGATGAAGGCTGCGCCACCGGCAACCGCTTCGAGCTGCTCGTCGCTGAGTTCTTCTTCGGCCGCTTCGGCCGGGATCACGATCACGACCTCGTTCGGGTTCTCGACTTCGACGCGTACCGAGATGCTTTCGAAGAAGCTCGGCTCGAGCCCGTACTCTTCGCACAGGGCGGCCGTCGGATTGCGCATCAAGGCTTCGCGGAAGTCGTCGTCCTGCACCGCCTGGACGGCCACTTCCTCTTTGACTTTATGAATACGCTCGGCAACTTGCTGGAGTGATTGAGCCATTTATTATCTCCCTCGTTTCAGGTTATTCGTCCTAAGGCTTTCGCCGGGAGCGCGTGTGTGCACAGGCGCTTCCCGCCCTTCGTTGCGTGTCCACGGCCGCGTCAAACGGTTCATGCGCACGTCCCGTCCTGCCATCCGCCGCCCGCTGCCGGTCGACGCCGAAGCGCATGTGCCGAGGGCTGGCTGCCGATGCCGGGCTAGCAGAGCACGGCACCGACGGTACGTCAACAACAGCCAGGCCGAGAGGCGAGGTATTGCCGAACATCGCGGTCGCGCGCCGCGGGCACGCCATGGTGCGCTGCGGCGAAGGCATTACGCCGGCGCGGCGCGCCGGCCACATCGTGCGAGCCCGTCGATCAGCTCGAGCAGCAGTACGGTCATCTCGCGCGCATCGTCGACCGCGCGATCCTTGTGGTCGGGGTTGAACTCGACGACATCACAGGCACGGACGTCGACGGTTTCGGTCACCAGGCGCACCATCTCGAGCAGCTGATGCCAGCCGAGCCCGGGACCGGCCGGCGTCGACAACTGGCCGGCGATACAGTCGGCCGACAGCACGTCGAGATCGATCGTGAGATAACAGGGGCGGTCCGCACCGACGCGGTCACGCAGATGCGCCTGGAACGCGCCAGGCCGGTCGAGCCAGCGTTGCAGCGCCCGCAGTGAATAGAGATGCGAGCGCTCCTGTACGGCGCCGTTCTGTACCAGGCGCTTGTAGGGGCCGACGCGCGGGTCGCCGATCGTGCGCAGTCCGAGCGACAGCACCTTGCCGAGGCCGGAGTGCGCCAGCAGCGCATGGATGGGGCCGGCATGGTTGAACTCGACCCGCTCGGTGTAGAAGAGGTCGTTGTGCGCATCGAGGTGGATCAGGACGAGCTCGGGATGATGGCGCAAGTAGGCATCGACGAGCGGGAATGTCACCGCGTGGTCTCCGCCGATGAACAGCGGGCGGACACCGTGTGGCACGAGGCGTGTGTCGACCAGCTGCCGCGTTTGTTCGAACAGTTCGCCGACGGTGCGGCACTCGGCGCCGATGTCGCCAAAGTCCTTGGTGCGCACGCCGGCGCAGATCAGGCGCGGCGGGCTGTCGTCGCAGCCGGTCTCCGTGTAGACGCCGTCGGCATGGAAATCAAACCAGAAGCCGGCGCGCTGGCTGTCCCGGCGCAACCGCGCGGGGGCGTCGACGGTCCCGCTCGAGACCAGCGTCGAAGAGATCGGCACACCGATCAGCGCAACCTCGCAGTCGTCGTCGTCGATCTGCTCGGGCAGGTGGAAGAAAGCCGGACGCTTGAAGAAATGCCGCAGCACGCGCTCGCGAAAATGCGCTGCCGGGTCGGTGACGTCACCGGTGTCGGTACGGTCTTGCCCCGGTGCCTCGCCGCCCGCTGCCGCCACCAGCGGGGGCACTTCCTCGAGATAACCGGCGCGCGCCAGCTGGGCCAGCACGTTGCGTTCTGCCGCGCCCTCGAACAAGGCCTCGAAGGCGGCGTAGGGCTGCGGTGCATGATCCGGCCACGCGGCGCGAATGCGGCGCACCACCTCGTGCATACGCTTCGAGACACGCTGGGTCGGTACCGATACCACGTTTTCGTGCAGCGCGGCGCGATCGAACAGGTAACAATGCGCGCCCAGGGTAGCGACATCGGCGCTCGGGATGAGGCGCAGGCGATCGTTCATCGGCGCGGCGAGTATGTGCGGGTTGCCGCGTGGTCCGGCCGTGGTCGCTTGAACGCGTTCAGAGCAGTGCGAGCACGACGACGATGATGGCGATCATCGCGATCGCGCCAATCACGAATCCGGCCAGCCAGGGCAGGCCTTTGCGCCCGCTCGCTTCGGGCGCCGGCACGGCGTCGGCCGGTGTCTCGGCAACGACGCCCTGCGTGACGTCGAAATCGACCGTATCCGCCGCGACCTCGGCGGCCTGCTCCTCTTTGTGACGGCGGCGTTCGGCATTGAGTGCCGCGGCCGCTTCGCGCGCGCGCTGCGACGGCTTCATGATAACGGTGCGGTCGGATGGTGCGGCATCGTCCTCCGTTTCGGGCATGCGCGGTGGCAGCGATGCCGGGTCCACCACGACCGTGCGGTCGTCGTCTTTGGAATTGCTCACGTGCGCTTACTCGTCGCGTGCCGGAGGCGGCACGCCGGCCATGCTGCCACAGGTCACTGTCAGGCTCCAATCATGCGCGGTCGGCGGCCGCCGACCAGCAGTGCCAGCGCAAGCGCCGCGCGGCGACCCTCGGGGCGTTCGCGCAGGCCGCGCAGCACGTGTTTGAGGTTGCAGTCGTCGGCGAAGTTCTCGGTCACGGCGATCGAGGTTTCGAGATTGTAGACCTGGTGCCACCAAAGCGACGGCGTGAACACGATCTCGCCCGGTTCCTGGATGCACAAGCGTGGTTGCCGCGTTGCAAGACGCGGATCGGGGGTGGTGTCGCGTACGAACGCGTCGAGCGCGTTGTCGAATGTCGCGGCATGCTCGTCGGGTGGAAAGAACAGCCACAGCTTGCGCCCGCTCATCAGTGCATTCCATGCGCTCGTGCCGGCGACGTCGCGATGGAAGTTGGACGCGGAGCCGCGAGGACCGATATAGATCCAGCTGAAGCCCGGGCGCAGCGCCGGTTCGAGTTCGGCGAAGTAGTCGGGGAACTGCGCCGGTACGCGGTAGTCGTCGAGCAGCGATGGCGCCTGGTCGCGGAATACCCAGTCCTTCAGGTACCAGGCCTCTTCCCCGGGCGGCCCATCGAGCGCTTCGAGGTAGTCGGCGAGGCGCACGGCACGCGTGCCGCCGGCGGCATCGCGCGCTTCGACGGTGACTTCACAGGCGCCGTGCTCGCGGCGGAAGAATGCCACCGACCAGCGCTTGCGCGCGGGCCAGGTGTCGGTCAGCCCGCCGAGCTTGACCGGCAGGCCGGGTGCGCCCCAGCGCTCGACGAAGTCTTCGCGCGTGGGCGCTTCGGCGTAGTCGATGGGCGTCGCGTCCTGCCAGTAGAGCCATGCCGGCAGGTCGCTCGGAGCCGGGTGGGCCGTGTTCATCGGCGCGAGCCTCGTCGATTCCTGGGGACGCGCCTGATGCTACCCGATCGTACCGGTTGCCGCGCGGTACCCGTGTATGTGTTGTGGAAATGCCCTCGGTGCGTCGCACGGCCGGTATAATCGCCCCATCTGAGCCATGCGAAACAGCCGCAGGAAGGACACGTCATGCGCAAGTATTTTCATATCGATCTGGCCCGACGCAGCGTTCGCGAGGAGCCCTTCTCCGGCGAGCAGGTCGCGCGCGCCGGGCGTTACTTCATCGCCAGGACGCTCAACGATCTGGGCGCCGCGGCGGTCGATCCGCTCGGCCCCGACAACCCCCTGATTTTCTCGGCGGGCCCGTTCGCCGGCAGCAACTTCTCCAACGCCAACCGCACCAGCGTCGGCTGCAAGAGCCCGCTCACCGGTGGGGTCAAGGAGTCCAATGCCGGCGGCTCCTTCGGACTCGCGCTGGGCCAGCTCGAGATTGCCGGCTTCACGCTCTACGGCGCCGCCGACGACTGGTGCGTGATCCACCTGTGCAAGGACGGCCGCATCGAGTGGGACGGCGCCAGCGAGTATCTCGGCAAGGGCACGTTCGAGACCGCAGCCATGCTGCACGAGAAATACGGTCAGAAGGTCAGTCTCGCCATCTGCGGGCCCGTCGGTGAATACGGCGGGCTGCTCGCCGGGATCTCCATGAGCGATACCGACAAGCGCCCGACGCGCCTCGCCGCGCGCGGCGGCGTGGGGGCGGTCATGGGCGCGAAGAAGGTCAAGGCGGTGGTCGTCGACCTCGACCGCATGCCGACCTTCCACGATCGCAAGAAGCTGCTCAAGGGCATCAAGGAGTACGGCGCGAAGCTGCGCGCCGACGAGGCGGTCGGCGCGCTCCGCGATTACGGTACCGCGATGATGGCCGATTACACCAACCACGTCGGCGGCCTGCCGGTGAACAACTTCACTTCCGGCGCCCAGGTGCGCGGCGCGGACGCGGTGCTCAAGATGGGCGGCGAGTACATTCGCGAACGCAACCTGTCACGCGGCGGCACCGCGTCGCACGCCTGCATGCCGGGCTGCATGATCGAATGCTCGAACGTCTACGTCGACGAGCAAGGCGAGGAAATCGCCTCACCGGTCGAGTACGAGACGCTGGGGCTGATGGGGACCAACTGCGGTCTCAGCGATCCCGACGACCTCGCGCGCCTCAACTGGTACGCCAACGACCTCGGTATCGATACCATCGAAACAGGGGCGATGATGGGCGTGCTGCTCGACGCCGGTCTCGCCGAGTTCGGTGACATGGCGTTCCTGACCGGCGTGCTCGACGAGATCCGCGCAGGCTCCGAGCAGGGGCGCCTGTGGGCGCGCGGCACGGCGCACGTCGGCGAGCATTACGAGGTCAAGCGCACGCCGGTGATCAAGCGGCAGGGCATCAGTGCCTATGACCCGCGCGTGATCGAGGTTACCGGCATTTCCATGATGGTCACCGCGCAGGGCGCGGATCACACCACCGGCAACGCGGCCAAGTACGAGTGCAGCGGTAAGGACATCGACGAGCTGGTCGACGTCAGCATGGAAATGCAGACGGTCTGTGCGACCGCCGACTCGCTGGGACTGTGCGTGTTCGGTCGTTCGGTGACCAATACCAACATCGAGATGATCGTCGGGCTGCTGAACGACGCCCTGGGCACGTCGCTCGAAGCGTCCTTCTTCTACGAGCTCGGTCGCGAGACGTTGCGCCTGGAGGCGCAGTTCAACGCCGACGCCGGCTTCACCGAGGCCGACGACGAGCTGCCGGAGTTCTTCTACGAGGAGGCCCTGGAACCGAGCAACAAGGTGGCTCGTTTCCACGCTGCCGAGGTCAACGCGTCGGTACGGCGATGGTGGCAGCAGCACGTCGCATGAGGCACCCGGCGCGCACGGTGCTCGTGCGGCATGCGCTGTTCATCGCTCTGCTCATGGCCGTGGCGGCCGCCGCGGCCGGCGCCGAGGCTGCCCTCGACACCGTCGAGGACGTCGATCTCGATCGTTACATGGGCCGCTGGCACCAGATCGCGCTGCTGCCCAATCGCTTCCAGGCGATGTGCGTGGCCGATACCACGGCGACGTATTCGCGGCTGCCCGACGGCCGTGTGCGCGTGGTCAACAGCTGTCGCGACGAGACCGGCACGCTGCAGCGCGCCGAGGGTGTGGCGCGGCTCAACGACGCGTACGACGACCCGGCGCGCCTCGAAGTGCGCTTCGCGCCGGCGTGGCTCGGATTCCTGCCCTTCGTATGGGGCGACTACTGGATTCTCGCGCTCGAGCCAGACTACAGCGCGGTACTGGTCGGCGCGCCGGACCGCGATTACTTGTGGGTGCTCGCGCGCACGCCGCGCATCCCGCGTGAAACCTACGATCGTCTGCTCGACGTCGCCCGTGAGCAGGGCTTCGATGTCGCGGCGCTGACACTCGAGGGGCCGGATGTCGTGGGCGGCCCGGGCGGCAACACCGACTGAGTAGCGCTGCGGCGATGTCGCCGCCTGAAGACTTGCCGTGCGCGGCCGCTAACGTGGTCGTGACCATCCAGCCGGGCGCAGGCCCTGGAGTTGCGCATGTCCGCGCTACGTGACGAACACGACAACAGACGGCTCCATTACGAACTGGAGCACGCCATCAAGGCGATCAATTGCGAGCAGATCGGCACGGTCACGGGGGCCGTGACCAAGACGCGTTTCATCGAGGTCGCGCGCATGGTGGCCTGCCTGCGCGCGCGCTACCTGCACCGCGTGCTCGAACTCGGCGCCGATTGCCCGGAAGCGTGTATCGAGACCGAGGTCGCGCTCGAACTCAAGCGTCTGCGCGAGGCCTACAACGAGGCGCTGGAAGGGTTCGCGGCGCTCGAACATGCCTTGCAGCGCGGCTACTTGCAGCTCGACGGTTGAGGGCGGCTGCGGCATGCGGCGCCCTTGCGGCCGACACGCCGGCGCGGGGCCGCGCGGGGAGTCCAGGAAAGCGTGAACGAGTGACCGCGCCGCGCGCTGGCGGCATGGCACGTCGTTGTGCGATGCTCGTCCATCCCGCGTACGTACCGGCTTCGCGAACGACGCGCGCCCGGCCTGCGGGCACAAGCGCCGCGATTGCCGAAGTTGGACAGACTGCTAGAACTTGTGCACGGCACTGAACTGCAGCCGCTGCAGGCTGCCCGTTCGGCCATCGACCAGGCGCCGGTAAGCATGAATCCATTCCAGGCCCAGCGTGGTGTGTGCAACCGGGCTCCACAGCAGGTTGGCGTGCACGGTGTACAGGGATGCGTTGGCGCTGGCATGCGCGCCGTCGTCGTCGGCCCAGGCATAGCCCGCAGTGAGATTCGACCGCCAGTGCTCGTCCCACAGGTGTTGCCACGACAGCATGCCGCCCGCCATGGGCGTCAGGGTGATGTTGCCGTTGGCGTCGAGGCGGCCGCCATCGAAGGCATTGAAGGCGAGATAGCGCCCCACGGCATTGCCGCCGACGGCGGTGAAGCGCAGGCCATCGCGCACGCCGAAACGCAGCATCCCGGACAGGCTGGCAGCCGCGCCGACGGCGCTGTCGCGCGCGCCGCCGGCGGCGTCGTCGATGCGTAGCTCGCGCACCATAGTCGCCAGCGACCACTGGCCGAAGGCGTCGTCGCGCTGGTAGCGCAGCATCACGTCCGGCAGGCGATCGTCGTCCGGAGACAGGCGTGTGCCGTCCGCCGCGGTCAGGGTCGTCTCCGGCGCCTCGAACGCGAGCTGGACGGTGCCGGCGCCGAGCACGTGCTGGTAGCGCAGCAACGGCTGGCGCACGTTGAGGCTTCCGGCGCTGATACCGTCGTCGTTGAGTTCGGGCAGGGCGCCGACATCGACGAAGGTGCTATAGGTCTGGCCGAACAGCAGTCCACCGAGTTCGCCGTAGCCATGCCGCAAGCGCGCGCCGTAACCGTTGCTCACGCGCTGGTCGCCGCCGCTGCCGAGCAGGTCGAGTTCGAGGTAGGCACCGGCATCGCCCCAGGGCGTGGTCTGCCAGCTCTTCAGCCACAGCCGCGAGGCGCGCGCCGACCAGTCGAGCTGATCGCTCTCGCCGGTCGCGTCGAGCGCGATGGCGCCCGGTGCGAGCAGGGTGTCGCCGATCGCGCCGCGGCCGCGGCTGGTGTCGCTGAACACGACATCGAGCTTGACCCGGCCGCCGACGCTCACGCGCGGGCCGCGCGGGATCATCGCCGCATCGGTGACCTCGATCGCGTCGGCGGTCGCTGGTGGTGCGGTGGTCGTGGCGCTGTCCGTTGTCGCGTCGGCGTCCGCCGGCGTGGCGAGACGTTCCTCGAGTTCGGCCACGCGCGCCGACAGGCGTGCGATCTCGGCCTTCAGCGCGGCCAGTTCGGCGGTGGCATTCAACTCGGCGGCCAGGTCCGGTGCGACCGCCACGCCGAGCACGGCGGCGAGCGCGGCGCGGCGCAGAGCAGCCCCGCGCGTGCGCGACATCTTCACGGGGAACGGTCGCGAAAGCGCAGGTGGCAGGTGGCACAGGCATGCGCGACGCGTTCCATCTGCGGCGACAGTTCGGAATAGCGGCGCGCCGCCGCGAGCGCGTCGAGTTGCGCGGCAGCGGCAGCGAGCTCCTGGGCGAGGCCGGCAAACGCCTTCCGCGCCGCGTCGTCGGCGCTCGCGGGCAGACCGTCGGCGCCGACTTCACCCGCCAGCGTGGCGGCCGCCGAGGCCAGTTCGCGCGCGCGCTCGAGGCGCTCCTTGTCGACCTCGAGCTCGGTCTGGTTGCGCTCGTAGAGCAGGGCATTCATGCGCTGCATCAGGCCGCGCAGACGCTCACTGTAATGCAGTGGCGTCGATGCCTGCGCGCTGACGGCGCTCGGTGGCGCGGCGCGGCAGGCACCGAGCGCCGCACTGGCCAGCAGCACGAGCAGCGCGACACAGGTGGAGGAACGCGGACGGTAGCCCATCGTCGTTACGCTAACGGACGCGGACGGACTTGGACATGATTTCGATCAAACCCCGCTCCGGCGTCGGCAGGGAGAGCTGCGTCTCGCCGCCAGCGCATCGGTCGGCTGCGCTTCAGCCGCCGAACACCTCGGTGACGTGCTCGGTGTCGAGGTACTCGCGCACGGCGCAAATCTTGCCTTCGCGCACGATCATCATGAAATGATAGATGTTCCGGTAGGTCTTGCCGTTGCTGATCTCGGCATATGATTCGGCTTCGACCGAGACCCGGTCGTCCTCGGCGGTGAGCAGTTTCGGCGTGACGCGGATGCCGTCCGGCGCGGAGCCGGTGACCTGGCCGAGCAGCGCTGCGAACTCGTTCTTGCTGTAGGTGCCGGACAGGTCGGTGTTGCCGGCAACCCACCAGGTGGCGTCGTCGCTGAGCATGGCGACCGCGTCGTCGTAGCGCCCGGCCGAAAAGGTTTCCCAGAAGCGCGTGACCAGCGCCTTGTTCTCTGCGGTGCCCATGGGATATCCCCGATGATTCGTGACATGGCAAGCGTAATGCAAGCATGGGTGCGCCGTCATCGCCGGCGGCCTTGCCTCGGAATCCTCCAGCGGAGAGCATGATCCCTGCCGCGCGTGCTGCGCGCCATACGAGAGGACTAGGATGCGACCGATTGATTATTTCGACCGCGGTGTGCGGCGTGCGCCGGGCCGCCGGTTTCTGGTCGGCGAGGACATCAGCTACGACTTCAGCGCCGCCGACGCCCTCATCGGCGCTGTCGCGCAGGGCCTGTTCGCCGCCGGCTTCGAGCAGGGCGATTCCATCGCCGTTTACTCGCCCAATCATGCGACCGCGGTGATCTGCGTGTTTGCGGCGATGCGCGCCGGCGGCGCCTGGGTACCGGTCAATGTGCGCAACTCGGCGGCGGGCAATGCCGAATACATGGCCTATGTGCGCACGCGCTGGCTGTTCTTTCACGCCGATGTGGCCGCGGAAGCGGCCGAGGTGATGACCGCGTTGCCGGAACTCAGGGGTGCGGTCTGTTTCGGCGGCGAGGTGCCCGGGGTGCCGACGCTGGACGCGTTCTGTGCGGCCGGCGCAGCGACCGCGCTGCCCGACTGGTCCGACCCGTTCGGTGCGCCGGAGGTCGTCTTCTCGCGCTGGCCGACCGGTGGCACGACCGGCCCATCGAAAGGCGTGGAAATGACCAACGCCAACATCGTGGCGATGTTCGAGCTCGGCCTCACACACTACGTCGCCGGGCGCGAGGATGACATCGTGCACCTGGCGGTCGCCCCGATCACGCACGCCGCGGGCGTCATCATCGGTATCTTCGCCAGCGTCGGCGGTACCACGGTGGTGCACCAGGGCTTCGACGCCGGTGCGGTGCTCGAAGCGATCGAACGACATCGCGTGACGCACATCTTCCTGCCTCCGACCGCCTACTACGCGCTGCTCGATCATCCGCGTGCCGGCGAGTACGACACTTCCAGCCTGCGGCAGATCCTCATCGCGGCGGCGCCGGTCTCGCCGGACAAGTTCCGCCGCGGCGTCGAAGTCTTCGGTCCCGTCATCTGCCAATGCTACGGGCAGGCGGAGGCGCCGATGCTGATCTCGATGCTCGCCCCCGAGGTCGTCGCGCGGGCCGCGGCGGGTGAGCATGCCGAACGGCTGCAGAGCTGCGGCAAGGTGACTTCGTGCACGCAGGTCGCCATTCTCGACGACGACGGCCGTGCGCTGCCGCGCGGCGAGCGTGGAGAAATATGCTGCCGCGGCCCGCTCGTCACGCGCGGCTACTTCGAGCGTCCGGAAGCGACCGCCGAAGCGCGCAAGTTCGGCTGGCACCATACCGGCGACATCGGCTACCTCGACGAAGACGACTATCTCTATATTGTCGACCGCAAGAAGGACATGATCATCACCGGCGGGTTCAACGTCTTCGCAACCGAGGTCGAGGCGCCGATCCTGGCCCTGCCCGGGGTGCTCGAATGCGCCGTCATCGGCGTGCCGGACGAGCGCTGGGGCGAGTCGATCAAGGCCGTGGTCGTGCTCAATCCCGGCAGCGCCCTGGATGCCGGGACCATCATCGCCGCGATCAAGCCCAAGCTCGGCGGCGTGAAGACGCCCAAGTCGGTCGAGATCTGGGAAGCGATTCCGAAGACCCCGGTGGGCAAGATCGACAAGAAAACGATTCGCGCACGCTTCTGGGGCGAGCGCGACCGCGCGGTCAACTAGGGCTCGCAACGCCCGCCGCGGCGGACGCGCCCGGCACCTCTGGCCAAAAATTAAGCAAAAGTGTCAGACACTTTTGCCCGGCTGCAGCTGGGCAAAACTTGAGCAAAGTGTCAGACACTCTTGGTGTTTCTTTTCCCGGGCGGGCGGTAAACCTTGGCGTTGCGCGGCCGCTAACTGCGTCATCGACCAGCGACAGAGCGGCCATGACGTATTCGAGCCAGCGCGAGCAGCAGGATTTCTTCGCCCGAACGGCCACCGTGGTCGGGCATCTGGAGGGCGTACGCCAGGTCGCCAATGGCATTTCGCTCGCTGCGGCGAACGCGAAGGCGGTTGCCGCGCGTGCCGGTAACCAGGCGGCGGGTTTCGTCCCGATCACGAATTTCATCGACGAAATGGGTGGTGAGACGCGCCAGCTGGTTGGCCGGGTGAATCGGGATGCTCAGCGTATGGTGCGCGAAGTGCTGGCCGAGAAGCGCCTTGGCGACAGCCTCGAGCGCATGCGCCGTGGCATCGATCGCCTCGACGAACGCTCGCCGTATCTCGACGAGATCGCGCGCCGACTCACCGCCGAGCACAGCGCCGCGCGCGAAAGCACCACGCGCCACCTCACGAACCTGTGCGACCTGCTGCAGACCATCAGCGACCATGCGCGCGCCGCGCGCATGATGTCGACGCGTTCGCGGGTCGAGGCGACGATCGCCGGCGATTACCAGGAAAGTCTCGAGAGTGTCGCCGATACGGTCGATCACGCCGCGCAGCACATCCGCGACGTCGTCATGAAATGCCAATCCCTCTTACGCGAGATCAACTGAGGCGCACGCGCCCGCGGGCGCCGGGAGTCATCCATGCTACGCACTGAAATCTTCAGCGGTCGTCATCACTGGCACGTTTTTGGCCGCGATCCGGACAAACTCAGCCAGATCATCGACACCAACCAGTACCTGGTGCGCGATCAGGGAGTGAGCTTCCTGCTCGATCCGGGCGGCATCGAGACCTTCTCGGCCAT
>Ga0180429_10000240_pt1 | contig 49855 bp, 44 predicted proteins | sample SS_ome_FD_132428 | JGI IMG/M metagenome (GOLD analysis project Ga0180429, IMG submission 132428) | Hypersaline lake sediment archaeal communities from the Salton Sea, California, USA - SS_1_S_1 metaG | ecosystem: Environmental > Aquatic > Non-marine Saline and Alkaline > Hypersaline > Sediment ... | reverse complement strand
CCAGCTCTCCAGGTCCGGCGTCCCGAGGTTACGGGCGATCCCGCTCATCTGGCTCTCGTGGCATCTCAGGGCGGCCGCCTTCCGGTCAAAGGTGCCTGTGATATCGGAACGAAAGTTGACGTCCTCGGAATCCCAGAACAACAGCTCCCGCACCTTGTGAGGTTCCAGGCCCTCGGCAAGCAAGTCAGGGTACGCCATGTGGTCCCTGGCATACGGATAGACCGCGTCCAGCACGACCTGGCCCGTGATACGGTGGTCGCGATGGGAAATGTAACGGCGATAGGGGTCAGAGGTCACGACGGTCCGGGGCCGGTAGGCCCGGAGCAGCCGGACGATCTGCTTCCGGAATGCGGGGGTGTCTTCCAGGCCCTGATCCGGGTGTCCCAGAAAGACGACCTCACGAACGCCCAGGGCTCGGGCCGCTTCCCGTTGCTCTTTCTCCCGTATCTCTGCCAGGCGCTCGGGCGCCATGTCGCGGTCGGACGTGCCCTTGTCTCCGGACGTGCAAACCACGAAGACAACCTGCTTTCCATCCCGCGTCCACCCCGCTACAGTTCCTCCCGCGCCGAATTCCGCGTCGTCCGGGTGGGGTGCGATTACCAGTACATCCGCCTGTTCCGTCACGTTGTGTCGCCTGGCCTCTTTTCCAGCATGGATACGCTGCATTAGATCAGTGAATCGGTTTGAACGATCGGCACATCTGTCGAATGATTCCCTGCGCACTCCTGCCGCTTCCTCTCGAGCAGACGGGTATATTCGTCGACCATGGCCGACGCAGCACTCGACCAGCCCCAGTCGAGCACCGAGGCGCGAATCCCATCGACCGACAGCGCCTTCGACCCGGGCAGGAAGGCCTCCAAGGCCTCGGCCAGCGCCGCCGGAGAAGCATCTTGCACCACGCGCCCTGTCTCATCCTGACGGATGATTCTCTCCATTGCACCCACCTGCGTTGTTACAACGGGTGTGCCGCAGGCGAGGGACTCCAAAGCGACCAGCCCGAAGCTTTCGTAGTGGGAGGGCAGCGCCAGCACGTCGGCCGCGCTGTAGTAGAGAGGCATGTCCTCGTGATCGACCCTTCCCGCAAAGGTCACCCGGTCCAGGATTCCGCAACGCCTCGACTGGCTCGTCAATTCCCGGGACTCGGGCGTCTGTTCACCATCGCCCCCTACGATCATCAGCCTGAGGTCCCGGCTCCTCTTCAGGTGGGCCGTGGCCTCGAGCAGCCTGTCGATCCCCTTCAAAGGGGCAAACCTCCCAACATACAGGAGGACCGGTTCGTCCGGCTCGAGACCGAGTTGCTCTCTGGCCCGGGCCTTGTCCACGGGACGGAAGCGGTCCAGATTCACCCCGCAGGGGACCACCCCGACCGCTTCGCGCGGCACGTCGCAAAACCGCACCAGATGCTCCTTTTCCCTCTCCGACGCGGCCAGGATGCGGTCGCACTGGGCGGCCAGATCCTTCTCCATGCTGACACGAAGTTGCGGTTCCGCCTGTCGATGAAAGAGCGCGTTCTTCACCGCGCCGAGGGTGTGAAACATCAGCAGGTGGGGGATCCGCCACCGCTCCTGCGCCCACCACCCGACCCGACCAGAAAGCCAGTAGTGGCTGTGTACCAGGTCGTACTGAAGGGCCTCGGAGCTTCGCGACGCTTCCAGCGCCCTGAAGAAATCCTCCAGGTGAGGAAAGAGTCCCGTCTTGTTGATTCCTTCCCCGTCTCCAGCCTCCAGATGAACAAGCCGCACATTCGCACCCAGGTCGACAACCCGGCTGCACAAGGGCCCGTGGGAACGCGTGTAGATATCCACGATATGGCCGCGCCTTCCCATTTCACGGGCAAGCTCTCGGACGTAGACGCTCATTCCCCCTGTGTCTCGGGTGCCCAGATCTCCGATCGGGCAGGAATGAACGCTCAGCATTGCGATCCGGAGCGGCGAGATTTCCAAGGCACAGCCTCCTCGACTCCTGGAAGACAAGATCCCGGGGTTCCGGTCGAAAGGTCAGGAAATGCGCAACCCACACCTGTACAGCGAAACCGGCTTGCCCCCCAAGCGACGCTTGTACGCTTCGGGGCCCTTCAGAAAATCGAATCTCTTCTTGCCTTCCCGAATCGCCTCCCGGATGCTGAGCACCTTGCTGAGGAAACCCACGCTCAGCGAGCGGAAGCGATTGTCGTACCCGTTGTTGTAGAGATACACGGTGGAAGAATCATGAAAGCACATTACCGCAGCCGCGGGCTTTGCATCAAGTTCGAGAAAAGAGAGCTTCAGGACGCCTGCTTCGGCCATATCCTCCGCCAGAGCCCGGAAGAACAGGGCCCTCCGGCTCGTCATGAAGACCGCCTTGTCCGGCCGGTTCGCCCTGAAGAGCCCGAGGAACGTATCCATTGAGCGCCCGACCTCACGCGGGTCGTCCACCCCACGGAATGCGACCCGGGCCGCCTCCTCGAGCCTCCTGATCTTCCGTCGTATCTCGTGCCGCTCCGTCCCCTTCAACAGCCCCAGGTACTCCTCCCAGGTCTCCGGCAGGGCCAGCTCGTAAGAGACGTCCTCTCGGTCGAGGGTGAACTCGCATTCCAGCCTTTCCGCCACAGGGACAAGCCCCCTCATCACCGTCGAGTCGGCCCGCACGGGCCCCAGATCCATGTGTCTGATTCCCTGCTGCCTCAACTCTTCTATCAGAACCCGGAAGAACTCCGGTTCCCTTCCGGGGGCAACAATGAAATCCAGATAGTCGCACACATCCTGATCACCGATGAAGCGGGCCTCGCCCTCCAGCACCCGCAGGGGTGCAATGCCGATCAGCTCGTCTCCCTGTCGCACACCCATGAGGCATTGCGACCGCCCGTCACCAAAGGCGTTCCACCACGCCCCCAGCCAGGGGGGGAGCACAAAGAGGCAATGCCACTCCAGAGAACTCCCCGTGTCCAGCCAGCAGGAAGAGAGGCTCTCAACGCTCTCTTGTGTCACTCTGCAGCCATTGTCTGCTATGGGAACGCAACGGTTCATGCTCTCGTTTCACATCTCAATCGTTCGTCCCGTCCGGGCGGCCTCTGCCAGCCCGTCCAAGACCTTCATGTTGCGCACGCTCTCCTCAGGAGAAAACATCGGAGCCCGCTGCCTCAACACCGCCTCGGAGAAGTGCTCCACCATGAGCTGATACTCGTCCGCACCCGGCAGGACATGTTCCTCACCTGTCTCCTGATCCTTGCCGCGCACCGTGAAAAGGGCATCCTTGTCCCAGGGGATGAAGGCATCGTGTGGCAGCTCGATCGCTGCCTCGTTGCCAATGACCGCGTAGGTCTGCTGCAATGCCGATACGAAGCTCGCCTCCACCGTTGCGAGCCGGCTGTCGCCAAAACGCAGGGTGCCCGCGAAGTGCACGTCCACCCCGGATGGGTGATACACCGCCTGGGCTTGAAGACGGTTCGGTTCCTCCCCCAGGAGCCAGCGCGCCACGCTCACACCATAGCATCCCACATCCAGAAGCGCTCCACCACCCATTTCCGGCCTCATTCGCGGGTTTTCGCGGGCCGCCAGCCTCTCCTCGCCGATGTGGAAACAGAAGGATGATCGCACCCACCGGGGCTCTCCGATCCCTCCTCCCGCCACCATCCGCTGAATGTTCCGGCTTCTCGGGTGAAAGCGATACATGAAGGCCTCCATCAGCAGCAGACCGGCGTCGGATGCCTTTTCGGCCATTTCCAGGGCTTCGCGAGCGTTGCAGGCCAGAGGCTTCTCGCACAGCACGTGCTTGCCCGCCTGCAGGGCCTTGAGCGTCCACGGATGATGGAGATGGTTGGGGAGCGGAATATAGACCACATCAATTTCCGGGTCCCCCAGCAATGCCTCATAGCTGTCGTACACATGCTCGATGTGGTTATCCGATACCACCGGCACGGCCTGTGCCGGGGAACGAGTCGCCAGGGCATGAACCATACCGTTTCCGGACCGCTGGAGCGCCGGTATCACACAGACGCGAGCGATCGTGGCATTCCCCAAGACGCCCCATTTGGCTCGCTCAGTCATCCACCCCCTCCACGGTTCCACCTCTTGCAGCCGACCGGCTCGCTGCCTCGAGGATCGCCACGACCTTCACCGAATCTTCCAGCGGCGCATCCAGGGGCTCCCCTGTGAGAAGATGATCCGCCAGGTTCCTGTGGAAGAGGAAGTGCCGGCGATCCGGGAGCGCCAGTTTCTGCGTGACAACCCGACCGGAGGAATGGCGTCGATACAGCGTGAGATCCGGGGTCATTTCGGTGGCAGGAATGTCGTGCCTGTCATAGTAGAGAACAGGATCGATTTCGTAGGCGGCAACGTCCCGCCACTCGCCCACAATGGCACCCTCCGTACCCAGGAGATACCATTTTGGCTTCCGGGCAGCGGCAATGTCGGAGTGGAGGAACTCCGCCTCCTGTCCGCCTGCGAAACGAACCTGCACGCGTTCCTGATCCGCGTTGGTCACGTCGTGCCAGACACGTTTGTGCCGGGTGCCTACGACCGATACGACTCGTTCCGGAATCAGGCTCACCACCCAATCCAGGTAGTGGGCCCCCCAGTCGTAGGCCGTGCCTCCGGAGATCTCGTCGTGGGAGTGCCAGTATCCGCAAGGATGGCCGAATCCCCCCACAAAGGTCTCCAGATAGAAGAGCTCCCCGATCCGGCCTTCTTCCAGTGCCTGTTTGATGGCCAGGTAGTCGACATCCCAGCGCCTGTTCTGGTGACAGCCCAGATGCACCTGCTGCCGGTCTGCCGCTTCGACCATGAGCGCCGTTTCCGCACGATTCATGGCCAGGGGCTTCTCGCAGACCACGTGCTTTCCGGCAGCCATCACCTGAAGCGACAGCTTGGCGTGCGTATTCGGCGGCGTGGCGATAACCACGACATCGATCTCAGGATCGTCGGCGAGCGAGGCGGCCGACTCGAGCGTATTCAGGCCGGGGAAGTCCTTGCGAGCCTGCTCCAACCTCACCGGGTTCAGGTCGCAGGCAGCCCGCAGTGCCAGGCCGGGCGTCGCCTCGATTCCCTGCCCATGCGCCTCACCCACGAACGGGGAATACCCCAGCAAACCTACGCCCAACACCCGATTCCCTATGGGCCTTCCGGCCAACTCGAGCAGGATTCGATACAGGACTTGCTGGAATCCACGGTGACCATAGTCCTGCAGGGTCGTACAGGCCACCCGGCCGGTTCCCACGGAGCGGCGCACCAGCACCGCGCTGTGCTGATACCGCCAGTCGGCGTAGAGGAGGGTCTCCGTGCCTTCCGCGGTTGTCTCGAGTGCCTGGTAGCGACCGCTCAGGTAGAGGGCGTCGGGCAAACGGCACGCCAGCGGATGGTCGGTGTTCCGAAACATCACGCGCAACTCCGCGGCCGGACCCACGGGGGTGGGTTGAGCTCCTAACAGGTCGGGCTGCAGTTGCTCGACCCCACCAACCAGCGCCATCCAGCCCCCGCCCTGCCGGACGAAACCCGTGAGAGCATCCAGCTGACCCTCTTGAACGCCATGGGTTCCTGAAAGGACCACATCGAACCGTTCGAGATCACTGGGCAGGGCCGGTGCTGCCTTGAGTTCGATGTGTGGCATGGCCTGCAAGCAAGAGAGCCATGGACGAAAAGGGCAGTCCTCGCCGGGGACGACGGCGAGAACCGAAATAGAAGGATGGCGGATCATTTCGTTTCGCTCCCCGGGCCTTTCAGATGCCACTTGGGACCCGCCTTCGTGTCTTCAATGGCGATGCTCGCCCGCTCGAGGCTGTCGCGGATCGCATCCGCGTCCTGCCATTGCTTGTTCTGCCTGAAGCTCTCCCGCAGGGCGAGAAGTTCCTCCACCAGAGGCGCAAGGCGATCCACAGGGTCTGCCGCAGAAGAAGCAAGCCTCACACCGATCGAAACGACCATCTCTCTCAATATCTCCCTGGCCTGGGAAACAAACTCTCCACTCTCCAGGGCCTGCTGGGCCTCCCAGATCGCACGGTCCAGCTCGAGCAGGGCGCAGGTCGCGTCTCGCGGTTCGCCCGCCTCGAGGCCCCGCTGGAAGGCGTCCTCGATTCGATGAATCTCGTCCCAGAAGGAGCCCTCCTCTGTCTCCGTCGTCGCCTCCGCACCGATCGCCGCCGGAGCCTCACGTCTCCACCCCTCGCCGACATTCCCCCCACGCAGGACATCCACGGGGAACCTTTCTCCCCTCGCAAAGGATCTCTCGGCCCCGTTGCGGCGCAGGGTGACACGGCCGATCCCCCGGATGACGGCCTCTTCCTTCTCGAAATCGATCAGGCAGGCGGTGTGCTCGTCCAGTCCTAATACGGATGATCCTTCCGGTAGGAGGGATTCGAGTTTTCTGAAGCGTGGCTCCCCCATGTAGCAGAACCGGGTGTCATGGTTGCCCCCCTCGGCGTTGTTCCAGTGGGGGATCACCACGAGGTCCAGCCCGAAACGGGCGAGGAGATCCATTCCCTCCAGCCAGTGAAGCTCTGCGCCCACCTTGTAGACCTCGTAAACGGGGAGGGTGAACCTCCCCACGGTCAGGGCGGCGGCACTGGCGGCCACCAGGCACCCCCCTGCTTCCACCCTCTTGGCCAGGATGTCCGGAATGGGTGTCTGCCTCCATTGGCGAACCGCGTAGGAGGGGCTTCCAGGCCCGATCAGCACGTAGTCGGCCTGGCGCAGGGAGTGAAAGGCCTGCTCGGCCTCGTAAGGAGTCGCTGTCTCGGCCGACTTGAAGGAGGCAACCGACATGGTCTGCTGGACGCGGGTGCCGAAGTACTCTACAGCCTTCTCGGAAAGCTGGTCCACGTTGAGCTGGAAACCGGCCGGCGTGTCCAGGAAAACGGCCCGGGGGGACCCTCCCGTCCCGGCCAGAAGCTCCTTGTGAACCTCGACCATAGTGGCGGTCAGCTCGCCCGAGCCCATCAACGCGATGACACCCTTGCCCGACGGCATGAAGAAACCCCGCGAACCAGCCAGAACCGTTCACAAATCGTGGAATCCCAGGCTAACACAGTCGATTCCAGGTTGCCAGCAAGCCGAGATGTTGCGAGTCCCCCCCGGTGGCAAGAATTATCTTGACATTATCCCAATATTTTCGGTATCTTGAAAAAACCTATATGTTTGCTAGGAATTAGGTCCGTCACCGGCGGGAACGACCCCCTGACTAGAAGGAGGAACGGCATTGGAAAAGAAAAAGATACTCGTCATCGAGGACGAACAGGACACCGCAAGCTACCTCACCACCCTTTTGGAGGACAACGGCTACGATGCCTTGACTGCCAAAGACGGACAAGAAGGGATGCAGATCGCCAGGCAGCAGAGCCCGGACCTGATCACCCTCGACATCTCCATGCCGGAGAAATCAGGGCTAAAGGCCTTGCGAGAACTCCAGGAAGACGCGGCGACCTCGAACATCCCGGTCATCATCGTCACAGGGGTCTCGGAGGACCTCAAGTCCTTCATCGAAAAACAGAAACACGTCCAGGCTCCTGCCGGGCACATCAACAAGCCCATCGACACGGAGGATCTGCTCGGACAGGTCAAGAGCCTTCTTGCCTGAGACCTTGACGAGCATCCATGTTCGATTCTGATCACGCCTTCTTGAAGGCGGTTTTCGGAAAGAAGCAGACCGGGCACTCGTCCGGTGGCTCCTCTCCGTAGTGCACGTAGCCGCACATGCGACACCGCCAGAGAGCTTTTCCCCCTTCCCCCGGGGCCGGCATCTCTTCCGGATTCACTTCCCTCTGGATGGGGAGGTCCTCCAGGGGAGGCATTGCCGGTTCGTAGGCGCCAAGGGCAAAACCGGAAACGATCATCCGCTGAATTTCGCTCGTCCCCTCGTAGATCTTGAAGAGCCGGGTATCCCGCAGAAGCTTCTCCACCGGGAACAGCTTCGTATACCCATAGCCCGCCAGGATCTGCAGGGCCTCGCCTAGGACTTCCTGGGCCGCCTCGGATGAGTACATCTTGGCCATGGAGGCGGTCAGGGTGGGATCCATCCCCTGGTCTGCCTCCCACGCCGCCTTCCAGACCAGCAGACGGGCCGTCTCCACCTTCTGGTACATCTCCGCAATCTTGAATTGAATAGCCTGGAAATTGGCTATGGGAGCACCAAAAGCACGCCGCTTCTTCGCATAGTCGATCGCGAATTCCATGGCAGATCTCGATGCCCCAACCGCAAAGGCACCTATAGCCGGCCGCGTGCGGCCGAAGGTCTTCATGGCGAGCACGAACCCCTCACCCGGCGGAGCGAGTACATTTTCTTTGGGGACCCTGACGTCCTTGAAGTTCAAGGCAGCCGTGTTGGAGGCCCGCTGGCCCAGCTTCGGTATCTTCCGTCCGGAGGAAACGCCCTCCCAGCCCCTCTCCACGATGAAGGCACAGATTCCCTTGTGCGCCGAATCCGGATCGACCGTTGCAAACACGGTCATGTAGTCGGCGATACCCCCGTTGGTGATCCAGTGCTTGGTCCCGTTCAGGACCCAGTGGTCCCCTTCCTCTCTGGCCAGGCACCGGATGCCGGACACGTCGGAGCCCATCGTGGGTTCCGAGGTGGCGAAACAGATCAGCTTGAATTCCTTGGCTATTCTCGGGAGGTACTTCTCCTTCAAGGCATCATTCGACGAGAGGATGAGCGGCTCCATGCCGAGGGAGTTGTCAAAGATCGATGTGGCGAGCCCGGGGCAGGCGGCTGCGAGCTCTTCCGTCACGACGACCCCGTCCAGAAGGCCGCCACCGGGCCCTCCGTATTCCACGGGAATGTCCCCGTTCATGATGCCCGCATCAAAGGCCTTCCGGAGCAGGTGGATGGGGGTTTCGTGTGTTTCGTCGTAGTACCAGGAAACGGGGAGGATCTCCGTCAGGGCGAAGTCACGTGCCTTCTTCTGCAACGCTACTTGTTCGGGGGTCAGGTTGAAGTTCAGCATGGGAACCTCCCTTCGTCCAGAGTCCTGTCCCGGAAGTGTTCTTTTTCTTGTCTGTCATCGAGGGGGGAAGTTCTTCAGGATCTTCCGGACAGCCTCGTTCACCAGCTTGTCATCCTTCTTCGGCTTGGAGTTGCGGTCCACAAAGCCCTTTGCCCGGCCTCTCCAGATCAGTTGCTTCGTGTCCGCGTCCACGAAGTCCAGAACCAGGGTGCCTTCCTGGTATCGAAAGGTTCTGCTGCGCCCGCCGCCACGATGCCAGTAGCTCGAATAGGTGTATCCCCAATCTCGTTGCGTCACCTTTTCTTCGCTGCCGGCGTGCATGGCGATCAGGAAGTCCGGGTCAGCTGTAGTCGTTCGGATCCCTTTCTCCGCCATCTCCGCGTTCACGGCCCTCTTCACGCGTCCAACGACCAGGTCTTCCGCCTCGACTCCTTCGGGTATCGGGAGCCAGTCGTAGGAACGCAGCCTCGTGAGGTCGGCCTCCTGATCGTAATCATGAGAAACATCATAGATGGCTGAGCAGGCGGCGGCGAGCAGCAGGAGAAGCAGGACAGCTTGTCTGCGACCAGGCTTCATGAACAACCCTCCCTTGAATGATTCTGAGCTTTCCGGCCTCGGGCGCTTGAGGCCGGCCGAGGCTCAACCGTATCCCGCATGGTATTCATTTCGGAAACCAATAGGAAGGGAAAAATTCGGAAATCGCAGGGTAGCCCACGTTATGTGGGGGAATGGCTAGCCCTTCTTGCCGGGGGACATCCCCTTGGCCTCGAGCTGGCCGATTGCCTCCGGGGTCTTCCCGAGACCTTCCAGGCCCATTCCACGAAGCACATAGGGGTGCTTCGTGAATGGGATCCCCCTGTGCTCGACGATCTGAATCCTGTTTCCCCAGGGATCGAGGAAGTCAAGATATCCCGCCCGGAATCTGTTCCTACTCGGGAGCGGATCCGTCACAATGGGAACCCGGCCGGACCCGCTTCGGCTTCAATCTTCTTCCAGGATGCCGTCCTTGAGCGCCTTCAAATTCGGGACCGGCATCGGCGTCAGGCTGCCGTTCTCCGGGTTGAACATCTGGCGGTAGGACATGGAAGCATTCCCCTGACGGCTCATCACGTCCCAGCCACGAACCAGATAGGGGCATTCATCGTTGAAGCAGATGTACATGTACTCGTTCTGCCAGGTGTTGAAGGGAGAGTCCGGAATGATCCACTTCTTCATTCTCTGCCCGCAATGGGGGCAGCACAGGGTCTTCTTGACGTGCTCTCTCTGGGCCTTCATCTCCTCTGCCGTCAAGGGTCGCTTCTCTTCTTCCTCCATACCCGGCCTCTTGCTTCGGTTCGGGTCCGCCCCTTTCTTCTCGGCGTACACAGCATAAATCGGATCACTGGGAATGCCCCTGTCAGCGTACTTGTCGTCCTTGGGCCTTGGCTTCCCTTTGGACCGGAACGCCCGCGGTTCCTCGAACAAATCAGAGCCTCTGAAGAAGTCCTCCACCAGGATCACCCGTTCCGGCTCACTGCACTCGCGCCAGATCTTGACCGCCTTTTCGGGGAACATTCGATTCGAGAAGATGACCAGAAACAGTCCACCGGGCTTCAGCACTCTCGCGACTTCACGAAACACCTCGAACGGCCTGGTCATGTAATCCACGGACACGGTATTCAGGACCACGTCGAACCGGCCATCGTCAAAGGGCAGGACCGGGTTGCTGTTCAGGTCGTGCAGCACGAACTCGGTCAGGACCTGGTTCCGTGAAAGCTCCTTCTTGTTGAGGCCGAGTCCCACGACCTCGTCCGCCTCCATGTTCTTGGGGATGTGGGAATCCCAGCTGGCCATCAGGTCGAGAATCGTCGGCCGTTTCTCCACAACCAACGTTTCAACGAGTCCTTCGACCGTTTCCAGAGCGACCGAATCCAGATGGTCCACGAGTCGGTTCACTGCGTAGAACCGGCCGTCATCCGACTCATCCTGCCTGGAAAACGCATCTCCCTTGTTCAAAAACTCCTCCATACTCTCTCGCGCACCTTCCTGAAATTCCGTCGCGTTCATCGCTCAAGTCCTTTCTTTGCGGCTCTCTCCCGCTATTCGTTTAGATACCCTTACGATGCCAATAAGGTATGTACGGTTCATTCAGTAGCAATACCGGAGGATTGGGGGCATATTGGTAGGCGGAAACTACTGAACAACCGGAAACCGGGTGTGGGCAAAGAGGAGTGAATCAAGCAGGAGTCCGTGGAGCATAGCCCCACGCATCAAAAGCGAACGGCCAGTGCCGGTTCACGCTCTTGATGACGTGATCGTCGATCTCATATTCGTTCTTCTGATAGCCCTCGACGGAACGCATGTAGGCGCGGACCGCCGGGGCCGTCTCGTCGAAGGCGGGCAGGCGCAGGCCATCGTACACCCTCTGCAGTTGGCCCAGAGGGTCCGCCTCCAGATCCTCGAATTTCATTTCTACCAGGTTGTCGGCCGGGATGAGCGTCTTGTCTGCGAGGAACTTCTTCATGAGCTTGGCATAGAACGCAAGAATATAGGCCTCGATCCGGTCCCGGCCGATCTCCTGCAACTGCGCCGTGGGCAGTACGGTCAGATAGACATGCAACATGGAACGAAACACATTGTAAGGGTTCCGGCAGATATGGATGAATCTGGCGTCCGGGAAGAGATCGAGCAACGTCCCGATCCGGCCGGTGTTTGCCGGGTTCTTCAGGACCAGCCGCTTCCCTCCCGCACTGAAGGTGGCCTTGCGCAATAACGTCAGGTAGATTTCGGTCCATTCCGCGAGCGCCGATTCCGGCAGGCCCTCGAACAGGGCATACCGATCAAAGAAGTGGGGGGCCCGGCGCGGAAAGGTGTACAGATGAAGGAAGGAATAGGGCGACATGTTGGCAATCGCGAAATCCTCCTCCTGCGGGGCATCGAAGGAGAGCGGTATGTTGTCGATCTCGCGCGTGGGGTGGTTCTTCCGGGCGATTCGAGCCAGCAGGGGCTTGATCGTCCTATCTCCAACCAGGCAGAACCCGGGGGCCATGGCCTGAAAGGTTGAGAGGTAGCCGAACTGACGATCCATGCAGATCAGGTTGTGCAGGTGGGTCGTCCCTGTCCTCCAGTGGCCGACGATGAATATGGGGGAGGGGTGAAGTGTCGTGTTCCGGACGATTCTGCCGTATCGTAGCCGTTCATAGACCCTGAGGGGGCTGGTGAGAAGCGTGGAGAAAGAGACGAACAGGAGCCGTGCGAGATACGCCCGGTCTATCTCTTTCCCCTCCTGGAGCAACCTGACCCAGCTGCGGAAAGAGCCCAGGGCAAGAGGGTGCTCGAAATTAGATGCCCGCCTTTCTGCCGCCATCCGCAACGATCCTCTTGCTTGAAGGAACCTCAATGGACATTTTCATCGAGAACAAATACGATCGTCTTCCTATTCCTGTTTCCGGAAGAAAAGTCAATCCGTCCTGCCATGGAATGTATGAAGAAAAGAACCGGCCTGGGCACGAAGTCTCTCCGGGTATGCCTCCTTGGCGCTGTCCTGCTCTCCCTCACCGCATGCGGGGGCGGCCCCCGGGACGGCGTTTCGCCAACACCCATACCGTCCTGGATCCACTACCCCTCGCAGGGGCTGAAAACCCTCTGGCGTTCGGTCGTCCGGCACGAACCCGACTCACCCCTTGCGTGCAGGGAGTTCATCCGGTACCGCTCCGCGAACGACTCGAACCCGGTCCCTCACGTCCCGATTCCCCATCACCCCTTCATGGCGCCGAATCCCGGCAGCAACATGCACGCTGACGCCTACTTGAGCGATACCTACGAAGCCGGAGGCCCCCTTGGGCTCGGTCCGGAGGTGCGTTCGAGAACACAGGGCTTTGGAGGGTACGGCACGATTGCCTTTGACCGGGCGGGACGGCTCGTCGCAGTCTACAGCAACGGAAGGAAATTTCAACTCGAGGTCATGGACCCCGACACGCTGGAGGAACTGGGTTCCCACGATCTGCCCCCGCGCCCCTGGCACTTCCCTCTCCAGGGCGTGCTTCCCTGGAAGTACATCGGCGCGGGGATGTACTTCTACCTTGACGAACAGGACCGGGCGGTCGTGCCCACCACAGGCAACACGATACTGGTCATCGAGGTGCCGGGACCCGGCGGCAAGGGAGAATTCCGGCGAGTACGTGAATACGATCTCTCGGACCACGTCGTGCCCGCGCCCTGGCCGAAACAGGACAGCGTCGCATGGGTGCTGCCCGGTTGGAGCGGGGCGCACTACTGGTACGCTACAACCGGAGGAATGGTGGGCACGGTGAACAGGCGATCCGGCGCGGTCCGGACCCGGCGGCTCGAGGGAGAGAAGATCGAGAACGCCTTTGCCGTGGCCGAGGACGGGGTTTTCATCCTCTCCGACCGGGCGCTCTACCGTTTCAACCCGGACGGCGAAGGAAACATTCTCGAAGACTGGCGCACGGAGTACGACCGAGGTCCCGGCCCCAAACCCGGCCACATCACCCGTGGGTCCGGGACTTCGGTTACGCTGATGGGAGGCTCCGACGGACTGGCCGTCATCGCCGACAATGCCGAACCGAGGATCAACCTGGTATTCTACCGCCGTTCCGACGGAGCCGAGGTGGCGAGCGCACCCGTGTTCCAGGAAGGGAAGAGCGGAACGGACCTGACCACCATCGGTTTCGAGCACGGGAACGAAAGGGGAGAGGGCACGGGCGTGTACTCCGTAATCGTTGAGAACAATTGGGGGCACCACTCGTTCCCCCGCTCCCATCCCATCCCGGGCCTCACTCGAGTAGACGCTACTCGACGGGAGGACGGCACCTTCCATTGTGAAGAGGTCTGGGCGAGCCGGGAAAAAAGCATCGGCGGGTTCAGGCTGTCCTTCGGGAACGGCCTCGTGTACATGTACGGGAAGGGCGAGTCATGCCCGGTCACCACCTGGCACTTCACTGCCGTGGATTTCGCAACCGGAGAAACCGTGTATAGAATGCCCACGGGAACGGGTCTGGGCTACAACAACTGGCAGGGCTCCCTGTTCCTCCACCCGGACGGGGGAAAGACCTATTCCACAACCATCTTCGGATTGGTGATGCTGCAGGATGGAACTCCTTAGGCTTCTCCTTTTGCGCTTATCGCAGGCCTGCGTCCTGTTATGCCTGTGCTGTTCTCCTTCACGGATGGAAGCCGGCGAAGGCAAGCCCGAGGATTCCCTGAAGAAGGCGGATGCACTGTACCGGACGCATCACCTAGCACCGGGGCGGTACGAGGAAGCCATCCGGCTGTACGAAGAAGCCCTTGCCCTGCGGCCCGAAGACTACACGCTCCTGTGGAAACTGTCCGACATGTACGAGAACTACGGTGAGATGCTCGGCGAGGACCAGAAAGAGCGCAAGATCGCTTACTGGGAGAAGGGGGCCGAGTACGGCCGGAGGGCCGTGGAAAGCAATCCCGAAGGCAAGGAAGGCCACTTCTTCTACATGGCCAACATGGGAGCCGGCGCCAGGACCCGGGGGACCTGGACCTCCTTCTGGAAGTTTCGCAAGATCAAGAGGGAGATGGACAGAACCCTGGAACTGGATCCCGATTACCCCCCCGCCCTCGTGGCCCGCGCGCAATACCTGACCGAGGTGCCGGCCATCTTCGGTGGAGACGAGCAGGAGGCCGTCCGGCTATACGAGCGTGCGCTCGAGCTGGATCCCGGTTTCATCGTGGCCCTGTATTACCTGGCCCGCCTCGATGCCCGGCACGGGCGTCACGAGGAGGCCCTGAGCAAGCTGGCAAGCGTCCTCGAGTGCGAAGACCCGTGGAACCGAGGCCACATGGAGAAGATCGTCCGGCCCTGGTGCGAAGAGCTGCGCCGGGAAATCCTGGAGGCGCAAGCGGAAAAGCCTTGAATCAATCATCCTCCGACATCAGAAACGAAGCGTATAGCTCCCCCCGATAGCCCACACGTAACCGCTGATGTCCACCCTCTTGTACCCCGGCTCTTCCAGGCCGCTCATGAACGCATAAACGCTGTCGAAGTACGCGTACCGCGAAAGGCCGCGGAAATGGTGGTACCGGAAGTACATCTCGAACTCGTGCTCTCCCTTTTCCTGGCCCAGGATCAACGACAGGCCCGCGGAGAACACGTCCTGGTCGGAACCATAGATGTTGTTGTTGGGCTCTTGCTCCGAGGGCTCCCATTGCTGCACCGGTGTCGGCTCGTAGTAGTAGCCCCCTCGGAGCCCGATCCTGCGGATCCTCCGTGCGAATCCGGACGTGAAGCCCGGATCGAATGCGTATTCCACTCCGAACCGGTGGGTATACGTGTCCTGGAAGGGGGGATCCGGTGGCAATTCCAGGTACGTGCGGTACTCGGAATATCGCTTGAACGTCATGTCGTAGGCCAACGTCAGCCCCTCGAAGGGCTTCGCCGAAACTCCGCCTGTGAGCTGCCAGGGGATGTAGCTGACGAGGTTGATGTTGTAGTGATCCGGATAGGGCAATGCCACGGGCAAGGGCTCGCCGTACTCGTCCTCCGTACCGATGTCCTGCCGGATGACCCCCTTGCCGTGGTTCTGCTCGTTCTCGCCCCGGAAGCAGACCCCGACGGCGACCCTGTCCCTGACTCCCTCGACGGGTGGGCGGATCAGGATCCCGAGGATCGGCACAACGAACACCGTGGCGGTCTGGTGGATGCTCAGGCGGAGCCCCCGCACGGGATCGTCTTCGTTGATCTTGTTGACCGCTTGAAAGACGTCTTCTTCGGCAGCGCTGGTGACCGAGGGGATGACGCCCCCTCCCACCGACAGCCAGCGGGTGATCTCGACGGCCGCTGAAATGGATATGGACAGGGCCTGAAAGCTCATGTCGTGCCGGAGGAAATGAGGCTTGATCGCCGTGGGGCCGGAATGGTACTGGCCGAACTCGGGAAGGTTCGCCCAGAGAATGAATCCGAAGGCGAAGCGCCTGAACCAGGGATAGACCCGGATGGTTTCGCTGAAGTCCAGGTTGCTCGCGATACCCAGATAGAGCCCGTGGGAAGAGGCCTGGTCGGACAGGTTCAGGGAGGGGTTCTCCGGGTAATCGGCCCGGAGCCGGGGCTTGGCGTAGATGTACCCGGCCGTGAACTCGAAGATCTTCTCTGTCTGGGTGAGCCCTGCCGGGTTGTAGTATGCAGCGGAGTGGTCGTCGGCCACGGCCGTGAAGGCCTGGCCCATGGAGGCGGACTTGAAGCCGGCCCCGAACTCATCGAAGAACATGCCTGTCTGCGCAGAGGCGCGGCCGAAGGCACACAGGACCGCCAAAGGCAGAAGCAGAACCCGGATGGCCTTGAATCTCATGGGCAAGTCCTTCAGTACGCGATAGACAGCGAAATCCCGAACGCCCACACCTGCCCCCCCACAGAGATGGGGCCGTACAAGGGGTCCCTGTCATTTGAGATATGGTTCGATTCCAGAAGATGGGCTTGAAAGAACGCATCCAGCTTCACGTAGCCCGTCCATTCGGCGTCGTACTTCGCGCCGAATCCTCCGGACACGACATTCTGGTCTGCGTCCAGGATGTTCATCCGGCCGCTCATGTCCTGCACGGGGCTGGGTTCCCGGTAGTATCCTGCCAGAAGTGACAGCTCGCAGATCTTCTTCAGAAAACCGGCCTCGAGACCCGGGTCGAAGGCGTAGGCGATCCCCACCCTCGGAACCCACACATCCTCAAAGGGGGGCTCCGGGTGCACGTCCCAGAAGAAGGTGAAGGCGGAATACCTCTTCCAGGTGAAGTCGAATGCGAAGATCAGGGCCTGCACAGGCTTGACGGCGAAGGCAAAGGTCAGCTGCTCCGGGGAGAAGCCCACGTGGTCCACGACCCTTCCGCCCGGGTCGTCGAAGAACATGACCGGATTCTCCGGGTCACCGACCCAGAGGCCCTTGGTGCTCTGCATCCCGGTCCCGTAGAAGGCCGAATTCTCGCCCCGGTAGGAAAACCCGAACGATAGCCTGTCGCGCAGAGACGCCTGGGGGGGATGCACGAGCAGGCCGAAGATCGGTACCACATTGACCTCGGTTGTCTGCCGGAGGTCCATCCGGAAACCCACGGCACTGTCATCCTCCTCGGGGGGGAGCTGGATCCAGGAGCCCGTTGACGTCTGCAGGCTGTCCACCCGGGGCAGGATCCCCGCACCGACGGAGAGCCAGTCCGTGCACCGAAAGGCGACGGAAACGGCCAGGGCGAACAAGGACCAGCGTTCGTTGTACCGCAGCACATAGGGTTCCGTGTCCCACTGGGGATTCCAGAACTGGGTCAACTCGGGGATGTTGGCGAAAAAGGTCAGGCCCACGGCAAACCGGCTGAACACGGCGGAATCCTTGAAGAAGGAGACATCCGCAAGGTTGCAGGCATAGCCCATGTACAGGCCGCTGGTGGAGTAGTCCTCGCTCCGGTTGAAATCCCCTCTTCTGAAATTGAGCTCCACCGGCTCCATTTCGACCCATACCCTGGGCTTGGCATATTGATAGCCCAGCGTCAGCTGAAAAGGGGATCGAATCTGGATCAGGCCTGCGGGGTTGTAGTAGGCGGCGGAGGCATCATCTGCTACGGCAGTGAATGCCTGTCCCATGGCGGTCGCCCTGGGGCCCGCTCCCAGCTCGTCGAAGGGAAGCGGTGTCTGGGCGTAAATCCGGGTGGATGGAGAGCCAAGAACCGCCGCCAGAAAGAAGAGGAGCAGGAAGGCCGGCCTGTTCACTCCAGACACCGCAGCTTTTCCATGAAGCAGTCCAAGTCCAAGGCTCGCATCGCATCAGCAAGTAAGATTGTGGTTCGGGCAGGATCCCCGAGTCTCTCGAATCACGCATGAATACCATGAATCGAGGAATATTCAAAGGGGACAGGCACAGAAGCAGTGCCCCCGGAGAAGGGACCGTGCTAAAGGGTCACACGGTGAGCATCTGTTATTCCATCCAGGAATAGAAAGGAAGTCACTCTGACGGATATGACCTCGGCCTCCGGGCTGTCGAGGAATTCTCCCATCTGAGGATGCCTTTCCCGGATTTGCGACAGGATCTGCTTCTTCGACCCTTCCTCCTCCACCGCGTGATAGGTTCCGTGCACGGTCAAGGCCTGCAAGTTGCTCCGGTCGGCAAGCATTCCCTCGCATCGGTTGTCCACCAGGAGGCTGACCTGCTGGTTGGAAAGCAGGTTCTTGTACTTGGTCGTGCCCCGGTGTGTGACCATGTAGATCCACTCCGCCGTCTCGTCCGTCATGTACGCCATGAGGGAACAGTGGGGCCTGCCTTCCAGGCTGGTGGCCAGGACGCACATGTCCTTCTCCTTGAGGAACGCCTTGATTCTCTCTCGCATTTCCGTCGCCTTTCCTGGCGGGCGATCGCCTCACCGCCACATGTCGGGAGCCTTGAGCCCTTCGGCCGGAGTGAGCATCGGCGAGTCTTCTGCATGGTAGACCGGCCTACCTTCCAGCAGGGTGAGCAGGACCCGTGTCTCGAACAGCTCCTCCGGCTCGCATTCGAGGATGTTATGGTTGAGCACGGCGAGGTCGGCAGACTTGCCTTCCTCGATGGATCCCGAGATTTCGTCCAGGCCCATCTGCTTGGCCCCGTTGATCGTCAGCATGGGGATCAACGCCTCCATGCTCAGCTTCTCCTCCTCGTTGAACACGCCCCGTTCCGGATAGAAGGGGTCGATGCGTGTAGAAGCCATGGCCAGTCCGGGAAAGGGATTGAGGGAGGCCGTAACGCAAGGCCAATCGCTGCCGATGCTGATGAGTGCCCCTTGGTTCATCAACGTCTTGTAGGGGAAGGCCCTTCTCCATCGTTCCTCGCCGATCAGGGGTGTGACGATTTCTCCGTAATCGAAGTCGGTGCTTGCCCAGGTCTGGATGTTCAATGAAACCCCCAGCTGGGCGTAGCGGGGAATGTCGTCGTCGGCATGGAAGAACGCGTGGGTGATACAGTGATTCAATCCACTGTTGCCGTTCGCCTTTCGGGCCGCTTCCACGGCGTCCAGGGCAACGTGGGCCGCCTTGTCGCCGATGCAGTGCATCATGATGGGGAGGCCGTTTCGGTCAAGGTCGGTGACCACCTGCTTCAGTTTTTCCGGAGAGATGGTCAGGTCTTCGTACAGATAAGGCATCTCGAAAGGCGAGCTGCGGTCGAGGAATGCCACCGTGTCATTCTGCGAGGACCCGTCCACGTAGATCTTTGCTCCAAACGTATCGAGCCTGCCGACCTTGTACTTCGCGGCGACAGATGCGATCTCCTCCGCCGAACGAAGCTCTTCCTCGATGGAACCGGCCTGGACCGCAAGGTTCCTTGTCAGGACCCGTGCGTTCAAGCGCCCGTCCCTTGCCAGCCGGTGCAACGCGGCGAGGTCCGCCTCCTCGGAACCGGCCTCGCTGAAGCCGACGATTCCGTAAGCGTTCATCTCGGCTATGCCCCGTTCGGCAAGGGCCATTCTCCGCACCAACGAGATCTTCGGGATGTGCCGGCCAACGAGCGCCATGGCAGAGTACTCGACCAGGTACCCGGTCGGCTCCCCCGTGTCGGGATCTTTGGCGATGACTCCGTACTGCGGGTCCGGAGTGTTCTTGTCGATACCGGCGATTCGGAGTGCCGCCGAGTTGACCCAGACGGAGTGAAGGGTCATATCCATGAGGAAGGCCGGAACGTCTCCCACGATCTCGTCCAGCATCTCCTTCGTCGGGCCTTCCATACCAAAGGTGAAGGGAGACCAGAGCCCCCCCAGGAACCAGCCGTCTTCTATCCCGCTCCCGTCCTGGAAGCGTTGTCTGATTACGGACAGGCAGTCATCGATCCCTGGAAGGGTGGGAGGATCCGGAAACTGGCAGAGAGACCGAGCGTACTGGACTGCGGTGATGAGGTGTACGTGTGTGTCGTATATGCCGGGGATGACAAGCCGGCCTCCGAGATCGACGACCTCGGTGTCCGGGCCGGCACATTCCCCGGCTTGGGCGTTGGTCCCGACCCGCGCGAGCCGCCCATCCTTGATGGCCACGGCCTCGGCCCAGGGCTTTTTGGGATTGACCGTATAGATTTTTCCGTTACGGAATGCGAGGTCACGGGTATTTACCGCTTGCTGTTCTTTCATTGTACGTTCCTTTCCGCGGCACGCGGGTCGATGGAGCAGGGACCTTCGACCACCGGTTTTCCGATTCGTTCGGCTATGGAATTGAGCATTCCCCTGAAGAGCCAAACGTGGAAGGGGTAGAAGGCCCACCAATACGCAATCCCGTAGAGCCCCCGGGGAAGAAAGGTGGAAATCTGCCTCAATTCGGTATCCCCATCTGCACTTCGCGTCAACCGGAATTCCAGGGTAGCCTCCCCGGGCATCTTCATTTCTGCCAGCAGGACGAGGCGGTTCGGGGCATCTGCTTCCAGGACCCTCCAGAAGTCCAGAGCGTCCCCCGGGTAGAGCCGCTCCGGATGCCTTCGCCCTCTCCTGATTCCGCTCCCTCCGGCCAGCATATCCATCCAGCCGCGAAGGACCCACAGGATGTCACCATAGTACCATCCGTTCTTCCCCCCGATTCTGCCGATCGGGTCCCAGACCTCTTCGGGCTCGGCCCTGAGCTTGATCCGGTGTGAGCAGGTCAGGATGGTGCCTCCTGCGTACGGGGCATCCCCCTGCCGGACCCACTCGGGAGGGGCCATTTCCCCGGCATCCGTCCAGCTCGTCTCTACCCGCTGTTGTTCGATGCGGTCCAGGGCCAGCCGTACGGCCTTCCGGCAGGTGAGGCGCTCGCCCGGGATCATGTCCAGAATCCGGTCGTCCTTGCACAGGACCGGGATGGAGAGCCCTTCGGCAAGCGGCCTTGCGATCGACGCGTGGACCGGAGTCACCAGGTGAATCCAGTAGGAGCTCAGCCTTGGCGTGAGGACCGGAACCGGCAGAACCAGCCGCTTCCTCAAACGGGCCTCCTCAGCGTATATTTCCATTATCTCCCGGTAGGTGAGGATTTCCGGGCCGCCGATGTCCAGGGTTTCGCCCTTGGTCGCGTCTTGCTCCAGGCAACCCTCGAGGTAGCGGAGAACGTCCCGGATCGCGATCGGCTGGCAGGGAGTGCTCACCCACTTCGGTGTGATCATCAGCGGAAGCCGATCGACGAGATAACGGAGAATTTCGAAGGATGCGCTGCCGGATCCGAGGATCATCCCGGCCCTCAGGTGAGTGGCCGGCACAGGGCCCGCCTGAAGGATGCGGGCCACTTCATGACGTGAGCGCAGGTGCTCGCTCAGCCCATCGCCCTCCTCACCCAACCCCCCCAGGTAGACGACACGATCGGCTCCTCCCCGCGCAGCAGCAGCCACCAGGTTCTCCGCCGCGAGACGGTCTTTCCGGGCAAACTCCCTGTGGGGGCCGCTCATGGAGTGAACGAGATAGTAAATCGCCCAGCACCCTTCGGCCGCCCGTGCGAGAGACTCCCTGTCCAGCGCATCCCCGGAGACGATCTCCATGTTCGGGTGCCCTGCCCAGGGCCTGCAGGCAAGTTTGCCGACGCTGCGGGCCATGGCCCTTACCCGGTGACCGGATTCAAGAAGCAGGGGAATGAGCCTTCCGCCCACATACCCTGTCGCACCGGTCACCAGGACCGGCTCTGACCTCTTCGCATCCATACGCACGTCCTTGAGAGCGGTTTCAGCCTGGGCAGGCTCTCGAGAGAAAAGGGTGGTGCACCTCTCGAAGCGATCCACGCATCTGTACTATGCGAGGGAGTGTACTTTCCTCGTCCAATCGTATACAGATCTTCGACAACCCGCAAATAGGAAGACCCTTGTCCCCCGTACCGGAAATACGAATCCGTCCGGCAAACAAGGCACCCGTGGAGCCGAAGGGGGGGGTCGTCCTCTACTGGATGACGGCTGCCAGGAGGACCGAGAGAAACTTCGGCCTACAGCGCGCCGTAGAATGGGTCCTGGAGTTGAAGAAGCCCCTGGTCATCCTGGAGGCGCTTCGTTGCGGCTACCCATGGGCGAGCGACAGGCTCCACCGGTTCATCATGGACGGCATGCTCGAGAACGTGGCCCGCTGCCGGGGCAAGCCGGTTCTCTACTACCCCTACTTGGAGCGATCCCACGGAGAGGGAAAGGGCCTTCTGGAGACCCTGGCAGGTCACGCCTGCGTGACCGTGACAGACGATTTTCCGGCCTTCTTCCTCCCCCGCATGCTGGCGGCCGCCGGGAACCGCGTGACGGTTCGACTGGAGGCGGTGGACTCCAACGGGATTCTCCCCCTGGCGGCCACGGACCGGGTCTTCCTCACGGCCTTCTCTTTCAGGAGATTTCTGCAAAGTCAGTTGAGAGAGCACCTACGGTCCGTCCCGAAGAAGTCCCCCCTCGCTCGCCTCTCCCTCCCCTCCCCGCCGATCCTCCCGAAAGAGATCACGAAACAGTGGCCGGCGGCTACGGAGGAGTTGCTTCGGGCCGATCCAGGCGATCTCATCGCCTTTCCCATCGATCACCGGATCGAGCCCGCTCCCATCCGCGGGGGAACGAAGGAAGCTTCCACCGCCCTTACGAGGTTTCTGCGCGGGCGACTCGACCGTTACGCCGAAGAGGGAAATCACCCGGACAGCGAGGTGACCAGCGGACTTTCCCCTTACCTTCACTTCGGACACATCTCCCCGCACGAGATCTTTGCCCGGCTCACGCGACAGGAGGAATGGTCTCCACGCCGCCTGGCGATCAAGGCCACCGGCGGCAAAGAGGGTTGGTGGCGGATGAGCGACGGGGCGGAACGGTTCCTCGATCAGCTGATCACCTGGCGGGAACTCGGGTACAACATGTGCTCGAAACGAGAAGACTACGCCGAATACGACTCCCTGCCGGAGTGGGCAAGGGAAACGCTCGCGAAGCACGCCGGAGACCCAAGACCCCACACCTATTCGATGGAAGAATTCGAGACCGCACGAACGCACGACCCCCTATGGAACGCGGCCCAGAGACAGCTCCTTCGGGAAGGGCGCATCCAGAACTACCTTCGCATGATCTGGGGGAAGAAGATCCTGGAGTGGTCCCCGTCCCCTAGAGAAGCACTCGCCGTCATGATCGAATTGAACGACAAGTACGCCCTGGACGGAAGGGACCCGAACTCTTACAGTGGGATCTTCTGGACGCTGGGGCGCTATGACCGACCCTGGGCCCCGGAGAGGCCCATCTTCGGAAAAATAAGATACATGAGTTGCCGGAACACGGCACGCAAACTGAGGCTCCGCAATTATCTGGAGCGGTATGGCGAGTGAGACCGCGGCAAAGGCAGAAAGGGCGGGAGCCTGCTGCGCCCGCCCTTGGTCTCTAAGGGAAATCGTTTGGGGAGGACCGTGTTCCTATCCGTCCAGGAATGATTTCAGGTCTGGCGTAACCGCCATGTCCGGCTCCCGCTCACCGCTCAACTCCGCTACCATCTTGTCGTACTTGGTCCTCCAGATGTTGTGGTCATCCGCAAAGCCCTGCAGGTGCGCCTCGCCGATACGGGCGGCCATCACCATGTCGTCTCCGGCTCGATCCGTTTCACCCATCTCCGATAGCGTTGTCCCCCTGCTGAAGTAGGCAATCCCGTACCGGTCATCCAGCTCGATTGCCTTGTCGAAATCCTGCTTGGCTTTCTCCCGGTCACCGTTCTTCAGGTGAGCCAGCCCCCGAAAGTGGTAGGCCCGAGGGTCGTCCGGGTGCATCTCCAGGACCTTGTTGAAATCCTCCATGGCCTTCTCGGTGTTTCCGGTCTTTGCCCAGGCCGCGCCGCGACTCATGTAGGCAGCCTTGAAGTGCGGGTCGGCTTCAATGGCCATGGTGAAGTGGCATATGCTCTCTTCGTATTCCCCACGGGCAAACAGATTCGCGCCCTGGGAGAACATGTCGTATCCAGGCGTATTCATGTCCATTTTCCTGTCTCCTTCGGTATCGATATCTATCGTCTATGTTGTTTATTGTGGAATTCTGGTAAATCCGGTGCTAACGACTCTTTCATTTCCTACTTTCTGTGTAGTGTAAGGCTTAATGGTTGGATGACAAGCCCGGAGGCTACGTTTCATGCGCTCCATCGGAAGAATCTGGGGAGAAATACGGTTGGGCCTCCTGTTTGAAGACCTGGTCGAGACCGCCTCCTTCATCCTCCACCACCCCCTGAACGATACTCTGGGCGGCAAGGCCGGCACATTCTGGCGCTATCTATGCTGGCAGATTCGAGGTCGACTCCACCCAGAACCTTTGCGGATCGATTTTGTAGGGCAAACCGGACTCCTTGTGAAACGCGGCGTGGCCCAGAGACGAATCTGCTACATGCCGTTGCATGAATTCGAAGAAATGGCGTTCGTGTTGCATGCCCTGAGAGAGGGGGACCTCTTCCTGGATATCGGGGCGAACATCGGCGCATATACAGTTCTCGCCGGCTCTGTTGCCGGAGCCACGGCCATTGCGTGCGAGCCCATTCCCGGCAATTACGCCCTGCTTCGGCAGAATATACGCCTGAACAAACCCCGCAACGGGGTGGAAGCCTTGAACTTGGGGGTCGCGGGTACGGAACGAAGCCTCACTTTCACCTCTTCGTTCGGCCCCAAAGACCACGTTGTGACCGATCTGGATGCCTGTGAGAGGGACAAGACTCTCGAGCTTCCGGCTCGAACCCTGGATTCCATCGTGGGAGAACGAAACCCGACGATGCTGAAGGTCGATGTTGAAGGGTATGAGACGGAGGTACTCAATGGTGGCGAAAAAGTCTTCGAAAATCAGTCCCTTCGTGCGATCATCATCGAACTCAAGGGGCATGGAGCCAGGTACGGGTACGACGAGTCGATCCTGATGGAACGGATTACCGGTTTCGGATTCCGGTCTTTTTGCTACTCTCCTCTCGACAGGCGCATCTTCTCCTCAGATACGGCAAGCAGCCGATCCGACAACCTGATCTATCTGCGAAATCCGGATTGGGCCCGGGATCGTGTGGCAGACCATCCCGGGTTCCTTTATCGAAACAGAACCCTTTAGGGAAACAGCGAGCATGGCATTCGATTCGGACGCCTGGAAGACAAAACCCACGGACCGGTTCGTGCTGAAATGGGTCAAATGCCACCTCTCTGCCCGGGTTACGCCGAGGCTTGTGAACCTGAAGTGGCTTCATCCCTGGATGGTTACGGTTTCGTCTACAGCCATCGGCGTCCTGGCCGGCGTGATGTTCGGCCTCGGGTGGGGATTGGCAGCCGGTATAACTGCCGTCGTCTCCCAGGTGCTGGATGGTGTGGACGGACAGCTTGCCCGGCTCACACACAGACAGAGCCCAAGCGGGGCCCTGCTCGATTCCGCGCTGGACCGCTACTCCGACGGAGCACTCATGATCGGCATGACCGTGTACCTGATCCGGCTCCCGGCTCCACTGCCGCCCTGGCAGGTTCTGTTCATCGCCGCCCTGGCGATCTTGGGAAGCAACCTCGTCAGCTACTCGGCGGCAAGGGCGGAGGGCCTGGGGCTTTCGCTTCCCTCGAAGCATACACTGGCCAGCAAGGGAACCCGGACCATGGCCATGGCCCTCTGCGGTCTCCTGACACCCCTCTGGCCGGCCCTTCCCTTGGCCGCCCTGTGCTATCTTGCGGTCCATACGAATCTGGTGGTGGCGAACAGGCTGATCCACGCGGCCAGGAATCGCGAAGGAGGCGGTGCCCCATGATTGAAACCGGGGTCATTCACGGCCGTTTTCAGGTATTGCACAACGATCATCTCCGGTATCTGCTCGCCGGAAAGGCGAGATGTCGTCACCTGGTGGTGGGCATCACGAATCCGGACCCCTCCTTGACGGCTGCAGATGACGCAGCACCGGAGAGGCACGAACCCCAGGCCAATCCGCTGACCTATTACGAACGCTACGTCATGATCAGGGACGCCCTGCCGGAGGCGGGCCTTTCGGAACGGGAATTCTCTATCGTCCCCTTTCCCGTGAACCGCCCCGACCTCTACAGATTCTATGTTCCCCTGAACGGAACGTTCTTCCTGACCATCTACGATGACTGGGGGCAAAGGAAGAAGGAGATGTTCGAGTCGGCAGGGCTCGCAACCCACGTCCTCTGGAAGAGGCCCCCGGAGGAGAAGGGGCTGGAAGCCGCCGACGTAAGGGACCGTATGGCCCGGGGCGAGCCCTGGGAGGAACTGGTGCCCCCTTCGGTAGCCACGAGAATGCACGCATGGGATATCCCCATCAGGCTTCGCAGGCTCCTCGGGCCAGGAGTGGAGGGCTAGACGATCAGCAAACTGCACCGAATTCACAGGAAGCAGTGTTTGCCGATCCGGATTCGAGAAGCCTGGGATTTCTTCTCGGACTCCAGGAACCTGTCGCAAATCACCCCGGACTACCTGGACTTCCGCTTCGTCGGGGAAGCGCCGGAGCGCATGTATGAGGGCATGATCATCACCTACAGGATACGACCGGTCCTGGGAATCCCGATTACCTGGGTGACCGAGATTACCCACGTGCAGGAGCCCACGCATTTCGTAGACGAACAGCGATTCGGGCCCTACAGGTTCTGGCACCACAAGCACCTCTTCAAGACCACGGAAGACGGGGTCGAGATGGAGGATATCGTTGACTACGCGATGCCGCTCGGCCTCTTGGGTTCCATCCCCCATGCCCTACTGATCCGTGAACGGCTCGAGGGCATCTTCGACTACCGGGAAAAAGTTCTGAAGGAACGGTTCGGGGAAAGGAGATAGGTCCATGAGCGTGGGACAAATGATTCTGTTCGGATGGCTCGGAATGGCCCTGATGATGGCGATTCTCTATGGGGTTGCCAGGGCCAGGAGGAACGCGGGGATCGTGGATGTGGGATGGGCAACGGGCCTGGCCATCCTGGCCGTGTTCTACGCATCGGTTGGGGACGGACTGGCCTCGAGAAGATTCCTTCTTGCGGTGCTGGCCGGGTTCTGGGGCCTGCGGCTCGGCTCCTACCTGTTCTTCAACCGCTTCGCGGGCAAGCCGGAGGACACCCGCTACAAAGCACTGAGGGAAGGCTGGGGAGATCGGGCGGAAAGGAACCTCTTCCTTTTCTTCCAGTTCCAGGCGAGCTGGGATGTCCTCTTCTCTCTCCCATTCCTTGCGGTCGTCCTGAACCCGACCCCTTCACTAGGGATCTGGGACTTGATCGGAGCAGGCATCTGGACCGTGGCCGTCCTCGGGGAGACGATCGCGGACCGCCAGCTCGCCCGATTCCGAGCCGATCCGGAGAACCGGGGCAAGACATGCAACCAGGGCCTTTGGCGTTACTCTCGACACCCCAACTACTTTTTCGAGTGGATTCACTGGTTTGCCTACATCTTTCTGGCGGTGGGCTCTCCCCATTGGTGGCTCGCTCTCCTGGGGCCTCTTGTCATGGCCGTCTTTCTTCTCAAGATCACCGGGATTCCTTACACGGAACTTCAGTCCCTGAAGAGCAAAGGGGAGTCTTATAGGGAATACCAGCGAACCACCAGCGCATTCATTCCCTGGTTCCCGAAGAAGCCGAAGCAACCGGAGCCCTGAGGTTGCTGCCTCATGGGGACTCGTCCGCAGAGGTTGGCAAAGGACCATCGGCCTCCACCAAGGCCGACGAGAGAGCAAACAGCGCCGGGACGGCGAGCCCCCAGACGATTCCGAAGGTACCATAGCTCTTGAGAAAGCTTGGATGCATGCTGGCGGCACCCATGCGCCCGCCTGCGGCGTAGGAAAGAGGGGCTGCCACTGCCCCCAGAAGGCATGCAAGCAGGGGTCGGCCGTGGAGCTGCTGGAGGCTCAGCCTGAAAGAGGCCGTGAAGAGCACCCAGAGCGCTACGATCCATACAGGGGCGAAGGGCCAGGGCACAAGCTTCCGGACCGGAGTGTACACGCCCGCCAGAATCATGCCCGTGTCAAGCGAAAGACCGACAACGACCGCCAGAAGAATGAAGACCACCTCCCTTTGACTCATCTTTGTGAGAATCCCGGCCTGAAAGGCCATCACGATCGTCACAAAGACAGGGCCCAACCAGACCATCCCCTGGCCGGCTCCCCAAACGCACGCAAACCACCCTGCCTGAAAGAATAAGTAATTCAAAGGCTTTGCGTATTTCTCCATCCTGACGCACCCTCCAGGCGTCTAACGCTCGTTCAGATCAAATCAAGGTTGAGATGCCGTCGAAAGCCCGGAGGTTCGCAGAACACCCCGAAAAGAGAAGAACCTATTCACGGGCCGGGCCATCTATATCGCAAAGAGGAACAGGAGGTTCTCATGACAGGCAAGAACGGACGAAAGACGGCAGGTATCATCTTCTTCATGCTCGTTTTCGTGGCAGCGGGGCATTCCCCCGGGGAGGAGCAAGCCATGAGCAATCGATTGAAGGAAATCGAATCCTTGTTCAACAACTTCAACAGCAAGACCCTGCACCTCGCCGACGAATTCTACGATCCGGACGTTGTGTTCCAGGATCCGATCGTCGAGTTGAAGGGTCGTGACCGCCTGAAGGCGTATTACGCGGACATGTACGAGAACGTCACCAGCATCCGTTTTGATTTTTCCGGCGGAATCGAGAAGGATGAAGAGGCCGTGGTCTTCTGGACCATGGAAGTCAGGGCCAAGGGGTTCAAGGGGGGAGAACCGGTCCTGCTGGACGGCTCCTCGCACATCAAGTTCGGAGGAGAATCGGGAAAGGCCGTTTACCACCGTGACTACTTCGACATGGGGGCCTTCGTCTACGAGAACATCCCCGTGCTCGGATCCATCGTTCGATACACAAAGAAGAGGCTCAGCAAGCACGGACAGGAGTGATTCTTTCTCACCTTCAGCGAGCGAGGACACGTTTCCGCATGGTCGAATTGAGCGTCATGAGCTTGAACCTCCGAAAGGAAACCGAGGAAGACGGAGAAAACAACTGGCCGGACCGAATCGGGCTGGTGGTGCGACTGATCAACCAGGTCACGCCTCACATTCTGGGCACCCAGGAGGGAAGTCGACCCCAGGTCTACGGGCTTCTCGATGCCCTGGAGGGATACGGGATCGCCGACCTTCACCGGAAGTGGGACCCCCAGCGCTTCTATCCCTGCATCTTCTACCGCCGGGAGCTTCTGGAGATCCTCGAGAGTGAGGATCGGTGGCTCTCGGAGACCCCCGAGGTCCACGCGAGCAAGAGCTGGGGGAGCGCATATCCACGGCTGGCCACCTGGGCCCGCTGCAGATCCAGGGATTCCGGTACAGAGTTCCTGTTCGCCTGCACGCACATGGATCACGTGAGCGCCGGGGCGAGGTGCGGACAGGCGAGAGTCCTCGAGCATCTCCTGGAAGAGAACAACAGGGACGGCCTGCCCCTGATCCTCGTGGGCGACTTCAACGACGTGCCCGGGTCCGCCCCCTATGCGACCCTGACGTCATCTCTCCAGGACGTCTGGAGCAACACCCATTCCCATGATACGGGGGAAGGCACCTGGCACGGCTTCTCCGGAAAGGCCCAGAAAGGGCGTTTGGACTGGGTCCTCACAAGCCCGGACGTGCGATCCCTCGACGCCGCGATCCTGCGAACCTCCTACGAGGGCCGATACCCCTCAGACCATTTTCCGGTGAAGGCGGTCGTGGAAGTCGGCTAACCCAAGAGTCTCAGAAGCAACTCACGGTCGGATCGATAGTGATACTCGCACTGTTCGTCCGAGTACCGGGAAGCTCGACCCACCGGACACGCATCCCGCACAGCCAGCCAGAGCTTCCACTGGCTCGACACCTTCTTTCCTTCCGGAGCGCTCTTCGATGCGGCCACGGCATCATCGAGCGCCGCCAGGCAGGGCTTGAGGCAGGGAGTGCAGCGGTCGGGTGCGGGAACCGGCTCTTCCGGCGCACAGTCCACGTCGAGCACGAGGACGGCACGCAGCCCGATCCAGGGTCCGTGTTCCGGATGGATGCTCAGGTAGCTGGGCGATGTGTGGGCAAGGCCTGCAATCATCGAGGCCCGCTGCATGGCAACCGGGCCGGGCTCTGAAGAGTGGGCCCAGCGGACCTCGCTGGCCACGCGCAGGGTCTGAACAAGCCGGCCTATCGCCGCAGTTACGTAGTCGTTGAGCGGGTTATCGCTGTCACGAAGCGCCTCGGATTCCCTCAACGCGTGCAGGAACGGGAGCCAGAAGGCGCGGCTGTTGCCCAGAACGATCCCAAAGGGCCTTTCCCTGCCGAAGGCCGGAAGGCTGTAAGCTTCGGGCACGGAACGATTGTACTCGGCAACCGGGAACGCCGCCGACAGATCCAGTCCTGCCAGGGCGGCTGACCTGGCGATCTTCTGCAGGAGTTCTCCTGTATCTCTTGGGTCCACAGATCCCATCATCAGTTCCTTTCAGGAACCCCGTCCCTCTGTTATTTTCCCGGATATGTTGCATGAGGGCAAGGGTCGGTCGCGAAATGGATGAGGCAGGGGGGGAACAGAGGATGACTTTCGCCTGAGGGGGCGCCCCGCTGGAGGGGCGCCTTGCATCGAGTGCGTTGGTTGGTTGGTCTAGTATTGCTTCACGTGGCGCTACATCGGGTCGATCTGCGCCACGGTACCGTCCTGAAACTGTGCCATCAGGAAGACGTCGTTGACCTGGTTTACAGCGAAGAGGTTCAAGATGATGCCTTCCGGTAATGCCGGGGTCTCGAATGTGAGGTCAGGAACCCCGTCGTCATCCACATCGAATCCGATCATATAGGCTCCGGCAGGAAGGATCAGATAGTCCCCCACATCCCGAAAGTTGACGTTCTCGTAAAGCAGGACCGGATTCTGCAGGTCGCTCACCTCCCAGATGTCCACCTCTCCCACGCCGGGGGCAGCATGAATCGCCCGGACCCGAATGTTGCCGGCTCCAGGATTGCTGTTGTTGTCCTCCATGGTGAGGCCCTCGATCGGTCCAAGCAACAGGTTGATGGCTGCCGCCGTGTAGAAGGCACCTCCCAGAAGATCTGCAGGTCCGATATCCAAGACGCTCGGCGGTGGGGCGGGGGCGCCTGCCGCTGTGACATTGAACGTGTAGGTATCCGCGTCAAGTTCCAGGTAGCCCGTACCCTCCCTGAAGGCCAGATCCGTCACAGCCGCAGGGGGATTGCCGTTAACATACACATCCACGGGGGGCGCTGTCGGTGACAGATGGATCACCCGAACACGGGCCGGAGCCGGATCGATTCTTACGGTGGTGCCGTCAACGAACTGCGCGATCAGGAATACATCCGAGCCCTGGTTGACTGCGAAAACATTCAAGATGCTGCCGGCGGGAAGATCTCCGGTCTCGAAGCTGAGTTCAGGTATCTCGTCGTTGTCCAGATCGAAGCCGAGTGTGTAAGGTCCCGCAGGTACGACATAATAGCCGCCTACATCGCCGAAGTTTACATCCGTGTACAGCGCAGCAGGATTCTCCGGATCCGTAACGTTCCATATATCCACCTCACCCACGTCAGGCGCCACGTGAATTGCTCTCAAACGGATGTTACCGGTGCCGGTGCTGCTCAAGTCGTCCTCGAGCGCGAGGGCCTCGATCGAGGCAACCTCATTGAATGCAACTGCCGTGTATGCCTTGTTCTTGTTCAGCGCAACGGGCCCGATATCCAGCACGCTCGGCGGTGGAGGGGGTGCTCCCGCCACAGTGAGGTTGAATGTATAGGTTCCCGCATCCAGATCTACGTACGGGGTCGACTCCCCGAATGCCAGGTCTGTAACGGCTGCAGGTGGCTCCTCGTCCGCGTAGATGTCTACATTGGGAGCATCACCGGACAGGTGGATTGCGCGCACTCTTGTATTGCCTGGTGCCGGCTGCACTTCCTCGTCATCATCACCGCATGCGTAGCCGAAGGTCATGACGAGCGCGGCCATGAGAAGCATGATTACTGAGGTCTCTGTTCTTCGCACAGAGGGGGCTTTCTTAACGAGTACTTTCATGGTTTTCTCCTTTTTAGCTTCTGCAAGCCATCATTTCATCCTTCTTGCATTCCTGGTTTATATTGAGCAGCCATGCGGCTGGGGGATCATCTTCGAATTTATACGTTTTAAAACTTGTCACTGGACTCTGCTGCTCATAATTAGTGTGAAGTTGTAGATGATGCTGTTTGCCATAAGGATTCAAACGCTTGGATGTTCCGCTCAAGCGCTCGGATATAGTCAAGGTTCTGTAGCGGATTGGCAGGGGAAAGCTGCTATTCGGAGAGGGAAAGCAGGTAGGATCTGAGGTTGGTCTTCCGGCTCTTCAGGCCGAGTTTCTTTCGGATGTTCTTGCGGTGGAAATCCACGGCACTCATTGAAATATTCAGGACATCGGCGATTTCCTTCGTCATCTTCCCTTCCTTCACGAGGCCGGCCACCTGAATTTCCTGGGGGGTCAGGGCAAAATAGCTCGATGTGAGGCGCTGCAGAAAAGGAGAGACGATCTCCTGAAGGTTCGACTCGATGAGCCGGGCGAATTCCACTGCTTCGGGTTGCAGCCTCGTTCCTCGCAGCCTCTCAAGGTAGGGCAGGACCCGTTGCTTCACGTTCCCGAGGACCTGCTCCTCGAGTTCCTTCTTGTCCGCCTCCCGGCGGTCGAGCAGGACCTTGAGGGTGGTGTTGATCTCTTCCAGGTTCCTGTTCTTCTTCTCGAGCTCCCTTTCCCGCTCCTGAAGGCGTTCTTCGGCCAGCTTCAGCGCTGTGATGTTCTCGTGTGACACGATCAACCGCAGCGGTCCAGGCCCATCCAGGCGAACGGCCCGCATGAAGAACCAGCGCTTTTCGTCTTCGGAGTGACACGGGTATTCGATGGAATACTCCTCTGCCTCGCCTGAGATAACGGAGCGGATTCCCTTTGCCACATCCGGGGCTTCTTCGGAACCCTCACCTTCGGCCGTGTCGCACACGGCCAGGTAGTTCATGCCGATCGGGTCCGGCGGGTCTTCCGCCGCGTTGGCCTCTCCGTATTCTCTCCAATCGAGGTTGGTCCCGATAATCGTGCCCTCGGCATCCAGCAGGGCCACGTGGACCGTCAGGGCATTCAGGACTTTTTTCCCGAGGTCTTCGAGGAGCGTCTCTTCTTCCTTTGCCTCGGCGAGCTTCTGCTCCAGCGTTTCGATCTTCTTTAACAGATCCTCTTGCCGGGAGGGACTCTTCACTTCGCGTAATCCCCTCTTCTCAATCTCGCCTGAGGCCCTCAGCCCAGCCGGGTGGGTACCCCCTGTGTACCGGAGAATACCCAGAACCGGCCGATTTGGCAACGTTTCCTCCCGCTCATGCCTCTAAGATACAAAAAGGGCTCGCGGGGGATCAACGAATGCTGTCCCCAAACCCTCGATTTGTACCATCTCGGAGAAGCCCCCCACAGATTCCGGAGGAAGTCCCCATGAACTCGGACGAACGCCGAAGGCAGCGTCTCAAGGACCTTCTGAATCAGCAGAAACTGGCAGTCCTGGGCACCCACAGGGAGGGACAGCCCTATGGGAGCCTCGTTTCCTTTGCGGCAACGAAAGACATGAAGCAGATCTTGTTTGCTACGACCCGTTCGACACGGAAGTATGAGAACCTGACCGCGGACGCCCGGGTTTCCCTGCTAATCGACAATCGCTCGAACCAAGAATCGGATATCCACGAGGCAACGGCAGTGACGGCCACGGGTCGGGTTGACGAGCTCCACGACGCGGACAAGGAGCGTTGCCTGCAGCTCTACCTGGAGAAGCACCCCTATTTGCAGGATTTCGTCGACTCGCCCACTTGTGCACTCCTTCGAGTATGTGTGAAGACCTATTACCTGGTCAACCGATTTCAGGAAGTAACGGAGCTCCACGCAGAAGCATGGACCTGATTCTGCCCCTCGACCGTGTACATCCGGAAGACCTCTCCAAAGTGGGGGGCAAGTGCCTCTCGCTTTCCCGCTTGCTCAAGAGCGGCTTCCGGGTACCTGCGACGCTCTGCGTTTCTACGCGGGCGTACGAGGCATACGTAGAGCGAAACGGGCTCCGGGAGCGCATCCTGCTCGAGCTGAACCGGAAAGACTTCCGGGACATGCGATGGGAGGAGATCTGGGATGCCTCCCTGCGCATTCGCAACATGTTCCTGACCTCTCCGATGCCGGCAATGCTCGCCCGGGAACTCGGCGAAGAAATCGGAAGACGCTTTGGCATCGGTCCTGTGGTCGTCAGATCCTCCGCACCCGCAGAGGACTCGGCAACGGCTTCCTTCGCTGGCCTTCACGAATCCTACGTGAACGTCCGTGGAATCGACTCGATTCTGGACCACGTCAAGAAGGTGTGGGCGTCGCTCTGGTCGGACGCCGCCCTGCTCTATCGACAGGAGCTCGGGCTCGACGTCGCGAAGAGCACGATGGCGGTAGCCGTTCAGGAAATCGTCGTGGGGGACAGGTCCGGTGTGGCCTTTGGGTTGAGCCCGAACGATCCGGCTCAATCGGTCATCGAATCCGTATACGGGCTGAATCAGGGCCTGGTAGACGGCGCCGTGGAACCGGACCGGTGGATCCTGGACCGCGTGACTGAAGAGATTGTCGAGCACAAGCCTGCCACAAGAGAGAGAAGAATGGCCCCCTCGACCCAAGGCCTTTCGATGGAACCCCTCCGCCCGGAGCTCTCCCGGAAAGCTCCCCTCGACTCCGCAGAAGTGTCCACTGTGTTCCGGCTTGCACAGGATCTCGAACAACTCTTTGAATGCCCCCAGGATGTGGAGTGGACCTTCCACCAGGGTCGGATCTTCGTCCTGCAGTCGCGGCCTGTAGCGGCAGGGACCGGCGCACAGAAGGGAGATCGGCGGTCCTGGTACTTGAGCCTCCGAAAGAGCTACGAGAGCCTCAAGGCAATGCGCAGGAAGATCGAGCAAACGCTCATCCCGCAGATGATCGAGGATGCCGAGATACTCGGGAGGCGGGACATCGCAAGTCTTTCGGACAGCGGGCTGGCGGATGAACTCCGCAGGAGGAAACGGGCCGTCGACAAATGGCGAGACACCTACTGGTCTGAGTTCATTCCCTTCGCCCATGGAACACGGCTCTTCGGGCAGGTCTACAACGACACCGTTCGGCCTTCGGACCCCTACGAATTCGTGGATCTGCTTTCCGACACGGACATGGTCAGCGTCCAACGCAACCGAATGCTCGAAGAGCTCGCGGACCGCATCCGGCAGAGCCCGGATCTGGCGCGTGCCCTGCGCGCGGGCAAAGACATCTCCGACCCGCTCTTTGACGACATCCTGAACCGGTTCGTCGAAAGGTTCGGCACCTTGACAACAGGGCCCTCATCGGGGGAAAAGGCGGGAGGTGCCGTTGTACGGCTTGCCCTCGAGATGGCCTCGACGCCCCGTTCAAGGGAAACAGCGACCGCCGGCCGACGGGAAGGCCTGGAGGAGGGCTTTCTGGCGGAGTTCGAAGGGGAGAGGAGAGAGGAAGCTTTGAATTTGCTGGATCTGGCCCGGGCAAGCTATCGGCTGCGGGACGACGACAACATCTACCTGGGCAGGCTCGAGGCCCTGCTCGAAACGGCGGTCGAACGAGCGAAAGGCCGTCTCGAGATCCAGGGCATCGGGAGCCGGGAGAGCCTCCCCATCGAAGAAGTCATCGCATCGCTCAGCGACCCGAGACATGTTCCGGTACCCCTCGCGACAGAAAGCGGTAAACCAGAAGCCGGGGGCCAGGACTTCACCCTGCGAGCGAGGCAGCTCATCGGCCAACCCTCGGGGCCCGGCATATCGCAGGGAACCGCACGTGTGATCCTCGAGCCGACGGATCTTCTGGAGTTCAAGTCGGGAGAAATCCTGGTCTGCGATGCGGTGGATCCGAATATGACCTTCGTCATTCCCCTTGCGGGTGGAGTCGTCGAGCGAAGGGGGGGGATGCTGATCCACGGGGCGATCATCGCGAGAGAATACGGACTGGCCTGCGTAACCGGCGTACCGGAGGCCACCCGTCGCATTCGGACGGGGGATGCCCTGACCGTGGACGGGTATCTCGGTATTGTTATTCTTGCGGAAAACACGACAATTTGAGAGACGTTTCCGGTGGGGGTTCCTGTGAAAACACGAAAAACCAAGATCGTCTGCACCATCGGTCCGGCCAGCGCTTCCCGGGAAATGCTGAAGAAGCTCATCCTTGCCGGGATGAACGTGGCGCGCCTGAACTTCTCGCACGGCTCTTACGAAGACCACAAGAAGGTGGTCCTCTCCATCCGCGCCGTGTCGGAAAGGCTCCGCAAACCGGTTGCCATCCTGCAAGACCTGCAGGGCCCGAAGATCCGGACAGGGAGATTCGAGGGAGGATCCGTGGTCATGACGGCCCGTGAGCAATGGGTCGTTACTCCGAGGGCAGTGGTCGGGAAACAGGGAATCATTCCGGTGAGCTACCGGAGGATTGCGCACGAGCTCGGGAAGGGGGACCGGATCCTGCTTGCGGACGGGGAGATGGAACTCGAGGTCTCGTCCAGGAAGGGGTCGGACCTGCTCTGCCGGGTCATCACGGGGGGGACCCTGGGGGAACGGAAGGGGGTCAATCTTCCGGGCATCAAGACCGTCCTGCCGAGCCTGACGAAGAAGGACAAGGAGGACCTCGAGTTCGGGATCGAGATGGGGGTCGACTACATGGCCCTTTCTTTTGTCCGGAGCGGTAAGGATGTACGGGCTCTGAAGAGGGTGCTGAAGTCGAAGGGCGCAGAAATCCCGGTCATCTCCAAGATCGAGAAGCCGCAGGCCCTCGAAGACCTGGAGGCCATCCTGGGAGCCTCCGACGGTGTGATGGTGGCCCGCGGGGACCTCGGCGTCGAGCTTTCCCCGGAGAAGGTGCCCATGGCCCAGAAGCGAATCATCCGTATGGCGAACGAGCAGTACAAATGGGTGATCACGGCCACCCAGATGCTCGAGTCCATGACCGACCACGCCCGACCGACCCGGGCCGAGACCTCGGACGTGGCCAATGCCATTCTTGACGGAACCGATGCCGTCATGCTTTCCGCAGAAACGTCCGTGGGCCGGTACCCGGTCGGCTCTGTCAAGATGATGGATCGGATCGCTCGGGAAACCGAGAAGGAATTCCCCGGCGGTGTCTACGCGCCCCCTTCACGAGACCACCGCGCCATAGGGTTCCCGGATGCGATCAGCCTCGCGGCGTGCACGGCTGCGGACAGCCTCGGGCTGAAGGCGATCTGTGCCTTCACCAAGTCCGGCTTCACGGCGGGTCTGGTCTCCAAGCACAGGCCCACGGTTCCGATCATCGCCTTTACGCACGATCCGGCCGTACAGAGGCGGGTTTGCCTGTACTGGGGGGTGAGCTCCCGAATCGTGCCCCTGAAGAAGCACGCCGAGGCCATGATCGAAGCCATGGAAGCCCAGCTCCTTCGGGAGCGCCTGGTCAGGATGGGGAACCAGGTCGCGGTGGTGGCTGGGATTCCCCTGATGATCGGAGGCATTTCGAATCTGTTGAAGCTGCATCAAATCGGGGAACAAGGCTGACTTGGCTATTCAACCCATTCGTGCTATTCCTTCGTCATAGCCTTGCTCGCCACTCGCGCCCCGCTCGAGGCCTCCTCAAGCTTTGCGTTTGGGTCACCTGAGGGACTCGCATCAACCGAAAGACGCGTTACATGACTCCGGCAACGGAAAACCGCCCTTTCTACGGCTGGTGGCTGCTCTTATTTCTGTGGGTGATCTACACCCTGCCGATCGGTTTCGCCTTCTACAGCCCCGTCGTTCTCGCACCTTTCATGATCCAGGACCTGGGCTGGTCACGTGGGGAGATCATGGTGGGCGTCACGGCCATCATGATGCTGTTTGGGATCAGCTCCCCACTGACGGCCTGGATGATCACACGCATCGGGGCCCGGAGGACCATCGTCATCGGGGGGTGCATCGCCGCCACGGCCGCCTTCCTGATCAGCCGGCTGGGCCACATCTACCCCCTGTTCATCACCCTCGGCATCTTCCAGGGATTGGGAATCTCCATGTCGGCCATGATCCCGGTGCAGACCGTGGCGATCGCCTGGTTCAGCGCACGCCGGGCCCTGGCCCTGGGACTCGTGCTGGGGGGTGGCGCTGTGGGAGGTTTCCTGGCGCCCCAGCTCATCAACTGGGCCGTGCTGCGGGCCGGAGGCAACTGGCGGCTCGGCTTCCTCCTCATCGCCATCGCATCCCTGACAGGTGCGGTTGTCGCCCTGCTGGCCGTACGCAACCGGCCCGGGGATGTGGGCCAGCATCCGGACGGCGTTGCGCCCCGATCGCGTACCGACCCCCCCGCCAAGAGCAAACGAACCGCGCGCACCTACCGAACGGACGAAGACTGGACCGTTGGCGAGGCCCTGAAGACGCGGGCCTTGTGGCTTCTCATCCTGGCGGTCACGGGCACCTTCTACATGTGGCAGATCATCGTGACCCAGGGGCCGCTGCACCTGCAGGACCGGGGCTTCGACCCCGCCATGAGCGCCTTCCTGTACAGCCTTGCCATCGGCTTGAGCATTGCCGGACGATTCACGATCGCCGGCCTGGGGGACAGGATCGAGCCCAGATACCTGTTCGCCTTCGGCTCTCTCTGCACGCTGATCGGCGGAATCCTGTTCTGGTTTGTGTCGCCGGACAAGGTCTGGATTGCTTACCTCTACCCCCTGCTGGCCGGCTTCGGGTTCGGCGCAGCCTACGTGTGCATCCCCACGATGACTGGGAACTACTGGGGCACGGAAGCCTTTCCCGGGGTGACCGGGTTGATCTCTCCCCTGGCCATGCTGATCCAGAGCTCGGCGGCTCCTGTGGCCGGGCTCCTGTACGACCGCCAGGGCACGTATCTCACGATCATGATCGTCTCCTGGCTGGCCGTTGCGGTGGGCTTTACCGCGATGCTCTTCTGCCGCCCGCCCACCCACACGAAGGCCCTCTAGAGAAAGCGTAGAATCATCAACAGGCTGACAACGGCCAACAGGAGAATCAGGGGCACGTTTTCAGCCCCCCCCTTCTCCTTGGCAAACATGCCGTTCTGCAGGAAGTAGGCGGTATCGATCACGGTGAGAAAGAGCATCATGCCGCCACAGACAAGTGTCAACCGCTCACCCAGGGGATTGCCGATAAACAGCAGGATCGCAGAAATAACCATGAGTGTGGCCAACACCGAATCCGGATATACGAAGCATCGCTCGTGCTCCACGTAACCCGTCGGCAACCAGGGTTCCTTGTGTTCGGTTCTCAACCATGTCATCCAGAAACGGGCGATCCCCACTGCCGCGAAGATCTGAACGCCTGCAACGATCTTCGGGTTGATGAAATCCAGCATTTCTTTCTCCTTTTCTTGTTTCAGCCGGGCTCAGAGGGTAACCTCCGGGAAGTGTCTTGTAACACGATTCCGCAAGGTATCTCAACAGCGACGGAGCAGGGCAACCCTGAAAATCAAGATCCGGCCCAATGGGGCCGATCTACCGCTAACAGGTACAACAGGGGCCGCCCCGGCAACCCTGCAACCCCAAGCATCGAAAACCGAGTGATAGGAGAGCTTTGCGACTCCCACCAATCGGACTCACCCTGATTGCGACACTGCTTGTCCTCGCGGGTCTTCACTCCGCCGTGGCGGGGCTCTCGGGTGACGAGGCCGGGACCGTCCAGTCCCAGGGTGCAGCCGAGAAGGAATGCCCCTGCCGAATCGGAGGGAACGCCGGAGACGATGCCCTGAAGAGGCTCCTGTCTTCAGCAGTCAGCGCCCGGGACGGGCTCGAGAAACTGCAAAGCAGGAAGGACGACTACGCGGTCACCCGTATCGTGTACCGTGATGTCTACGCAACCGAAGTCCTCCAGAGAACCTGGACGATGGAACCCGACAGCTTCAGGCAAGACACGCTGCGTGATGGCTTGATCCTGAAATCCCAACAGTACGACGGAAAGACCTTCCTGGAGAGTTACGGGCGGCGTGTCCGCTTCGGTCTGGAGAAAGACCTGAGAGTCTTCCTGGAAAACGTTGAATTAAATAGGATCTTCTCGCTCGTGTGCGTCGGCACTGAACCCTACCCTGCACGACTCGGCCAAAGGGTTCGGGGAGAAGACGGGTGGCTGCGGGAGGTGATCGTTGAAGCTCCATCCGGGCTGACGTACCGCCTCTTCCTTGAAGAGGAAACGTGCCTGATCGCCAGGCTGGAATACGTGGAACGCGTGCAATATGCGGAGACGGAAGAGGTCCTCTCCATCGTCACCCACGTCGACTCCTACAGGAAACAGGACGGCATGCTCGTTGCGGACAGGCTCCGTCTCTTCTCTCGGGGCACCCTGAAGGCCGAGGTGAGCCTGGTTGAGTATAAGTGCAACGTGGGCCTGAGCACCGGCTTCTTCAGCCCGGCCCGATTGAGACGGGACGTGGCGGAGAACCCATTGAGAAGAAGGAGAGTCACGGCAGCCGGGAACGTCGAAGAAGAATGGAAGGGTTCCGCATATCGAAAGATCGTCGAGCGGCTGCAGACCCACGACAACTGTCGATTCAAAGAGGTCGCATCTTACGGTGACCCCAGGAAATACCACGAACGGCTTTTCGAGTCCGGCCTCGTGCTCTTGGTAGATCCCAAGTACCTTGAGGGGGACGACGTCCTCGCCTTTTACGCCGAACTTCTCCCCGCCCCGTCGGGCTTCTACGAAGACTGCATCGCGCTGGCCGCCACCCCGGAGAGCGCCTCCGTCTCCGGCGACCTTCTCCTGCACGAAACGACCCACGCCATCCTCCGTCGAGGGCAGGAGGTGGCGCCGCTCGCGGTCGGGGACGACGAGTTTCTGGCTTACTACCAGGGCACTCTCTTCGGTGTCGGGAGCCTTCTCGAATGGTTCGAACGAATCGTGTTCGACGGGAAGGGCACGAAAGAGCCCCAGGACCCGGAACAGGCCGCGCGGGTCTGGCGAACCTTCATGCGAAACCTGCAGCAGGTCCGAGGACAAAACCGGATGACGAAGGAAGCCCTGGAACAGTTCCGCGAGTGGTGCGGCGTGGATTTCGACCTGCGGAAGATCAGGCTTCACTACCTCGAACTCGGTGTGGACCCAGCGTGTATGCCTATGGATTCGGCAACGGGCAACGCGACCCCAAGGGTTTCCACCCATTGAATCACCCTATCCGCCCGGCACCCGAATCTCTCCCTCGTCTTTGACTTGGGCCCAATGGGTGATTACCTTTCCCCTCAAACGTCAGGAACCCGTTGATTTCATGGAGCCAGGCATGAACAAGAACCCGCGAAGCTCGAGACCACAGGACGAAAATGTGCTTGACAAGATGAGGCCATCTCTTCCGCCAAAGGGAGATCCGAATCGCCGCAAGTTCCACTTTTCCATATGGTATCTCTTTCTGGCGCTACTGATCTTCTCACTGATGCACGATTACATGGCCGAGAGACGCGTCGAGACGATCCGCTATTCGGAATTCAAACGCTACGTGGCGGACAATCTGGTCAAAGACTTGACCTTGAGGCCGGAACAGATCACGGGAACACTCGTAAAGGATCAGCAGGGAAGAGAAAACCGGCCCTTCGTGACGGTCCGTGTGGAGGACCCGGAACTGGTGAAGCTCCTGGACGACAAGGGAGTCAACTATACCGGGAGGCATGCCAGCAAGTGGCTGGCCGCCCTGCTTTCCTGGGTGTTACCGATGGTATTGCTTTTTCTCGTCTGGAGATTCCTCATCGGCCGAATGGCGGGGGGCGCCCAGGGCGTCTTGTCCGTGGGCAAATCGCGGGCCAAGATCTTCGCCGAACGAGCAGTGTCCATCACCTTTGATGATGTGGCAGGCATCGACGAGGCCAAACAGGAGCTTTCGGAGATCGTCGAGTTCCTCAAGACACCGGAGAAGTTCACGAGGCTCGGAGGCAAGATCCCCAAGGGCGTTCTCCTGGTCGGTGCGCCGGGCACAGGGAAGACCCTGCTCGCCAAGGCAGTGGCCGGCGAGTCCGGGGTCCCCTTCTTCAGCATCAGCGGATCGGATTTCGTGGAGATGTTCGTGGGTGTGGGCGCTGCGAGGGTCAGGGACCTCTTCGCCCAGGCAAAGGAGAACGCTCCCTGCATCATCTTCATCGACGAACTGGATGCCCTGGGCAAGGCACGGGGCATGGGGGCGTTTGGGGGCCACGATGAACGTGAACAGACCCTGAACCAACTCCTGGTGGAGATGGATGGATTCGACACAAACGCAGGGGTGATCATCATGGCGGCCACGAACCGGCCCGAGATCCTCGATCCGGCCCTTCTCAGGCCCGGCCGGTTCGACCGGAACGTGGCGATCGACCGGCCCGACCTGGCGGGAAGGGAATTCATCCTCAGGATCCACACAAAGGGGGTGACCTTGGGTCCTGATGTCGACCTGAAAAGGGTAGCAGCCCTGACCCCGGGCTTCGTGGGAGCGGATCTGGCGAATCTCGTCAACGAGGCGGCCCTCCTTTCGGCGAGGCAGAACAAGGACACCGTAGAGATGACGGACTTCCAAGAGGCGATGGACCGGATCGTCGGGGGCCTGGAAAAGAAGAATCGCATGATCAACGAGAAGGAAAAGCGAATCGTGGCCTACCACGAGAGCGGTCACGCCCTGGTCGCCATGACCGTTCCCACGGCCGATCCTGTCAACAAGGTCAGCATCATTCCCCGGGGGATCGCCGCTCTGGGGTACACGCAGCAGTTGCCCACCGAAGACCGTTACCTCATGACCCGGGAAGAACTTCTCGACCGGCTCTGCGTGCTGTTGGGTGGCAGGGTGGCAGAGGAGCTCGTCTTCGGAGACATTTCCACAGGGGCTCAGAACGACCTGCAACGGGCCACGGACATCGCCCGGAGCATGGTCACCGAATACGGCATGAGCGAAAGGCTCGGATTGGTGACCTACACCCAGCAGAAGCGCCCCGTGTTTCTCGACAGCGGCTCGGCGACGGCTTCTGCAAGGGAATACAGCGAGGAAACGGCCCGGGCCATCGACGGGGAAATCTCACGTTTGGTGACAGAGGCACACGACCGGGTCACGCAGATCCTCACCGAGAAGCGGGACCCATTGGAGACCCTGTCCGCCACCCTCCTGGAAAAGGAGACCCTTCAGGGGGAAGAGTTGAAGGCATTGTTCGAACCAACGCAAAGAGACCCTTCCTAGGGAACATTCTCGGAAAAGGCGCATCCAAATCCGGAAAGGAAAGCAACTCCAAGCGAAGGGAAGCGTTTGCCATGATCCAGGCTATGTATATCGCCCTCAGTGTCTTCTGTCTCTCCCTCCTCCTCGGGTTCGGTCCCGCGCATGCGGAACCGCCGAGCGAGCTTGCCGTCGTACCCGGCGTGGAGATCGATCGCTACCTCGGGACCTGGTACGAGATCGCACGCTATCCCAACAGGTTCCAGAAGGAATGCGTCGCCGTCACGGCCGAGTATTCCCTGCGCCCGGATGGAGACATACGCGTCGTGAACGCCTGCCGCAAGGGCACCCTGGACGGCGAGATCAAGAAGATCGAGGGAAAGGCCTGGGTCGCGGACAGGGAAACAAACGCCAAGCTCAGAGTTCGGTTCTTCTGGCCCTTTTGGGGGGCCTACTGGATCATCGACCTGGGCGAGGAGTATGAATACGCCGTGGTGGGCCACCCCAAACGCAAGTATCTGTGGATCTTGAACCGCACCCCGGAAATGGCGCCCGATCTGTATCAGACCATCGTGGAGCGGCTCGTCGAGCAGGGATACGACCCCGGCCGAATCGAGAGAACGCCACAGCCCGGCTCATGATCCCCCTTCGGAAGAGGACGTACCTCACTGGCGGTTGAGGCCCCAGCCATACTCCATGAAGCGGAGCTCGTAATCCGCGGCACGATCCAGCTCGGCCCTTCGCTCCGGGGTTACGTAGTTGCGCACGTAGTCGAGCAGCTCCCCGCCGAAGTCCTCCCGGAACCAGTCCAGGATGGGGGACAGCCAGATGATTCGCGCCTCCTGGTCGATGCGAAGTTTCTCGGGGCTGGCGAAGAAGCGGAGCGTTTCACGGTTGAGATCGGCTTCGAGTGTTGACGGGTGGAAGGCTTGCTGCGGCAGGAAGGGGCAGCCCAGGGATGCGCAGTTGATGGCAAAGTGAATGCGCGGTTCGCCGTAGCCACGGATGATCTTGTTCTCCAGATCGTACAGGCTCATCCGCTCGCCTCCGAGCCGCACGTGCTGAAAGTAGAAGAAGCCTGCCAATCGAGACTTTCCGAAGAGAAACGGCCGCACCATAAGGGGCGCCTTCACGTCACCCACGCTGTCGATCGGGTAATGCTCCAGAACCGTAACCAGGACGGCAGCGTTGTACGCGTTGATCCAATAGGCGAGTTCGTCTTCCCGGGAGGGGAAGACGGCAGGGTGGCTGCGAGGGCTCGTCTTGGCGATACGCAGGTAGTAGCGGTCGAGGGCCTCGCGGTCCCGGGCAAGGGCGTCGTAGTCCACCCTCCCGAATTCATCCACGAATCGCTGTTGAACCAGGTCCAGGTCCGCGTGGTCAACGGGAGCGAATTCCTGTGTTCCGGGCTGCGGTTCGATGACCGAGGCGCATCCCAGCGCCAGGGCAGCCAGTATGAGAATAGCGGCACGCACAGAAAATCGGATGACCCTCTTCGAATCTCCGGTCCCGCATGACACGAAGATTCGCCTCATGGGTCGCCCTCCTCGTGGCAAGATGGGGCTCTTTGTTGTGGCGGGAGCAGTATACTGAGCAAGGGAATTCTACGTCAAAGCAAGAAACCTCTGACCCTTGAATCCTTGGAGCCTTCCGCGCAAAATGGAGACTCGAACCACCTCAACCCCACAGCACCCGCGAAAGGGAGATCGCGCATGGCGAAAGTCCGTATATCGGCCGTCCCGTTCAAGGCAGGTCCTGTAAGCAGCTTTGACGACTTCGCAGCTCACGTGACCCGGCTGGTGGATCAGGCCGCAACCGAAGAGCCCGACATCGTCGTGTTTCCGGAGCTCTTTACAGCCGAACTCCTGAACTTCTTCGAGGAACCGGACATAGCCGACAAGTTCGCTCGACTCACAAAATACACGGAGGACTATGTGAGCCTGTTCACCGGCCTGGCCAGGGACAAGGCCTTCTACATCGTGGCCGGCTCGCACCTCAAGGAAGTGGGGGGCAAGTTCTACAATACGGGCCATCTCTTCACGCCGGAAGGAAAGGTCTGGGAACAGCAGAAATGCCACCTCGTACCGCTGGAGAGGGCGTGGACCGCCCCGGGGGACGAGCTCAAGATATTCGAAACCGAGAAGGTCAAATTCAGCATCCTGACCTGCTACGACCTCGAATTCCCGGAAACCTCCCGTCTCATGACCCTGCGAGGTGCCGATCTCCTGATCTCGCCCTCCGCGACACTCGACGAGCAGGGCTACTGGCGGGTGCGGCACTGCGGCCATGCACGCTGCATCGAGGACCAGGTCTACGTGGTTCACTGCAGCCTCCTCGGCAACGTGGCGGGCCTCCCCTTATGGGGGATGGCCTCGGTACTGACCCCATGCGACACCGGTTTTCCTCTCAAGGGGGTCGCTGCCGAATCCCTGCCAAACGAGGAGGCCGTGATCACCGCGGAGCTGGATACGGGGCTGCTTTACGAGAACCGGGAGCAGGGGACCGTCACCACCCTGAAGGACCGCCGGTGGGACGTGCTCGACGCCCTGCATGACTTCGAAGGCAGAGCGCCGACGGGTTCGAAGGCCAAAGACGCGTAACCCCATCAAAGGTAGATCCGCAGAAAAAAGACAGGCCCTTGTGCCGGTGCGATCCCTACAGCCGGCAGTCGAGGAACTTTGACTCGAAGATCGCACCGATCAGGAGGCGGTTCCCACGTACCGCGGCCACCGTCGAGGCCGAAATCTCATCTCCCTCGTCGAGATAGACCTCCTCCACGTCGTATCCCCCATTCTCCTGCGGGGTGAGATGGAGCACCTGGGAGGGAGACAACGAACTGGGATCCTCATAGTGCCTCCTGGTCGTCAGGAGCTGGGGATGCGCACCGATCCACAGGCCTCCTTCTTCATCGACCTCCACGTTGTCCACCCCTGTGTCGAGATCGATCTCCTCCCGATGCTCGATCCTTCCCGACAGGGGATCTCGGTCATAGACGTGAAGTCCCCCCTCCGTGATGGAGCAGACATAGAGCGTTCCTCCGTCAGGGCTTACGTTGATTCCGTTCGCATATCCGATCCCCGATGCAGCCTGGACGAACTCCGACCCGTTATAGAAGAGGACATTCGAACGCCTCAGCCGCAAGTAGTCTTCCAATGTACGCCTCCAGCCGGAAGGGTACCGGTGATCATTCGTCACGTAGAAGGCCTCAGGAGCTACCCCCACGATGTCGTTCGGGGACACGAGCATCGGGGAGTTCAGGGTTTGCCTGTGCGTCATTTCCCCCTCCTTCAGGTCGAAAACTTCGATGCGATGTTCCCCGCCCTGGTGGTTGATGACAAAGAGCACGTCATGGCCCGCCTCGCCGACGAATAGGCTGATCCCGTGGGGCCGAAAATCCCTGTCCGCATCCGGGGTCAGGTTCACCGGGTCACTCGTCACCACGTTCAGGTCGTACGCATAGATTGCACCGCCGCCCGCACGCCCTTCCTGAATGGCCCGGCGATCGCACCCGGACACGAAGGCGACTCCGGTTTTCGGATGAATCGTAATGTCCTCCGGCCCGACCACACCCGCCACCGCCCTGCACTTCCCGGAGAAATGAGGTTCGATCGTCTTGAACTGTCCGGCCACCCAGTAGAGATAGACGGCCCAGCCCGCAACAAGAATTAGGAGAAGAAGCACCGCGATCCCGATTCGTTTCGTCATGGCAAATCCCCCTCTTTCTTGGGGTTTTACCCGCACTGTATAGCACAACCCGTTTGACTCGACCAGGCTTAGGTTCTAACATCCTCCAAACAAGAAGACCCGGACAGAAGAGGGCTCCTAGAGACATGGAACGAGAGACCGAACACCACGCCGGGCCGATAGCAAAAGGCACCTCACGCCTGAAGCTCTTCCTGGCCCTTTCCAGGACCCCTCACGGCGTTCTGGACATGGCAACACCCGCCCTGGCGGCGTTGCTCTGGCTCGGAGGCTTTCCTTCCGCCGGCGTCATGGCCCTGGGGCTTCTTACCGCTTTCGCCGGGTATACAGCCGTGTATGCCTTGAACGACGTGGTTGACTACAGAGTGGACAGGGAAGAGGCCCGGCAGGTCACGCTCCAGGAATCCGGTGGGGACCTGGACGCCATCTTCGTTCGCCATCCTCTTGCCCATGGCTTGCTGAGCCTGGAAGAAGGGATCCTGTGGACAGCGGGATGGGCTCTCACTGCCCTGGTTGGGGCCTACCTGCTGAATCCGGTTTGCGCCATGATCTTCCTTGCGGGCGGCCTGCTCGAGGCGATCTACTGCCTTCTGCTCAGAGTCACCTACCTGCGGACCCTGGTGAGCGGGGTGGTCAAGACCCTCGGAGCGATTGCAGCGGTGTTTGCCGTAGACCCGACTCCCTCCCTCGGGTTCATGGCTGTCCTGTTCCTGTGGATCTTCTTCTGGGAGATCGGCGGGCAGAACATCCCGAACGACCTGGCGGACCTGCAGGAAGACCTGCGCCTCCGCGCCAAGACCGTACCCGTCGAGTTTGGCCTTGGGAGCTCGATCCGGTTCATGGGTGCCTCCCTTCTCCTTGCCGTAACGATGAGCATGGTCCTGTTCTGGATGACCCCATACGAGCCGGGCGTTCAGTACCTGGCAGGAAGTCTCCTGGCGGGTCTCTTTCTCCTCCTCTTGCCTGCTTACAGGCTTTACAAAGGAGAGTCCCCCGCCGAAGCGATCGCTCTCTTCAATCGGGCGAGCAACTATCCGGTTGTCATGCTTCTCGTCGTCATGATCAGCTGGTAGAAGGAAGAGATGGGAAAGGGCCCTGCAAGAAAGAAGAAGGTCACGCCAGGCGGAAGGGCGGAAACCGTCATCGATCCCCTTGTACTGGCCGAGGACCCGTTCTCCGAAAGCGTGATCGAGAGCCTGCCGGGGCTCTTCTACATCCTGGACGAGCAAGGCCGGTACGTTCGATGGAACAAGAATCTTGAGAGCGCCCTCGGGTACTCTGCGGACGAGCTGGCATATCAACACGCCAACTTCCTGGTCCATTCTGACCACCATTCTACAGTCCTGGACGGAATCGAAAGGTGTTTCAGGAGAGAGCAAGGAACCGTTGAGTACGAACTCGTTACGAAGAAAGGGCGAAGAATCCCTTATTCCGGAACGGCAAAACTGGTGCAGCTGGGAAGCAGCGTTTATATGATCGGCCTGGCGGTTGACATCTCCGCACGGAAGAAAGCGGAAGACGCCCTGCGGGGAGCACTGCTGGAAATCGAACAGCTGAAGGAGCAGCTGCATTCGGACTACACCTACCTGAAGGAAGAGATCAAGCTCGACCACGACTTCGACCAGATCATCGGCCAGAGCGAAGCCCTCAAGTACGTTCTCTTCAAGGTGAACCAGATCGCCCCGGCCGACACCACTGTCCTCATCCTAGGGGAAACGGGAACGGGGAAAGAATTGATCGCTCGCGCTATTCATGATGCGAGTCCCCGGAAGGCGAGGCCCCTGGTGAAGGTCAACTGCGCCACCCTGCATCCGAGCTTGATCGAAAGCGAGCTGTTCGGGCACGAGAAGGGAGCTTTCACCGGGGCCCTTTCCAGGCAAAGCGGGCGATTCGAGGTCGCGAACGGCACCACCCTTTTTCTCGATGAGATCGGCGAACTCCCGCCGGAATTGCAGGGAAAGCTCTTGAGGGTACTCCAGGAAGGCGAATTCGAACGGCTGGGCAGCTCGCGTACCATCAAGGTGGACGTCCGGGTCATTGCTGCGACGAACCGGGACATGGAAGACGACGTACGGAAGCGCCGTTTCCGGGAGGACCTCTGGTATCGTCTCAATGTCTTTCCCATCACCGTTCCTCCCCTCCGGGAACGCAAGGATGACATCTCTCTGCTCGTCCATTCCTTTGTCAACCGATTCGGCAAGAAACTGGGCAAGACGGTCAAGACGATCCCCCAGAAGGCAATGAAAGCGCTTCAAGAATACCCCTGGCCCGGCAATGTCAGGGAACTGGAGAACGTCATTGAGCGTGCCGTCATCAATACGCGGGGTTCCTCGCTGCGCCTGGCAGACAGGCTCGAGGAAAGCCGGACACCCGGTCCGCAGGAAGAGAGAACCAGGACGCTCGAAGAAATGGAGCGGGAACACATCACCAGGACACTGGAGAAAACCTACTGGAAGGTATCGGGAGAGGACGGGGCAGCCGTTCTCCTGGGCCTCAACCCGAACACGCTTCGCGGGCGCATGCGAAAGCTCGGAATCCGCCGACCCCCTCTCAAGCCGTAGCCAACCCCCAGGGCCTGCCCAATTCGTCGTATTTAACGATATTCGTCATATAAGACGCACCTCTTCCCTTTTCAGCCGCACTCCCCCGACGGACATGTTTCGATAAAGATATTGAAAACAAACCCTTACACTCTGCTCCAGGGGCGGGAGCCTCCTGGCACGGACATTGCCATCTAATATCGGCTGAACAAGGTTACCGGCCCCGCGAGAAAGAACCGCTGTGCTCCTGATCCGACTGGAAATGAAGGCCCGCCCCGCAAAGTGCAAAGAACTGCACCAGACCCTTCTGGCCTGGGTGGGCCCGGCCCGGGAAGCACGTGGGTGCCTCGCCTGCCGTTTCTACAGGAACTCGGAGAGTGAAGACCATTTCGTCCTGACACAGGACTGGAAAAGGCCCTCGGATTTCGAGAACCACCTGCGGTCCGAGGACTTTCACATTCTGTGCGGAGCCATTCGTCTGCTGTGCCGACCGGCGGAAACGGTATGCAGCGCGTCCTCCAGCACGGCACGAACCAAAGATCTGGAACGGACCCTGGGGGGTCTGCTCGTAAAGGCACAAGTTCCGAACGAGGAGGCAAAGCATCGATGAGAAAGAAGCGAGTTCTCATTGCCAACAGAGGAGAAATCGCTCTCCGGATTATTCGAGCCTGCGTAGAGACTGATATGGAAACCGTGT
>Ga0180429_10000239_pt1 | contig 49876 bp, 69 predicted proteins | sample SS_ome_FD_132428 | JGI IMG/M metagenome (GOLD analysis project Ga0180429, IMG submission 132428) | Hypersaline lake sediment archaeal communities from the Salton Sea, California, USA - SS_1_S_1 metaG | ecosystem: Environmental > Aquatic > Non-marine Saline and Alkaline > Hypersaline > Sediment ... | reverse complement strand
GAGGCTGGTGGTGATATATCTGAAATAGTAGATGCATCAGTATCGTTTTCATTTGATATGGCGTGTTTGCAATCATCTGATGCAACCGCAGAAGCTTCTATTACTAGCGGTATAGAATTAGATGCATTAAAAGATAATATAGCAGTTGTACAGGCATCATTTACTTCTACAACAGAATTAGATACATCAGTTTCTACAAGTAAGGACACTGATGTATCTATAACCTTTGGCTTACAGGTTAACAAAACAACTTCTGCGGTAGCTGCTGTGGAAAGTGAAGTTGATTTTGCAACCGAATTAAGCAAAAGTTTAAGCTCTGAAGCTATTGTAGAAAGTATAGTTGTTAATGGAATAGAATTAACAGCCATAAAGAATACTGGACAATATTTAAACTCTTATGTTTCTTTTGGTTTAGAAGGAAACGTAAATACAAATTCTGATGCTACAGCAGAAGCAGATGTAATAAACAATTTAGAAGTTAGCAAAGTGGTTACTGCTACAGTAGATTTTGCTGGTGAAATAACGGCTGATATAGTTTCTGCGACTTCTTTAAATGCATCAGCTCAGGCTAGTGCTAATGCAGAAGCATCGTTAACAATATCTATAACTCCAGATACTACATTATTAGCAGAAGCAAATGTATTGAGTAATGTATCTGCTGGAGCAGAACTTGGCTCTACGGCAACAGCTTTCCCAAGCATTGAAGCTAGTATAATAAGTTCTGCAAGTATAGATACTACTGCTCTAGCAGAGGCTTCTGCTGAAGCTAACATAACTTTTAACACTGAACTTGCGACTATAATGATAGCTGAAGCTATGGCTGAAGCGGGATTCACAGCAGGTTCTATTTCAAACGTTACATTTGATGGGTCTACTGTAACGGGTGCTTTAACCTTGCCTGATGGAAGAACTTACTCTGTTCAAGTAGAGAGTAAAGTATATGTTGTTCCAGCAAGAGGTAATCCATACGATGTAGACCCAACTTAAATATGAGGAAAAATTATGAAAACTGAAATTTCAAATAACGTTTCTTTTGGTGCTGAAGTAATTAAGAAAACATCTATTGAAAACACCTTGGCTGTAAAAAATATTTACCACTTTGAAGCATTTGATAAAGATGGTAAGCTTAAGTGGGAAGAAACTGTAGAGAACATTGTTACTAATGCTGGTCTGAATGATATTCTCGATAAATATCTTAAAGGTTCGGCATATACTGCGGCATGGTATGTATTACTTACTGATGGTACACCAACTGTAAATGCGGCAGATACTCTTGCGTCACATGCTGGATGGACAGAAGTTACTGCATATACTGGCGATAGAAAAGCATTAACTCTTGGTTCTGTTGCTAGTCAATCCGTAGATAATTCTGCCAGCAAAGCATCTTTTGCTATTAATGCAGATAGCACTACTATTGGTGGAGCAGGTATTTGTACTGCAGAAACTGGAACATCCGGTGTACTTTATTCTGTGGCTGCTTTTACTGCCGCTGATAAATCTTTAGACAATGGTGATACTCTTAATGTAACTGTTACTTGTACTGCGGCTTCTGCTTAATGGAGTAAATTATGAACACTTGGTATATTGATTCTGATGGCAATGTACATTGGCCTGACACTTTGGTGGGTACAGAGAAATATTACCCAGTGTCGTGGGCTGCTTTGCTTGCCGCTGAAAACGATACAAGAACTTCTGTAGATTGGGAAGTGCCAGACGGCTTAACTGAAATGGATACGTCTAATGATGGTAACATTGTATCTGTTAAGTTAAGAGCTGATACTGCTGGCACCCACAAGGTTGTTTGTACAATTGAAACTCTTGAAGATACTGCTACTCAAAAGTTTAAACAAGAGATGTATCTAACAGTGAAATAATTATTCTACTGTATGCGACAAAGAACCTACTTTAAATAAACTTAGTACGGCAAGGAATTCTTTTTTCTCTGCCGTATCTAATATTTCCGGTCTATTCGGCGACAAATAATCTACTTCATTTCTTGGTAACATACATTTTTCAATTGTATCGAACATTGTCTGTTGCCCGCTAAAATACTTATAAACTCTATTACAAAAGGTACCTGGACTAACTTTGACATTTTTGTGAGTTTGCAATCTATCCATTGTATACCATTCGTTTTTATACCAATAGTAATATTGATTTATTTTTCTACCCTGTTTTCTTCGTATCATTAAGCACCTCGAACATTTCTTTTTCATCGGTATAACCTTCTATCCATTGCTCGTAGACAAATGTACCTTTTGTATAGGGGTTATCCCAAAGCTCTAAACCTAGCCTAAAATCTTCTCTACCTACATCGTATGCATTATTAGAAAATATACCAGACATCAAAATAAACACGATTAATATAATTATTAACACGGTAACGGCTATAACTATAGGTGTAGTCATTTATGAACTCCTTTATTTCTATACCAACATTTATATAATAATATTCGAAAATTTAATTCTTCTGTTATTAAAGAATGTCTTGTTTCATAATAAACCCCTTGTTTTGTCTTTACCTTTTTATGTTTTTTGCATGCCATTATTTTTTACTCCTGAATCTTTTAGAATTTTTACCTCCTAACGCCGCTTTCTTTTTTCTATACTTATCGTGGCTAGCAGAACTTACATACAAAGGGACGCCCTTATTTACGTATTGCCCGGTCGTTATTTTATCGTCAGCTTCTAAGTCCTGCCAATCAATTACTTTCTCACAAGGAGAAAAACATTCCCATTTTTTAGGGCAATCAGTACACATATCCATAGTGTTAATACCTTATATTTAATATATCGGCAACGGTGTATAAATTCTCTTTTTAGGTAGGTGCCTATTATTTAACCAATGCCATATAGCGCCATGCGATAAGCCTGCCGCTATGGATACACTTGTATGGTGATAGTAAACTAATTCTCTTTTTACCTTAGTAAAAGTAGTGTGATATTTTTTATCGTGTTTCATTTTTTAACTCCGCTATTTAAATTATATTCTTTTACATTCCCCCAATCTGTACCTATTTCCGCATCCATAATAACTGGAACCCTTAACGGTACAGCCGTTTCGATACACTCTTTAATTGCTAATGCCTCCTTATTTAAATCAGGGTGAAAACTAAAATCTAATTCATCATGTACAGTAACATGAGGAACACCGATAGTCTTAAAAAGTCCTTGTTCGTAAGCATCTACCATTCCTTTTTTAAGTAAGTCTGCCGCACTTCCTTGTAATTTTCTATTAAGTGCTTTATATGTATTTGCTCTTTTTAAAGGTGGGCCATATTTATCGTATGCCTCCGAATAAGGTAAAGGTAATGTTCCATGTTTTCTCGCACTTTCCCATAAGTTAAATGTATTTCGTCTATTTAATATAGTTCTAACTTCGCCTGTAATACTGGCGATATTACCTATTTTATTTAAGATATATTTGGCCGCTGGAAATCTTTCTGCGTATAATTTAACAAAATGATTTCCTAATGATTTAGCACCTACCTTTATATTTTCTTTTTCGCATAATCGTTTAATAGTCGGTTTATCTAAATTATTACCAATCATAGCAATAGTTCTTTCTTTACCACCTCCATAAATAGACATAAAATTAAAATTTTTCACAATAGGTCTAGGCATAGCGTTACCTAACATTTGGCTAACTACATTGTGGTAATCTGTGCCTTGATCTTGATATTCGGCTATAAGATGTTCGTCCTCGCTTTCGTGCGCAAACATTCTATATTCAATTTGTGATAAATCTAGTTTTAACCACGAGTTATAAAATTCTTCTGGTACAAATAATCCCCTAATTAAAGGTGCTAAAAATTTATCTCTACTAGGTATTTGTTGTGCGTTAGGATTACTAGAACTAAACCTACCAGATACAGCACCACCTTCTTCACCACGTAATGGGTGAAAACTAGGGTGTACAAAACCATTTACGTGTTTTTCTAATATACCATTTTCAATAAACGTCACTCTGGCTTTTTGTAACTTACGAACAGAATTAACTCTATCTGCTACCATAGTATTATTATTGTCTAACCAAGGTTGTGTAAAACTAGGGTTACCTTTAGCAGTCAACGGATATTCTATTCCTTTAGCATCGAATAGGTGTTGCAGGTCATCGTTAGAGTAAACGTTAATATCAAAACCTGCAAGAGCGTTTAATTCGTTTTGTGCCTTTTCTTCTTCCTTAAATAGTTTAAGTTTAGCCTCTTCAGCCTTTTCTAAATTTACTGGCATGCCTCTAAACCGCATATCAATTAACAACGGAATTAAGCGACACTCTAATTCAAATAAATCCCAAAGTTCTGCTTCTTTTAATAATTCAAATTGTTTTTGTAATATTAAAAATGGTTCGTGCGCATCTGCTTCTGCGTAAGGGCCTACAAGTGTTACAGGCGCACGATAAATATTCTCTCTTTGCTTACCAGTAGGATTGCCGCCGTACGCTCTTGCACACCAACTGTATAAATCTTTACTTACCTTACCAGTACCTAAATAGTTTTTGGCAATAGTGTCTAAGCTGTAGTCTTTTGCAACATCGTTTAATAATGCTTCAGCAAATTGTACATCATAAAGTCTACCGTTAACAGTAACACCTTCTTGTTTTAACCACCCTACATCGTACTGTAAATTTGCACCTACTTTAGGTACATTTGTCTGCAAACAATCGTTTAAAAATCTAAACACATTCTCTACAGGCATATTCATTTCTTTTTGTAATTCATGCCGTATAGGAAAGTACCAACTTTTTTCTTCTACGCTTAGACTAATGCCTACAACATGGCCATCGTTTCTAGCCCAACCTGGGCCATGTGTTTTAAGATTAGGGTCGTATGTTTCTGTATCTAAACCTATTATTTTGGCAGAACTTAGATTAGGGAATGTCGCTGGTGGTTTCCAGCTTGATTCTGGTATGGTAGGTAAGACTTTAGTTACAGCCTTACCTCTGCCTATGCGCTCTTCATCTTGCCAAAAAAATCCTTGTAAATCAAAACGAGACATTAAAGAACTCCAATAATAACACCATCTACCCCTATAGAAGAGGAAAAGTAGCAGGGTTTAGGGTATGTAGAGAAATCAATTTTATCAGCAATACCTGCTACCTGTAGTAAAGGTTCCGCTCTAAATTTACTATCTGGAAAAGAATTTAAATCTACTTCAGCACCTGTTGCCTCTGAAGTAGTCCTAACGCCAAAAGAGCCTAAAGAAAAAATAGGTAGTTTAGGGTCTTCACAAAACGGTAAAAGAGCTTCTAACGATTCTTTAAAATACATTGGTAATGGCGGTGCTTCTTTTTCTTGTATCAAGCCCGACACATTTGGCCATTTAGATGCATATGTCAAACATTGCATCCATACTTCATCGTCATACATAAAACCAACTTTATTATCTTGTACGTTAATAGCGTTAGGTTGTTTTTCTTGCTCTAATAAAGACATTACAGCATACCTAGGAATAACGGCTTCCCAATCAAACGGAACTTTAATTCTTGCTATAACGATATTATTCGTTGCCCAGGCATATCCATCTTTAATTAAAATACTCATAGACCAAGGCCTACTTGCATCTTCCGATATAAATGAAACTAACGGTTTTATAAAATGCATTAAGTATTCGCAGTTGTATTGCGTTGTCTCATTAAATGTAGATCTTGGATAACTGTTATGATCTGCGAGCTGTATCAAAGCTCTAAATTTACCGCTAGACAAACTTAATTTACCAGCTTGTGTAACGTTTAATTTTAAATTTCCTTTAGTTAGTTTAACTGCGCTAAAAAACTTTTTAGCAGGCACCGTAATATTTAATGGTATCGTAGATGGCGAGTCTATGCAAAGCACGCCGTTATTAGCCTGTACTCTATTATCGTAAAAATGATAATTAGTTAATATAGGAACCAATGTTTTTGTAGCGACTGCACCGTTTATTCTTTTTAATTCATCAATCACTGAATAATCCTTGTTGAAATAAAGGAGTTCTTACCCATGGATGGTTTACCCATACATCTAAATTCCAGGACATACGAGAACTATAATCATACATTAAATCTTCTACCTTATAGTTTTTCGATTCAATAGTATCTTTAATTTCGTTAGTCATTGTAAAATTCATTGCATGAGTATTTCTGCGTTTAACTTTAGGCGATTGAGCAGATATAGGTAATAGCGATATATTACCGTCTTCAGTCGGCCAGTAAACACCTCCCATTGCCGCTATCATAATCCATGCGGCAGAATCGACACTATACCAGTCTACATAACGTATCATCTGTACACCCGTTGCCGCTAAGCCGTGCATCTTCACATCTGGTACTTGTACTCTTGTAGCCCAATCCACACGATGTTTTTCAGCCATAGCCTGGTTCATTGAAAGTGCTATATGGTCTGTATGTTTAAGATATAAATTTCTTAACGATACAGGCTCGCTAGAATGATATACAGGCAGAACTGGATAAGGTGCCAGCTCTTGTTGTTGTACTAAAAAGTTTTCGTACGATTGTTTCATGCCTTTTTTTAAATCGGTTTCGGTAGGATTTTTAGGCGGTATAATATCTAATCCAATAAAGACAAAGTCATGTCTGTCCCCGTATTTTTCAATAAGCCGTTTACTGTATGCCAATAGTTTAGGTAACTGTACGGGTTTACCTTTTGTAAACGCCGTAAACGCACCGGAGTCAATCATCATATTAGCCTTGTATCCTAATTCATCTGCTATGTCTAAATATACATACGTCTCGTTAGGATACGCATAGGTGCACAACCTGTAGCCGTTATATTTTATTAGTTGCTCAATTTGGCGATACGAAGATCTTGTTAAGCTACCAGAAAAATATAATTTCACTTTATAAGTCCCATAAACTCATTTCTAACAGAGCTAGATTGTAAGAAAAGTCCTTTCATAGCAGATGTAGTTGTCGTGTGCCCTTGCTGACTAATACCTCTTGCCTCCATACATAAATGCCTACATTCCAAAACAACGGCTACACCTTGCGGCACTAAGTTCTGCCATAAGGCGTCTGCGATTTGATTTGTTAACCGTTCCTGCACTTGTAACCTGCGAGCAAAAATATCGACAACACGACTAAGTTTAGATAAACCAACGATTTTTCCATTGGGTATGTAAGCCACGTGAGCCACACCAAAAAAAGGAACCAGGTGATGCTCACATTGACTGTAAATAGGAATAGACTTAACCAACACCATTTCATTGTATTTCTCCGCTCCATCATCAAATACTTTCATTACATCTGCAGGGTCTTTCTCATAACCACTTGTAAAATGTTGCCATGCTTTTAAAAATCTTTTAGGAGTTTCTTTTAACCCCCCTCTACTAGCATTTTCTCCTATAAATTGAAGTAATCTAGTTGGTATATCGTCCGCACTATTTACTACTGATTGTTCCCAAGGAAAAACTAACCATTCTTTTGGTTTATCGTATAACGTAAGAAAAGGTTTTTCGGGATACGCTGTATTATATTTTCTTTTTGTTACGCCAGAGTCGATTAAATCGTCGACAATCACATCAGCATCTATAACTGATTCAGTAACTTTAAATTTACCGCTTGAACTATTAGCCATAATCCCGTACGCAACTGTTATACCACCTCTTGGAACACCATATAATTTTATCGTTCCGCCGGTAGATAATTTGTGTTGTATATAATTTCCAAGATTAATACATTTACCATTAAATTCTTCTGTACTTACACGTCTAGTCATTCTTCATACTCCAAAGGATCTATTAATTTTGCCGCTTTAAAGGCTTCTAATCTTTCTCTGCAGGCAGTACATTTACCACAGGCTTTTTCTCTTCCATTGAAACATGTCCATGTTTCAGAATAGTCTACGCCTAAAGATTTACCAAATTCTACAATACCGCTTTTATACGTGCCGTAAAAAGGTGTAATTATTTCGATACTTTCTTTATTAGCGACACGTGAAATTCTTTTTATTGCTTCTACAAATGGCGGTTTACAATCTTCTGCCATAGGGTGGATACTATCATGTATCGCATACCAGATAGATTTTGCACCTATGTTTATCGCATAGGCAATGGCTATAGATAAAAATATCATATTACGATTAGGTACTGCGGCAGTTTTACCGTGGTCAGGTAACTTATCGTCTTCCGGTAAATCCATATCTTTAGTCAATAACGGATTATCACCTACTAACTCATCCATAAAAGGTAGATCAAAAACTTTAAATGGAACATTTAATTTTTCACATACCTCATTTGCTCTACATAATTCTTTAGTATGTTTTTGTCCGTAATTTATAGCCATAGCGTATACATCCATTTCAGATTTTAATGCAAATGCTAAGGCTACTCTAGAATCTAATCCGCCACTATATAATACAAGTGTCTTATGACTCATAATTATATTCTCCTATTAATTTTACCACACCTAAAAAGGTATATATTCACCGTTACCGCATCCGTAGACTTGCAAACCTACGTCTACGATAACATTATATTTACTGCAATAATCTTTTTTTATAACGTTGAACTCTACACATTCTCGACAAGGCACATAACTTTCTAACGAATTAATATGATTAATTAAAATCATCTTGTCACTTATAGAAATGGCTTTTGACTTTGAAGTAAGCTCCATCCGGTTCAACATAAATTCTTTTTGGTTCATATAGTTCTCCATTCTGTGCTCGTTTAACGGCTTCTTTAACAGTCTTAGGTATTCGATATTCTGGATGACAACGCCATTTAGAAACCATTGTCCACCATTGCGCGGCTTTTGTTCCTCCGTAATTATCCCTACCAATAGCAAACCATTCGCTAAATTGTCTTAATCCACATAAATACTTAACCCGTAAAGACGTACCTCTTGGTCCGCTATGAAAAGAATAACTAACTCGATCTACATTAAACCATTGTTGTTGAGATTCTTTTCTTTCTGACACTGCCTGTTTAGTAGATGCTTTATAGCATAAGTCTTTTGACTCTTTTTGTGGAAATTCGTAATCGCATATATAACATTTTTTAGCAACGGCAGGAACATGAGTATTACATTCCGGACATGTCTTTATAGGCGCTTTACCTTCTCTTTCTTGTTTCTTTCCAGGTTCCTTAATAAACACATCGTTAATAGGCCCGAGACGTTCTATGTTGCCTGCAAAATCTAAAATTAGACAATGTTGTTTGCCTTCGTGTATACGCAAACCTCTTCCTATCATTTGAACATGCAGAACTGGGGATTTAGTTGGCCGCACCAAGGCTATTAAATCAGTGTGCGGTGCATCGAATCCTGTGGTTAGTTTAGCAACACTAATAAGGCATTGAATGTTTTTATTTTTATATTCCCATTTAGCATATTCGTTTTCTATATTGGTGCGCTTACTGTGCATAACATCAGCCGTAATGCCTACCGCAATTAATGCTTCTTTAATGTGCTCTGCATGCTCGATATCAATAGCAAACAATAACCAGTGCTTATATAAACGCCTATAAATAGTCAGTTCTTCTACAATAGCATTAGTTGTATCGAACTTATCGAATTTTTTCGACATATCTTTGGAGCTAAAATCACCTGCGTGTAACCGTACCTTGTCGGTGTCTAATAATTTATCTGCATTTTTTGTAATTAACGGACATAAGTATCCTTCCTTAATCAACCTAACAACATCTATACGATATACAATATCGTTAAATAATTTATCTTCTCCTTTATGCAGATACCCACCAGATAATCTAAAAGGTGTAGCAGTCAACCCTATAACGACACAATGGCTAAGAGCGGAAATAACCTTTCGGTACATACTCTGATCTTCTTTAGGTATAGTATGCGCCTCGTCTATTATGATATACTCTATATCTTCAAATAAATCTATATTCTTATAAATACTTTGTATACCACCTACTGTTATATTTTTATCGATATCTTTACGGCCTAATCCCGCACTATAAACACCTATTTCTTCGTCTAATAGTTCTTCTAATTTTTCAATATCTTGTTCAAGAATTTCTTTAACATGAGAAAGTACCAAAACTTTATTTTCTAATTGTTGGCATAACATAGCGATTATATGAGATTTGCCAGAACCAGTTGGACATTCTATCAGCGGATGTTTATTAACATCTTTAGCTATGTAATCTAGTGTAGCTTGAACAGCCTCGACTTGATAATATCTTGGTATAAAATTAGGCACGATTATTCCTTTAGATAATAGAATCGTACTGACTAGCACAACCTGTACGTTGTATCTTCACAGGTATAGCGGTTGCTGTTTTATCCTCTGAGCATTTCCAAATACCGTCATCGTGTAATTCAACATTCACACAAGTTCTGCAATTTTTTTCCGGTCCTCTATACCCAAAACATAATTGCCTATGCTGACAAAAAGAGCACAGATAATAATCTGGCTTATCGCTTATTCTAGGAAGATCTAAAGGGTCGTCTGTAGATATTATCGTTAAGATTTTATTTTTACCTTCTTCAAAAATACCTTCATCAAATTTATATCGTTCGTAACTTCTTTCTTCTGTGTTTTTATTACATACGATATAGAGACAACGTTTAAGCCCTAAATAACCCATATACAATTGTATCTGCATTTCATATTCTGGAAAATTTAAGAATCCATTTTTAATGTAATCTTTAAACTTTTCAGCTTTCATGGTTTTAATTTCTAGTAAGTGTTCGGTTAACTCTGCTCCTGGAACATTTATTACTCTACCGTCTATATGGCCTAGACTATGTCCTGTAAAATGTTTTACTTCCTCTTGGTATTCTTCGCGTATACCTTCCGGATAAACCTTCGCGCCATCCTTCATCATGTAAACTTCGACACCAATATTTCTTAGATCTCGAAGTACACGCATCTCTTCCCAATCACCACGTTCAAAAATACGTTGGGTTTCTGGTGTTATTTCTCCGTCTCCAGATGCCCATCTAAAATTATACCAAAGTTTTCGTCTACAAGAAGCACCTACACCTGACATGCCTAAATATGGCCTAGGTTTAGAGTAAAGCAATTTATAATCAATAGCGTGTTTAACTCTGTTTACTGTAGATGGTATTTCAGGCATTTTTATATTCCTTTTCGTAATACGGTTTTTTCATTTTAGCGTTTACATCGAATACTTTTAGATATACTTTATGGTTTGTAACTTTGTTGGTAACAATCAACCGCTTATCGAATTTAATTCTTTTACGGCCACTATTTAATTTAGTTAAATTATTTAATGCATCTTTTTTCAGGTTTTTATTATCATCACTTACTCCTTATCCGTTAAGGTATTCCAATCTTCATCGTCATACATATCACGAACAGAACAGAAAAACTTATACTGTGCCATCTCATCTAATTTTTTATATTCTGAAAGAATATTGTACTTTTTTTCTTCTGTTTTTATCTGTTTACCTAATTTTTTAAGTACAATATCCAATTCCTTGCTAGTCAAAGAATTAAGGTAACGAAACGCAACATCTACGGCGTCAATTTGATTAGGCGGTCTTTCTATGATGTAATTATAGGCGTTAAGAATATTCCCCTTATGTTCTTCTTTATCGTATAAAAGATTATAAGCATGGATAATAGAATTATCTTTAACTGGCTCTATTGGAATAGGTACAGTTTCTTTCCCAAGCATTGCAAGAAAGCTATCTGTGCTCATAGCGACTCCAACATAGCAAAGAAACCGGTAGCGTCTACCTTTTTATCTAATACTCTTTCAAGTTCTGCTTCAGGAATATTTTCTTTTTGTCGTTGGTCTAATAAGCAGAGCAATTTAGTCCATTGTCTGGCTCTCGCATTTTTACGAATAGTTAATAGTTGAGCAGAACTATAGTCGCCATCTAATACCTTTTGGATGTAGTATGCTTCGTTAAACAGCGAACCTTGAAAACGTTTCTTTTCTTTAGATTCAGGGTGTAATCCGCATTTAGCATTTATTAAACGGTTACAGGTTTCTCTTAATTCGATTAATTGTTTTTTATCTAACGATTTTAATTGTTCTTCAGTTATCATTTTATAAACTCCGCTTTACAAAAAAAATACGTGTAGAGAGCTACTCTACACGTAATCGATAAAATTTACATTATCCCCAAGGTGGTGTGTCTTCTGATGTGGCTGGAGCAGTCTCAGCTTGCGGCGTTGCTTGAGGTTGAGACGCTGGCGCTTGTGGAACAGGTTGTTGTGGGACAGGTTGTGGTTGTTGTTGTGGGACAGGTTGTGGTTGTTGTTGTGGGACAGGTTGTGGTTGTTGTTGTCCTGCTGGAGAATAACCTGTTGCTTGATTACTAGGACCGTAATCTCCTTTGCCAGGTGTTACCTTTAAAGTAACTATCATAGGTATATTATGTAGCTCTTCTGTAGATGTAACAAGAGGTTTGCCGCAAGCCTTGCATATTGCGCCTAATTCTCGATTAGCCATATCTACAGCTTTTTGACTAGTATTGAATAGATTTAAACGACAAATATAAGTTTCGCCCTGATGTTCACCTTGCAATACATCCATATCCAATTGGATATAAGAATTTCCAGCCGTTTTTGCATCTTTTAATTCAGATGAACTAATAGCAACGACATAATCGCCTTCAGGTAAAGGTTCGTATGTATCCATCTCTTTTTGTTGTGTTGCATCGAATTGATTTGGTAATTGTGGCATGTGAAATGCTCCTTTTTACAGTTAAAAAAGTAAATGCGTTTTTAACATTTACGGATAAATAAAGTATTATTATATAACGTTCAAATTAGTAGTCAAAAAACGGTGCACTTAAGCACTCTGGTTAAAACTTTTCTTTAATGCATTTGCAAAATCGTTCCAATTTAAATCAAGTTGTGGCGGTAGGCCGTAGCGATTACCTGCTACAAAGGCTGGAGACCCAATTAAGTTTAGCTTATTAGATTCACCTGAAGCTATACCACGTTTAACTTCTTTTCCTTTATCGCCTCGTTTATTGACGTAAATTTTAGCATTGGCAAAACCTATAATATCAGCCCATTCACAGAGCAAATCTTTTGCGCCTGTACCTTTTTTAGGCTGATGTAATTTCATTTCGTAACGGTCGTATGGTTCATGTTCAGGATCGTTAAACGATACTACAATAGAATGACAAATAATGCCTACAGCCATTTTCTTTGTTTTGTTAAGATAGTCTAAATTCTTCAACAATGTACGCCAATGGTTTAAGGCTATGCCGTAACCTTTGCCGTAGCCGCCACCTGCTAATTCTATAGACTTAACGTTGTCGTCTCTACATACCTTTTCATGAATTAAACGTTCAAGCCAATCGGCTGAGTCAATAACAACCATTTTATAATTATGTTCTTGATGCATCAAAGCCGCGACAGCATCGACAACCTGTTCAAATGTTTCAGATACTGGAAAGGCGTTGGCATTAATACCGTTTAAACCGTCTTCAGTACGTATGAAAATAGGATCGGGGCCTTGAGACATAAAAGTAGACTTACCTACTTTTTCTCCGCCATGTAGTAATATTCTTGGCGGTGTAGAGTGCCGTGTGCTTTCAATTAACGATAATGAAATAGCCATTTATTTTTCCTCTATACTTATGGAAGGAGTACCTTCCGATCTGGTAACACAATTAAGCATTAAAAAGTTACCGTCTGGTAATTTTTCATATGCTCGTTTATTCAATACCGGTTTATAATCAACACATTTTTTTTCTTCGTCTGATAAAACATCATATGAATCAGTAAATGTATCTTCATCAAGTTTTAACGTTTCTCTGGCAACATATTTAATCATCTCACCTTTATAATCGAAATGTTGTGTACCAGAAGACTTAACATTGAAGTTAAGTTTTATATCTTTAGATAATTTCTTACGTAGCGACATTTCTTTTGCTTTATAGAAAGACAACTGTTCCACAGCGTCTTTCCATTCTTCGAATTCTTCATCGGTCATTTTAAACCTACCCATTTATGTAATTGCATTGTTAAAATTTTACCATGCTTCATAACAAGATGCGCGGCAGTCATTCTATTTGCCTGATTTTCGATTTCATTTTTATCATCTCTAGGCATCAGGTAAACCTTAGAATAATTATTTGGCGGCTTCGCTGGCAGAACTTTACTGCCTTGAGAACTTTTAGATGGCAACCCATCCTTACTGTCCTTATCTTCAACACCTACCACGTATTTATAGACAGTCGCATGATGTTTAATACCCGGGCTCAGTTGATTTATTTTAGGGCTTACTACAACGTCAACTTCACTCCAAGGAAAACCTGGTGTTTCTAATGTGCCGTTAGTTTCAACCTGCACAGATTTTCCAGCATCTAATAAAGTATGACATAGTAGAGAAATATTTTGTGCAAATGGCTCTCCACCTGTTAACACGACAAGAGGTTCGTTGCATGCGTCTACTATTGCAGAAACATTCATCTCTACAAGGTTGGTAGTGTAATCTTCGTCGCAGTACATGCACTGTAAATTACAACCACCTAATCTTACAAATGTCGCTGGGCAACCTGCAAGAGGACCTTCGCCTTGGATAGTATCGAATATTTCTTTTATCAAAAGAGGTTTACGTATACCATCACGCGACAAGTCCTGCTTAACAGGTTTTTGGTTATTAATATCAATCATCAATTTCTCCTAAACTTCTTCAGGCATAGTGTGTGTTTCTGAGCCTTTTAACACGTCATACGTATGGTTATCTGTAGCTACATGAATAGCCTTAAAATGTGATTTAAAATTATCCCAATCGTCATCTTTTATGTCATGGTCGAAACATTCGGCATAACCAGTCGCTGTTTCGTGTACCTTAACCGAAAACATATGAACATTATCTTCACCGTTGCTGAAAGTAGTATTTTCTAGCAGTAAAGAAAAACCCATAAAGAATATTTTTGATAAATTTTCAGCCGTTGTATTACACGGTAGCACGACTGTTCTTTCATTCGACATCATTGCTGTCGATAATGTAGTCGTATCACTTTGCCAAACAAGCATAGAGTGATCGAACCAGTCTACAAACTCACCGAATAAATCTTTAAGCAAACCAAAATCAACAATCATATCGCCATCATCCAAGTTGGTGCTAGTTATTTTAGCTTCTACGATAAACGAATGCCCGTGTATATTTTTAGAGCAACGAGAACTGGCACAATTGAGAACAATATGTGCCGCCTCGAATTTATATTTTTTTCTAATTATCATGTTAATGAATCTCCTCATCTTTCTTAAGTTCAGAACTTACCAAATGGCGTAACTTTTTACCTAGTTCTGATAATTGGTCGTTGTTTTCGACTTCACACATTAATCTATTGCTATAGGTAACGACAGCGTATTTAAAAAATTCGCTTTCTTCTTCGGGAGATAGCTGAATAATCCTGTCTAAAAAAGTTAAACAGGCACTAACTACAATGTCTCTTCTGTACTTACCTGCCGTAGAAAAAAATACTTCTGATAAATGTAGAATTTCTTCGATATCCTTTTCGCTTATTTCTTCGTCTTGCATTATATTCTCCTAATGTGTAAACCGTATTTTAGCATTATGCACATATAAGTCTAATAACGGTGCACTTAACATTCTAAGCATCTAACACGCTATAAAATTATGTTGCTTTGTAGTTGCTGAGGCTTGGAAAGCTGAGGTTGTAAATAGCTTGGTATGTTTTTTGTACAGAAATCAAACGGCAAATGTCAGCGTCGGTATGTTTTTTGTACATAAATTGAGGTACGTTTGCATTCTATAGGGGGTCGAAAGTGTAACCAGGACGCTGACAATTAGCCTGGTTACTACACATCTCTTTCATACAGTCACAAAAAAAGCTGACATGCTGAATTAGCATGTCAGCCTCAGTTTAACATGTTACGGCTATGATTTATGTTTAGGCATTAAACTGTTTTACAAAGTCGTATAATACCCAATATTTACGGGTTGCACTGGGCGCCATATCTGGAAAAACTTTCTGTAACTCAGTTATAAAACCAGTCTTAGTGGCGTATTCTTCGCCGTGCTCTTTTAACCAGGCAATCACTGGAACATGATCAGCGGCTGTACGAACTGAAGTTAAACCTGCTTCACGTGATACTTTCGTATACATACGCTTCGCAGTCTTTTCTTCCAGCTCTGTCCATTTTTCCATAAGTTTTGCAATAGTATCGGCTTTCTTATCGCCGCCCTTACGAGAAGTAACGATAAGTTCTTTTTGATCGTCGTTGGCAGTAACCGCCGTACGAGTTACACCTGCAGGCATTTCAATATCGTTTTCCTTACAATATTTCTTAATGCGAGACTTTGCAGAACTTGCTGAAACATCTAAAACATCTACTATCGCTTCAATTGCGCCTTTAACATCGATAGAACCTTCTTCAGTTACGAAGCCTTCAATTGCTTCATCAGCCTTGCGTTTCTTTTCAGCTGGCGATTCAACCAGTCCTGCTGACTTTTGAAACTTCTTATAAGCCGCTACTGCTTTCATTACCGAAAGATTGGCATGTTTTGTTAATGCCAAAATCATTTCGTCCTGACCCATTCCTTTTTCGTGCATTTGTTCACACATTTGAATAGGTGTCAATTCAGTTGCTTCAGTTGCAGTTGCTTCAGTCATTTTCTTAACTCCAGTTTTCTTAACAGTTGATTTTTTAGTGGTTGCTTTCTTAGCAGTTGTGTTAGACATAATTGTCTCCTTATGTGTATGTATTTTAACAAATATAAAAGTATACGCAAGCTGTTAGCTAATATTTATATTAAGTTTTTTGTGCTTTGCTTAGTATATGCCCGTATAACGCGAGAAATTTGCCTCCTGCTTTTATATACATTAAATAAAGTTAATACTACAGCTTGTATCTGTAAAACAGTATAGCCGCTGTCGTATAACTGTCGTGTTACCTTAGGAAAGGTAAGATTGCCTCCATGTCTTTCGACATTGTTCAATTTTCTTACAAGTTTATCCAATTGCCTATTGTTCATTGGAAAATTCCTCCATCTGTCTATAGGCATTCTTCAGGCTATCCTTTGCTGTATTTACATCCATGGCCCTACTTAAATAAACGTATTTGGTATGGCCTTTATCAATCTCTTCCTGTAGTTGTATAGGTTTTTCTGAATTTAATATTCCGGCTGTTCCTAAAGACGCACGTAAATTGTGTTTTTGAGAATAGAAACATCCGAAACAAAATGTTCTCATAAAGCCTAAATGTGTCATTGCCGCTAATCTTTCTAACGATAAGGCCTGATTATATTCTTTGATTGTAATAGAGGCGGTCAACGATTTACCAATGTTTGAGAAAGCTCTATGTGCCAATACACCGGATACAATACGAACTGATTTACCTGCGCTCTCTAATTCTTCCATAAGACGAACGGCGACGGCGGCTCGCCATATACTGTCTTCGGCATTTTGGTTTGAGTTTCCACCTAAGTCAATCAATAAGGTAACTAGGTGTAGTTTACTAGCAACTTCTATTCGTTTGGTACGGGACCAAGCCGTATCGCATTGACCTTGATATACTTTATGTATATCTAATTCATCTCCAAAGGATGATTTCAACTTTACACGTTTCACTTGATCGATTGTGTGTTTATACTCCTTAGTTCTATAACCAGTGATATCGTCTAATCGACTAATATATCTTTCCAATATATTATATAAATCCTTATCGCCTAATAGAGCTTTATCGATAACTTGATGAGCCACATAGTTACCTAAGCCAAACCATCTAGGCGATTTTTTTTCTGTTTTAACACATTGTTCAAATAGTTTTTTATGTTTTTGTGGCGGTGTGTAATCTAAGACATCTAATATGCTGTCGAAGTGTACACTTACCATTTTATCATTTTCTTGCACTATAGATGACATGTGATCTCCTTAAGGGTACTTTTAATCCCCTGTAGTTACACCTTGATTTTGCATTAAACGTTTTTCTTCGGCTGACCAATCTTGAAAATATTTACCTGCTATTTTAAAAAGTGGCCATTCTCTGTTTACGTACATCTTACTAGCCGCAATTAATACGCGAGTAGACATGACACGTTTAAGATTATGATTTTCGATAACTTTACGAACTTCCCAGCCCCATGCTGTTATATCTTCATGTGCTAGATTTTGTTCAATGTGCTTATCGTAGTAAACAGCGAGCATACCCATTCTAAAACGGTCTAAGGTAGCCTCATCTAATGCATTACGAGCATGGTACATCGAGTCTGCGCCTTTACCGTAGGTATTGGTAGCCGCTATCGCTACAAAGTCTGGATGTTTTTCGACCAGGGGTTTATCGAATCTCTGTGGCAAGTAAAACGACCCATTGGCTAATGCCTGATTTAGAAATGTAAGTACATTCGGATCAGCGGCATCCATTTCATCAAATAGAAACACTCCACCGTTTTCATATAGCTGTACGAATGGAGATGTCACATGATTAAATTTGGCATTTTCACCAGTAGGTAATAACCAACCTGCGAAAACCGATTCGCTTATACCTGCTGAGCAGGACTGTGAGGCAAACGGCATGTCTAAAGCCTTAGCTAATTGCCCTGCTAAAAAGGTCTTGCCTGCGCCTGCTGGACCGACAAGCATAATATTCTCTCGCTCCATCGCTAAATCAATCATGTCTTCAAATACAGCAGGAACCTTAACGTCTAATTCTACACGTTTACCTTCCGGTTTATGTTCGACGATAATCTTCCTGTGTTTAGCCATCTCTTCACGCCATACTGATTGAGCTTCTTCCTTTAATAGCTCAATATTAGTAGTGTAATTTTTATTAGCACTCTGTATATCTTGTGCTATGCGCTCAATGAAATGCTTAACAGTATCGTTTTCATATTTCTTGAAACGTTGTTCGATAAAATCTTCGGTGTCCTTATACTTATTAGGAACTTCTGTATTGTCTCTAACACCGTCTACAATAACAGAAACAGCCTTTAGGTATTCGGCATTGTTTACGTTTTCGTATTGCTTTAGGACAAACTTCAATTCACCTAATTTTTTAGGTTGCTGGTCGTAAGGAACACCCAAGTAATCTAAAACCGCTCTCATTTGTTGGACAGTCATTACAAATACTCCATTAGTTAAAAGATATGCCCGGCGATTAAACCGGGCTGTTAATAGTTCTGCTTAAGAAGCATCGAGGAATAGGTTGCTATCTTCCTTTTCTTGTGCATCGATAAATTCTTGCGCCTGCTTCCAAGTCAGGTTGTGATGTTTTTCTTCAGTATTCATATCGGTAATTGTTAAGTGAACTTCACCGCTACGAATGAATGGACGAATTTTATAGTCGTTGCTATTAATGTGTACCATTAAACCTCTTAATACGGTAACTACTTCAGCTTCACTATAAGTGTCTTCGATTACATCGGCTATTTGTTGGAATAAAATACTCATTGTCTTCTCCAGTTGATTCGGTCAAAATTAACCGTGCTTGCCTCCTACTATACGAGCTAAGAGGCAATAGCTGTTAATCTATTGTAGTGTGGTTGAAGTTGGCATATTGTGCAGATCTACATCTGTAATTTCTAAACTACCGTCTGCTAGTTCGCGAAACAGTTTATCTCCTTCTGAATAATCAGTAACTGCAACTCCAAAAGAATCGAAAGGAGGTTTTCTACCTTTTGCTTCTTCAAATCTAGCGTCTGTTTCTTCTAATGCGGCTAAATGCAATAGTAGTAATATAGGATTATTTGTAGTTGCAATAGGTATCCATAAATCTGCCGAGTTAAGATGTCCAATTATATGATAATATTTCATTTTCGTCTCCTTAAGTAACAAACAGTTCCCAACCGCCATATGATTTGGCTTGGCTGATAACGTCTTTTAAAAATTCGGCATACATTCTTTCACGTTCTACTTGAGAACGCGACATTAAACGTGCCATTCTTTCGAGATGCTTATAATCGTCTTCTGTTAGGACATAAAACGTATCATCTCTACCGCCGAGTACCATACTCATTTATCGTCTCCTAACGAATAATAGTATTCTCTAAATTCAATTTTACGAAAATAACTAACTATATTAAACAGCAATAGCCAATCGTTTTTAGATAAATGCTCGTTGTGTTGAGCTGAAAGATTTTTCAACCACGTGAGCTTTAAAGCCCATGTTGCATCAGCACTCCATACGGTGCATAGTAAATCATCGAATGTCATACGCATTATTTTCTCCTGTTTAGATGTTAATGTACATCTGTTAGCCCACTCTTTGGAATGGGCTATAAGTTGTGCATTAATATTTTGTTTCAGGCGAGTAAAGGTAACCGTCTTTGTAATATTGAATTGCTTCATCTATTGACATTTTATGCCATTCTTCAGTTTCAGACTCAAAATACTCTATGTAACTCATATCGTTTAATACATCATCAACGGGAGTATACATTGCACCGACAATGTAAGGACATTCATCTAAATAACGTACGGTTTCAAAATATAATTGTCTGCAGGCTTTTTTATAACCTGCATATTCTTCATTAGAGTAACCAAGTTCTTTGGCTAATACATAATCATTTTTACGTTTCATTATCGTTCTCCATTTACCTTGTTAAGCTCAGCATTAATATCCTCCTGTGCTTCACCAGTTTCAATTATTGCTAAACCGGATACAGTATAGTCGTCTGCATAACTCTCAATTTTCTCGTCTGTTACGACTTTACGAGAATAATCACCAAAAAGTATTATCCACTTTTTAGTATCTACATCTTTACCAATGAGAGTATAGTAGGGACGTGGTACATGTGTATCGCTCGAATTTAATAAACGGTTAAGTTCTTTCTTTAAATTTTTAACATTAGTATGGTCAAGCTCAGCCGCCCAATACTCTGGGTTTAAGTTGGCTAATTTTACCTTGTACTCTAAATAAGCAACACGGCTATCTGAAACATTTTCCCAAGGGTTAATGTCGTCACCGTATACGGCTAGTATATTGCTTAAGGTAAATTTACTAATTAGATATTTTTCTTCAAAAGTTAATTTTTTCATGATTGCTACTCCGTTTGGTTAAACTTGATGGAGCACCCTGCTAACAAGATGCTCTAGCAAGTTTCAACTACACTTTCGATTCATGTAAACACATCACTTAACGGCTTATGCATTTCCTTGTCCTGAGACATAAAGGGTACGGCGTGTTTTGATGCTGATGTTTTAATGCAGGGCGGGATGGGTTGGCTAAGGGAGCAGAACTTTTAACGGCTTATGTTTGACGCGATGCAATACGGCGGAACAGCCTGCTATTAACTACCTGATACAAGATGCAGTAATTACCCGGTGCAGTTGGTTTGCTTGTGAAGTGGGTTAACGTTATAGGCTTAAGTGTAAAAACGGCTATCGTCCCCACGTTGTGAATGCTCTTGCCGAACGGCGAACATTTTTAAACTGGTACTAATGTACCTTTCATTAGGCTCTCGCGTAGTTAAGGCTTATGCTTAATAAAGCGGCTTGCTACACGATGTGCATATAACACGTGCCTTAGGCATTGCACTTTGTTCCGTTGTCAGTCCCGTTGGATTCTAGTCTTACAATTTGCTGAGCAGTGATATGCTGAACCTTCCCAACGGCGTACTAAGACCGCCATGTTGCCTCGCCAGCTTCCTGCTGGACTTCCTTGTAGTTGCATCCTTGCAATGCTTACTTTAATGTTTTTGGTGCACTTTACAATCAGTTTCAGCATCTGAAATTACCTATATAAGTAGAAGTAAAAAATAAATCTTTGTAAATCAAAGACTTAGTGATTTCGCTGAGGCCAGAAAATAAATGCACTTTTTTCTTGCAATTAAGTTGACTTTTATCTTTTCTACAAAATTCAAAGAGTTATGCGTATATTAGAAAAGACTTACATTCGCGGTAGTAACTCATTGAAATCATTAGAAAAGTGCTGATTTTGTCTATTTTTTAGACAGTAGAACACCAGTAATGGTGCAACTTAACGTTGTACTTAAGTTTTATGCACTTATTTAAAACGTTAGGCCCACTTAGTGCTATGTATACAGTGATATTTCGTCTTTTAAATAATTTTAAATACAACACTATTACTATATAGTATAATAGTTTTATGTATGTCGTTATTGCAGTGGGTCGCTCCCGCGAGGCATGCCGTTAGTCCGCCACCGCCCTTCAAACTCCGCAATAGGTGGCGGAACTACCGTTAACTAAAATAAGAAGCGGATAGGAGTTTAATAAAAATGAATAATATCATGAATAAAGAAATTATCTTTATTAAGGAGGTTCCTATAGATGCCTGCCTTAATTAAATTACATCCATCATTAGCAGAACTTTGTGATAAAAAGGTTTGGGGACTTCTGCGAAAAGGAAGTGCTAGAAAATACATTCCTTATAAGCATCATGGAATAGCCTGCTCAAGTAATAACCCCGATTCTCTTATGCCGTTTACAGAAGCATTAAGGCTTAAGAAAGACGATAATGTTATCGTATTATCTACAGGGCTTGCATCTAAAGCTCTTAATAAGACATTACAGTATATAGATGTCGATACATACGAAGACGGCTATACTGAAGATATTTTAACGGATTTGATAACTAAGACGTTAGTAGACACTTCGCCTAGCGGGTTAGGGTATCATGCCTTCTTTACGTGCCCTATAGGTAGTGTAATCAGGGATACTAATTTACCTTTAGGCTACGATTTAAGTGCCAATAAATTTGTCACATATACAGGGGCAAATATTGGCAAAGATGAAATACAACACATCGAAAATCCTAAGTTCTTAACGAGTACGGCAAGCAAGGCAAAGGTAGACTACATGTCTCCTTATTTGCCTAAAGAACACGACAAGTTAAGTACGATATGGTGCTTTAATATGCAAACCGATGTTACTGCATTATTAGAGTGGAAAGGCTATATACGAAAAGGTAAAAAGTTTATAAGCCCTACATCGTCTTCAGGCTCGCCAGGGATTCATATAAACCCATCGTTAAAAGGGCCTTGGGAATGCGTATACAGTCACCATGATGATGTGTTACACGGCAAAATAAGAGACCCCTTCGATGTTTATATGTTGCTTACAGGCAAGACAAAGACAAAAGCAATAGCAGAACTTTCTCAGACAACAAAAGCCGTAGACCCAACGACAGGCGAGATATTAGACATATCGGTCGCCGACTTTAATAGCAAACGAAAATTATCTTTTTCTATCAAGCCTTGTACACCAATTCAGATAATGCTAGATGCTTACGAAAGCACCTTGTCTACGCCTATTAAGCCGTTTTATACGTGTACTGTATATAGTCATTTATCTCTGTTTATGCAAAACACGGTAAAGATGCCTTTAATGGGAATGCGAGGCACGAATACACTATTCATGATGTTAGCCTTTTCCGCGGCTGGTAAAGATAATAATATTTCTGTGCCTACACAAGGTATAGCTCGTATATTACAACCGTTAGCTCGTAAGGCAGGACTTAATAGTGTAAGCGAATTGTTAGAAGGCATGATTCACCGAATGCCAAAGGTAACGGTATTAGCGGCATTGTTAAAAGAACTTAGTTTCGAGCAAAGTAAACGAGGCCGTATATGGATGGATACAGACTGTAAAGATTTACTTGGTAAATTTCAAGGCGACGGCAATAATTCAGGCGTTAGCGGCTTGACAGATGCAATAATTGAAATCGCTGACGGCATACGAATCACCGGCATGACAAAAGCTCAGGAAGAACTAAACAGCTACGACGAGGCCATACCAGTTCTGCTCGCAAGCCAGACAGATGTTGCCTTAGAGTTGTTTACCGAATCTTTGATGGCTCGCGGCTTCTTCGGGCGTTTCGATTTTATCTTACACAAAGATAACGAAAAGACTAAAATTATCAATCCGTTTATTAAGGGTAACGTTAAACCTTTTGAAATACAAAACGAAGAGTTAATACAGTGGTTATTGTATTGCTTGACACACGCCGCTAAGGTAAGGTCTAACGAGTTATCTAAGTATGTCGTTCCTGACATATCTACGGACGCCTTAAAAGCATTAGAAAATTGGTTCGATAAACATGTATCTAATCCATCTGAAGAATGGTCTGAAGATAGGAAGAAATTTATTTCTCGTGTATCTATGTCTATTGAAAAAATGGCTACTATAGATGCTTGGGCTGAACATATGTGGAACTGTTTTCAAAAGAAAGAACCTAACCCATATGCTAAAACAATAACAGTATCTACAGAAAACGTTGAAAGATATTTTAGTTATGCCGAATATCAGATAAATGTTCGTAACGGCGAGGTTTTAAACCTTATTAAACAGAAGCCTAAATCTATTGAAACTAAGAATGAACGCAAGGTATTAGACTCTATGGCAGAACTTTTGAAAACACCAGACCAATGGAAAGAGAAATATCCTAAGTTAAATGTTGAGATTATCAAGTCCCATAGGCTAGTAAACAGGTCTGTGTTACAACAGAAATGTTCTATAAATGCCAGTACATTTAAGCCGTTATTAGACAATATGGATGGCTCGGATATTATTTATCATAAGAAAGGTGACATTGTCGCTAATAGCGCAGGTGTAGAAATACTTCTTCGTGGCGATTATATAGGTTTGATAAAAAATTAATGAAAATGGTTACAAAATCAGCAAATATTAATGGGGTGCTTTTAGGACGTAGGTAAGAATACGGTTAAAATTTTCGTTAATCGTAACGTGGCGCGTAAGTTTTACAACGTGTACAAAAAGTAGACATATTAAGACATGTTAATATTAGCGTTACTAAATATTGCTGTTAGGTTAGTAAAAATTTGTGTTAGTTAGTAACCAGGTTAGTAACGTAAGTCATTGATTTCTAACAAGGTTAGCAGGTTAGCAGGTTAGTAAGTAGATTAGTTAGTCATAACATGATAACCAGTGAATAGGCATCTTTTGTGTGAAACAGAACGGTGCACTTAAGGCTCTATTCACAGAAATCGCAAAAAACGCAAAAAAAAATAACCTAACTAACTAACTAATAATAATAATAATAATAATATATAATAGAAACAGTAGTTTATCAGGTTAGCAAATTTGTTAGCAAAAAGTTAGTAAAATGCGTTTTTGCTAACTAGCAAAATGTTAAGCAAACCGTTACACTGTAATGAGAATAGGAGAATTGAAATGGCTAAGAAAAAGCAAGATCTCTACGATGCCGCTGAGGCCTTGCTAGAGAGTGCAGAGCAAATGGTGCGACATAAAGTCAACAGGGCCTTAGGTAAGCCCAGTGAATTAGATATGAGCGCGGTGGATGAACGAGAACATGATCTTTTGTGGAAGACGTTAGAGCCTATGTTGCAAAATCTTTCACATAGAAGCGAGCTGGAAGTAGAGAACGTCAAAGATGTTATGACACTTTTAAAAGGAGGTATAATTACTATCAGCGAAGCTAAAGAACTTATGCTAATCATGAAAATAAAAGCGGAAGCGATAAGCATAGAAACAGGTCCAGATGGCGATGCTTCTATGCCTGTTTTTAACTTGAACCTATACCCAAGTTCTGCTGAAGAGAAGAAAGATGATACTACTGACGTTACCGATGTCCCCGACGGTAAATAATGCCTATGGTATTAACACAAGAACAGGAGCGCCATATCTAAAGACAGCGCAAAAAGAGTACAGAGAAATCGTACAGAATATCGTTAGAGAAAACGGTTGGAATTTTCAAGCTAATATTCCTATAAAGGTTATGATAGTTATGAACTTTGGTAATAAACGTCGTAACGATTTAGATAATAGGTTAAAGGCCTTATTCGATGCCTGTACACATGCCAAGGTATGGGAAGATGATTCTTTAATTGATGATCTACATGTTGCGAGAGGATTAACCAGTGGCGAACCTAGCATTATGATGCAAGTTCAGGCTATGGAAGATGCCTTAGTTGAATATTAGCGTTAGCTTATATGCGTTTTTAAGCACTTTTTATTGCTTAAGCAGTACACTTGCGTAGCTGTAGTGCTAAAAGTTGCTGAGAAATGCTGTGGTTAAGCCTGGCAGTATGTATTTTAGTTTATTGTACATGTATTTTTTGCTATTATTTGCTTATAACGTTGTACGGAGTTTTATTTTTAAAAATGTTTGATTTTAATGCCACTACACCGCAATCAGATTTTATTGTATCTGATGCGAAATATACTGCCGCGGTAGCAGGATTCGGTTCTGGTAAAACAGAAAGTGCCTTAGTACGAATCTTGTCTAATATGCTTCAGGCTCCAGGTATTGACCAGGCGTACCTAGCTCCTACATATCCTTTGATAAGGGATATTTGGTATCCTAAGGTGGAGAAGTTTTTAGACGATTTAAAAATACCTTACGGAATAAATAAAAGTAACCACGTTATTACTATACCAGGTTTAGGAAAAGTTTATTGTAGGACAATGGACAATCCATCCCTTATTATTGGGTGGGAGGCATGCGATGCAGTATTAGACGAATTTGATGTATTGCCTATAGACAAGGCGTTAGAGGTGTTTCGTAAGGTATCTGGACGTTTACGTCAAAAACATCCGCACGGTAGAGTAAATCAAATATACGTCACAACTACACCTGAAGGCTTTCGTGCAACCTATAAACTATTTAAAAAAGACCCGTTGCCTAAGTCTAAACTGGTTCAAATGAGTACGTATTCTAATGCTAAAAATTTGCCTGAAGATTATATTCAAGATTTATTCGACCAGTACCCTGCACCATTACGAGAAGCCTATTTAATGGGCGAATTTGTCAACTTAACAGAAGGTTCTGTCTACTATGCTTACGACCGTGATATTAATGATACAAAGTATGTTTATAAGCCTCGTGAGCCCTTACATATTGGTATGGATTTTAACGTATATAATATGGCGGCTATTGTTCATATTATTCGTGACGGTATTCCTTACGCTGTAGATGAGTTGATTGGGTTACGTGATACACCGGATACTATCGAAGCGATACAAGAAAAGTATGTAGATCATCATATAACGGTATATCCAGATTCAAGCGGCGATAGTAAATCATCTAAAGGGGCGACACTTTCTGATATAAGTCTATTGGAAGAAGCAGGATTTGAAATATTGGCGCCTAAGGCTAATCCGCTTATTAAAAATAGAGTGCAGGCTGTTAACAAAAAATTTGAAAATGAAACGTATCATGTAAACAAAGACAGGTGCCCTATATATGCAGATTGTTTGGAACAGCAGACGTACAGCAAAATCACAGGACAACCAGATAAAACAAGCGGGCTAGACCATCCTACAGACGCTGGAGGATACTTTATTTCCTATAGATGGCCGATAAAACGTAAACCTATCACTGAACTAGAAGTGTTATTTAATTGAGGATAAGATAATGAGCGACAAGTTTGACCCTTCAGAAGTGCAAAGTTCTTTGAGCGAAAGACTTGCCGAATATAAACGTATTAGAGATTGTATTGCCGGTAGTGATGCAATTAAGGCGCAAACTACAACGTATCTGCCGCAACCAGACCCTGATAATACAACAGAAGCTAACACAACACGTTATTTGGATTATCTTGCAAGAGCTATTTTTTACAATATAACAGGTAAAACAGTCGCTGGATTGGTAGGTTTGGCTTTCAGTAAAGATATACCTACTTTAGAAATACCTAAGACGTTAGAATTTCTAAAAGAAAACATCAATGGCTCTGGAATTCATTTAGACCAACAGATTAAAGATTCTTTAGGCGAGGTTGTTTCCTTAGGACGTTGTGGTTTACTTGTCGATTATTCAAAAAATAAAGCAGAAACACAACAAGATGTGCTAACAGGTAGAGTTAGGCCATCTATTTTATTATACGAAGCAGAAGAAATTGTTTGGGTAGAAACGAAACAGTATAATTCAGAAATCAGGCTATCTCTTGTTATTTTAAAAGACTATTATCGTGTTGCCAAAGAAGACGGCTATAAGACAGAAATTAAGACACAATATAAAGTGTTGCTATTAAACGAAAGTGGTTATTATCAACAAGAGATTTGGCGCGAAGATTTAAAACAAAAGGCTTGGGTACTTCACGATATAATCACACCTACAGATAACAAAGGAAACTTGTTTGATCATATAACGTTTACCTTTATAGGTTCTAAAAATAACGATAGCACTTTAGACGATGCACCTATGTCAGCAATAGCAGACTTAAATATCGGACATTATCGCAATAGCGCAGATGCAGAAGAATCTAGCTTTATACATGGGCAACCTACGTTAGTCGTTACAGGACTTACCAAAGACTGGGTAAGTACAATATTAAAGGGCAAAGTTCGTATTGGTTCACGCGGCGGGTTACCTCTACCAGAAGGTGCTAGTGCCGCAATACTACATGTCGAGAGTAACGGCTTACCTGTAGAAGGTATGCGCGATAAAGAAAAACAAATGACTGCGATAGGTGCAAGACTTGTTACCGATACGACAGGCAGCAAGACGGCGACAGAAGTTAATAGAGATTCTAACGTTGAAAATTCAGAGCTATCGTCGATGGTGAATAATGTGGAGCTGGCATACAAGTTCTGCTTTAAGCAAATTGAATTATTTACAGGTGTTGTTGGGTTTGAAATAGAGTTGTGTAAGAAATTTAGTTCGGTTGATTTTGACCCGACTGTTTATACGGCGTTAGTTAATGGTACAATGCAAGGTGTTGGTAAAAGAGAAGACGTATTTAATTACTTGAAAAACACAAATATGATAGAACAGGAAGTTAACTACGAAGAATGGGAAGAAAGTATCGTAAATACAATGCCACGTTATGGCGAAGATTTAGAAGGAGACGAAGATGAAATTTCTGATACCCAAGTTTGATGAATTTAAACATCCCATCTGCCTATTAGATGGTATATACCAAACTATTAAGCACCATATAAATACAAAAGAAAAGGTGCATGTTAGTGGGCATATTTATAAAACCGACAATGTAAAAACTCCGCCTAATGTAGTAATCGATAAGTGTAAACGATGCGGCCATAAAGTTGTTGGTTGGTCTTTTGGAAGCTTGGAGCATATGAAGTGAATTTAAGCGATAGGATAAAAGATTGCTTTCCTGGTGGTCTATCAAAAGAAACTCTAGAATGGTATCAATGCGCATTAGAGTTAGAAGAAGAAATATACAGACTTTCTCAAAGTAGAAGAAAGCATTGTGTTCGCTGTAAAAATCATCTTTTCCATGAAATAAATGGAGAAGTAAAATTAAGTTGTACAGAGCATAAAATTTATGATTGCATGGTGCGTGATTTTGAATATTTTGAGCACAAGCATGATTAATAGATGGCTTGCGGTTTATGCTGTTAAATTTCTTAAGAATGTTGCAGGTGTGAATAATGGTTGATGAAACAGAATTTGATATTATGGATGCAGACCATGAATCGAGATTAAACGACAAGGTTGGATTTTGTTATAAAGATGATTGTAATTCTCAGCTAGAGTTTGAAGATGGGCTATTATGGTTTTCTAGTTACAGTTATGAAATTTCATCATGGGGTAGTGACGAGCTATCAAAAGAAGAAACAAGAAAACTGTATGAAGCCATGAAGGTTTATTATGATGACTAAACTATACATCAAAATAAACGGTATCGAATATGATACCGGAAGAAAAACCACATCTCATTTGGTTAGTCAATTGGAAGCTGATTATGGTCATCCACTTGTTGCTAAGAATAAACTTGCAGTCAGAGCATATCATTATAAAGATGTTGATAAGCTGGTGGTGCTGACATTGGAAGGTAATTTTTCTGAAAGTGAAATTGAAACATTAATTAATAATCCTTGGCAGATATTTAAACCTGCCTTAACTGAATTTGGGTGGAATGATGAAAGTATATACCGCCGGAATGACAGAGTATAGTTCTATTAAAATAAATGGAACAAATCACATTGTTACTTGTGAAATTTCTGATTATGTTGAAGAGCTGGAAGCGCAGATTGAGGCAATGAAAAATTGCGCCAATTGTAAACGTGAACCGAATTGCACAGTCGATGAGTGCACAAATTATTCACATTGGATTTTGTATGAAGACTGACAGTTGGAGATGATGAAATGATAACTAAACGAGAACGTTGGTTAATGCAAGAGGCTTTTGATTCTGGATATAATTGCGGAAATCTTAATCTGTATGAATCATTTGATGACTTTTATACAGACGATGAAATAAATTGTTTATTAGATGACGCACCTGATAACTGGATAAGTGTTAATGATGGATTGCCAGCATATGGCGAGCCTGTATTGATAAAAGTAAACGAAGTTATTCAACACATAACTTACATGCTTGATGAAGCTGATGATGCACAATGGTTTGAGCCATATCACTATCATGATTTGGAAAACGCATTTCCATCTCACAAGGTTGATTCGTGGCAACCCATAGAATCACCAAAGGAACAGAAATGAATAAACTCAAAGAAATCACCACGCTACTTTTTGAACTAACGTTTATCTTCGCAATGATGGTGTTGGAAAAGCTCATACGCCTGATTAACAAGAAATATTCGATTATTTTGGAAGGATTTGATTGATGAGTCGAAATGACTGTAAACCAAAGGAAGCATGCCTGTATGCTATGCGACTGGAAGATGAAAACAAAAACCTAATCGAACAGATAAAATTTTTACGCCGAAAGTTGGAATCAATGCAAAATTGCCATAACTGTCTTATGTGGACAGGTAGCGAATGTGCATCAACAGCAGACTGTCGTGACTTTAATTTATGGGTGGAGAGATGATAGATCAAAAATTTATGGAAAGTATTATTTTTCTTTTACGCAGGGCTACAGGTATTTCCTACGAGCTAAAGGACATTAACTCAGATTTAATGAACAAGTTAATACGTGTAATCGACTTTAAAAATCCTACACCACAGGTATTGAAAAAAGTTCGCAAGATAGTTACCGAACATTACGAAACCTTAAATATAACATTAATGGACAGTCTACAACAGGTAGGACAAAGTGTTGTACTTGTAGAAGCCAATTTAGTTCCTATAAAAGTTACAAAAAGAATGGTACGGCAGTCTTTAGACAATATTATGGCAAGCACTAACGTATCCACGACTGAATTAATCAAACGTACTAAAGGACTAACTGTTAACAGTACCGTTAACTTTGCCGCACAGGCTTATCAAAATGGTTGGACTAACAAACAGTTTATAGATGCATTAAGAACAAGCGAGCAACAATTAAATAGACACTTAGAGATGATTAGTACAACATCTGTAAATGCCGTATCTAATCATACCAAAATGGAACTATATAAAAAGAATAAAGATTTAGTCAACAGAGTGTTATTCAGCGCACATCTCGACTCAAGAACAAGCAATATATGTAAGGCGTTAGACGGTAAGGTGTTTAAATTAAAAGATGCTCCAGTCCTGCCATTACACCCACATGAACGGTCACATTTAGTACCTATTTTAAAAGGTGAAAAGGTAGACGATGTTTTAGACCAAATAGCGCCTAGAGTTTCTGTAATACCTAAAAACAAAGAAGTATACGATAAGCAGGGTTTAAAAACACGTACGGGCAAAACAAGAAAGCCAAGTAGCACAAATAGAAGCCCGTTAAGATCGGCAAACACTAACGCCAGAAATTATGAAGAATGGTTACGAAAACAGCCAAAATATTATCAACAAGATATTTTAGGGAAGAAAGCAACTAAGGCATTTAGAAAAGGCGGACATATTAAGGATGTCGTTAAGTTGGACCCGATGACACGAAAGCAGTTAGATAAAGCGATTAATTGAGTATGGATGGGCTGTTAGAGGATTTCAACCCTTGATTACACTGAGTTCGATTCTCAGCATACTCACCAACATAGGAGGTGTAAAATGACTTGAATACAACGCCAGAAGTCCTCCATAATTAATGGGAAGTAACCTAAACTAAACGTTAATTAAAGAGGAAATTAAAATGAGTACTGAATTAAAAATTAAATTGAAAAGTTTGGCTGAAGAATCACGTATTATTCGTAAGGAAGAACTATTATCTAAACCAAATATAGATAAGATAAATTCTTTACACGATCATCGCATACATGTCGTTAGACCAGTAGCAAGAGCTACTCATTTAGCGTATGGTTTATTGAACGGTTTAGACTATCGACAGATAGAGAACCACAATAAAACTGTACCTGATTGGAAGAAGGTTGAAGCTATGGTTAAGAAGTATGCTGACGACAGTAAACGTGAAATGTTTTTAGGAATTTTAAATTCTTGGAAACTAGAGTGTAGCAATGCAACTCGTTTGGCCGCATAATGGTTAGGTATAGGCAGGCACAGTCCTGCCTATATTTTTAAACAAGAGGAAAAATTATGTTAAAACATACGTTAGATACATTGGAAAACATCGACGAAAAGTACCATATCTTTTATACTGAAAAAGACGGTAAATTTGAGCTTGATGAGAATTTACGTGGCGAAGATACAACAGCCTTAAAAAATGCCAAAGAACACGAAAAGGCTGAACGTGTCAAGTTGCAAAAGAAACTTGATAAAGCAAAGGCAGACGCTGAAGCTTGGGAAATTAAAAAGGCAGAACTTGAAGGCCGTACTGAAGATGCTGAACGTTTAAAACAAGAGGCATTAGATAGGCAAAAGTCTGAATATGAAAAAGCTCATAACGATGAAGTTAGCGGTTTGAAAAGTAGAATTGAAAAACTTACGATTGGTAAACTCGAGTCTGAAGTTGCCGCGAACGTGTATGTTAAGCCAGAAGTTATGGATTTAAAATTTATTCGTGATCGTATCAAGCTAAACGATAAAGATGAAGCCTATGTAGTCGATAAAAATGGAGCTACCATGGATGTGGCTGATTTTATTTCAGAGTTAAAAGAAGATGAAAGCATGGCTATGTTCATGAAAGCTGGTAGTGGGCAGGGCGGTGGAAGCGAAAAAGAGCATGGAAAAGGTAAAAATGAAGGCTTATCTGACATGCAGAAGAAAAAATCTGCATTAAAACAGAAATATCCGGATTTAGAATAACGTCTCACTTAAGTTAACACTAATAGCACACGTTAGCGTTAGTAAAAACTTGTGTAAAAACAGTAAGTTACTAACGCTAAATAATGCTTTACTTTTGTGTGTAATTTAGTACAATTTAGATATACACAAAAATTTAGTTAGGGCGGTGCCCTAATTAACCTTTCCAAGCGGTGCTTAGAATTGTATCTACAACCTGTAAAAGATTTTTAGGTCAAGGATATAATTCGTTTCCTTGGCTAATAAGAGGAAACTAAAAATGGCACTTTCAAATCTTGAAAGATTTAATCGCTGGACGTATTCGTCCATGTCTGAAAAAATTGCACAACAAATCGCACTATTTAATCAAGCCACTCGTGGCGGTATCGTTCTTTCTTCAGCCGCTAACGTCGGTGATTACACTGATGAAGCATACTGGAAGAAAATCGCTGGTTTAGTTCGTAGACGTGATGCTTATGGCTCTGGTGCTGTTACTGCTAAGACCATGGAACACTTGCTGAAGACTTCTGTTAAGGTTGCGGCTGGTACGCCACCTGTTAACATTGATCCTGGTATGTTTGAATGGATTCAACGTTCTCCTGATGAAGCTGGTATTGTTTATGGTGAACAATTAGCAGAAGAAATGATGGCTGATATGCTTAATACTGCTATTAAGTCAACTGCGGCCGCCACTTCTGGAATTGCTGGTCTCGTATCTGATATCTCTAACGGCTCTACTGGGCTGTTAACATTAGCCGCATTAAATACTGGTGCATCTAAAATGGGTGACCGTTCTCAGGATATCCAATGCTGGGTAATGCACTCTAAAACTATGTTTGATTTGTACGGTGCGGCAATTACAAACTCTAATACTTTGTTCGAGTTTGGTACTATTAATGTTATCTCTGACGGTTTTGGTCGTCCATTGATTATGACAGACGCGCCAGATTTAACTTACACCGATACTACACAACATTACAGAACACTTGGACTTGTTTCTGGTGCCGTTGTTGTAGAGCAAAACAGTGACTTTACTCAAAACACTGAAACTTCTAACGGTGATGAAAACATTCTGCGTACTATCCAATCAGAATGGTCTTATAACGTTGGAGTTAAAGGTTTTGCTTGGGATAAGGCTAATGGTGGAGCCTCTCCTACTGATGCAGAATTAGCAACTGCAACCAACTGGGATACTATTGCATCTAGCACTAAAGATAATGCTGGTGTTATGGTTGTAACAGACTAATTACTACTCCTTTGGTAATTTTATAGTAGGCATTTTCAATCCCTTTGGATGCCTACTACCTTTTTAGGATATTGCTATGACTGCAAAGAATTATTTTTTTATCGCAGATTGTGTTCCTACTGAAAAAGAACGTAAAGAGTGCGAAGCGTTAGCAGATAAATATGTCTATGTAAATGCCAAATATGGCAGTACATTTAATAGGGAAGTTAATAAGGTGGCAGGCCTTGTACCTGATCACCTTATAGCCGACAAGGAGCAGGAAAAACAACCTGCAGACGAAAGTTTCGACTCACTTATCTCCAAAGCTGGAGATAAATAGTGACTGTCTACGCTACAATAGACGAGGCAGATGCTATATTAACTGACTCGTCAGAGTGGACATCAGCAAGCGACGCGAATAAAACGTTGGCGTTAAGCATTGCTTCTAAATGGATAGACTCTAAATATACCTGTACTTTCACATCCCCTGTGCAAGATGATATCATCAGAGCGACATCCTTACTAGCCGATTTATATATCAAAGAGACTTTATTTACGCCGTTAGGCGGTGCTGTAGAGGCCATAGACATTAAGGCTGGCCCTGTTTCAATTTCTGAAAAATATAGCGATGCAGAACAACCAGAAGACCCATTTTCAGAAATTAAATTACTTCTAGCTACAACAGATTGCTCTGAAAACGTTAGCATAGAGTTTGTACGAGTATGATTAAAGCGAAAGCACAAGTTCTGCTTAAAAAGGCATTTGATAATCAGTTAATAGATGCTGTAAAAACGATTTATATACATTCGATAAACGAGACGAATACGAATGTACCGAAATACAAGACACGTGGTATTGTTGAAAGCTACGATATGGAAAAGATAATTCGTTCAAATGGATTAATTCTTTCCCACGATAGACAATTGGTTTTACTACAAAACGAAGTGGCCGTTGTACCTAAGGTAGGCGATAGGGTAAGTATTGACAAACAAGATGCTGAATACGGTATTAAAGATGTAAGTGAAGACCCTACAGGAACTGTTTGGTTGTTACATGTGAGAGGTTAAGAGTTATGGCAATTTTTTCTCCAAAGATGGCAATGTCCATGGTAGACGAATTAGCTCTTAAAACTCATAAAGAAGTTGTATTTAAGGTTTTACGAGCTGTTGTTACACGAAGCCCTGTTGATACAGGTACTTATAAATCGAACCATAAGGTTAACGAAACTTCTTATACGAAGCGAGAAGGTTCGGGCGATAAAGAAGGTAATAGCAGTCAAGCCGCTCAGGAGGCTTTAGATGCGGGTAACTCACAGATTGCAAAGATACAAACCGGATACCAAAGCAGCACTGTATCAAACTCGGTACCGTACGCTGGAGTTATCGAACATGGGTCTCCGAACAGGCCGGGCTTGGGTGTGTATCGTCTCGCTAAAAAATCAGTCGAGGATACGCTAACGTGAGTCTTAATTATATAGATGAAAAAGTAAAGGCTAAATTAGTAGCAGAATATAACGATACGAGTATAGCATATGATAATATTTACTTTAGTTCCTTGGGTTTAGAATCCTGGATTAGATATTCTTTATTGCCAAATACACCTTATTCGATAGGGAATAAGTGTTACAGAGAAACAGGATTGCTACAATTTAACGTTTTTGTTAATACGTTATCTGATACAAACGAAGCATATAGGCTAGCGACAGTTATAGCCGATATTTTTAAATTAAAAAGATTCGATAATATCGTAACAGGGTTACCTGATATTGTTAGAATAGGAGCTAACGATAAGGATCAGTGGTTCCAAATTAACGTGTATGTCAATTATCATTACGACACACAATAGGTAAGAGTGCATAGGCTCTTCAATAAAAGAGGATTAACATATGAGTTCAAGTAACGAGGTGGCACTCTATGCGCTAGAGGAAACCACTGAATATAATACAGTTGAAGGAACAGGTAATTTTAAAACTGTTCGATTTATTGGTGAGACATTAGATGGAACACCAAATACCAAAAAGTCTGCAGAAATTCGTAACGATAGACAGTCTAGTGGTCAAAAGGTAGTTGGCCTTAATGTAGGCGGTAATATTGTGCAAGAAATGGTTCGAGACGCTATTAACGATCAGTTTTTAGGCGGAGCGATGCACGATACAACTAACGCCGCATCAGCTATGACTGCCGATACAATCACTATTGATGCATCTGCAAAGACTCTCACATTTTCGACAGAAGACCCCAGCGCCACATTCAGTGTCGGTGATTTTTGTACGTTATCTGGCTTTTCAACTTCTGGAAATAATACAACTGTTATTGTTTCGGCTGTAACTTCTTCTGTTATTACCTATGTTGGTGGAGCAGATATGGTTAACGAAACTGGTGGTGGTGACGAAGTTGCCACTAGACCTGCTTATTTAGACATTGGCACTACTCAGCGTTCATGGTCAATTGAAAGAAAATATGGTGATTTAACTTCCAAATTTATTGACTATACTGGAATGAGAATTAATCAAGCAGAACTTAAATTTGAGTACGGTGACTTTGCGGGCATGACATTTACGTTTGCAGGTGCTGGATATGACGCATTGCCTACAACTGAAATGACAGATAGTAGAACTATTGACGCTGCTTCTACTAATGTTACATTGAATGCTTCTAGTGACGTTGGCTTGGTTCTTGTAGATGGTTCTGAAGCTGAATGCGGCTTCTCTAGCCTTACAGTACAAATTAATAACAACATGCAGGCATCAAATAAAATTGGTGCTGTGGCCGCTTGTAACCAGCGTGGCTTTGAAGCAACTATTAACGTCAATGCTACTATGGAATTGACAGACACAAATACTAGCCTAATGGCTAATAAGCTGGCTCAAACACCAATTGAAATTGCCACATTTAGTGTCGATTCAAATGGTTTAGGTTACGGTGTGCATTTGTACGCGGCTCAGCTTTCATTTAGTGATCCAAGTGCGGCACAAGGCAATCAATTTGTATCAATGGAAATGTCTGGTGTTGGTAAGGTACATGATACTTACCAAAGAACATTACGGGTCTATTTATTAGGCACGCTATAAGAGGTTGTGCTGGTTGTGGATTTTGCGCTCTTGTTTTGCCACGTGTTTATCGGCACAACACTACACTAAAACAGAGCAATATTTAAAAAGAGAGCAAACATGAAAATTTTTATAACCGATGCGAATCCCACGGTTAAGCAATCGTTTAGGGGTGTGATGCTAGAAATAGCGAGAAGTAACACTAACGAGTATCTTTCTAAGCTAAGAAGTTTAACTAAACCTGTTCAACGTTTAATTGATGCAGGTGAGTTTACAGTAGAACAGGATGTGGCACTAACAGCAGAAGCGTTAGCAGGAACTGTTTTAGTAGGTTGGGAAACGTTTAAATTACCTAACGGCGATGAAATAGCTTATTCGGTAGAGAATGCGAAAAACTTACTTATAAATGACCCCGACTGTAGGAAATTTGTTGTAGATGTATCTCGTGAAGCTGAATTGTTCGTTAAGAAACACAAGGAAGAAACAGCGGGAAAGTAGTAGCGGCGATTGAATGGCATACAAAATACGCAAAGAGTTCAAAGTATTATAAAGCCAGACAATCCCGTGGGTTTAGAACTCCTTTGGATTTTAAACCGGTAGTAGACGTTGAATGTCTTTGGTTTATACAGGCATACGAAACATTAAAAATGTTTGGTAAGAACGGTATAACACTAACAGATATTGTGACGTATTGGCAAAACGTAGGACGTATAGGTTCGTTAGATGAGTTTATTCTCGTTATAACTAAAATCGAAAGATTAAAGGAAACACTATGACATCTGATTCTTACGACGGTGTAATTACTATCACTATTGATGGTAAAGACGCAGAAAAAGAGGCTAACGCCCTTCGTCGTGTGCTCGATGGCGTAGATGATTCGGCTAAACGTTCTAAAAGTTCTGCTAAACAATTAAGTCAATCATTTGGCTTATTAAAAGGCGCCATGGTAGGTATTACAGGCTTATCGTTTGGCGCTATCCTTAAAGGATCAAGCGATAAAGCGGCTGAGTTTGAAAATGCGGTTTCAAATTTATCTGCAATTACAGGTGCGACAGGAAAGGATTTAGATTATCTAGCCAACAAAGCAAGAGAGTTAGGCGCGGCGACTACTTTATCGGCGACCCAATCAGCGCAGGCTTTTAAACTTATTGCTTCAGGCAAGCCTGAATTGCTTGAAAATGCAGAAGCTTTAGCTTCTGTTACCAAGGAAGCGGTAACATTGGCAGAAGCCGCTGGTATTACTTTACCGGAAGCGGCTAACGCCTTAACAAGTTCATTAAATCAATTCAGCGCAGATGCTAGTGAAGCATCTCGCTATATCAATGTATTAGCGGCAGGTTCTAAATTAGGCGCATCTGAAATCACCGATTTAGCCGCGTCCATGAAATATGCAGGTGTGACAGCATCCGGTGCAGGCGTTAGTTTTGAAACCACAGTAGCGGCGTTAGAAGTATTAGGTAAGGCGGCTATAAAAGGTGAACAAGCCGGTACAAATCTTCGTAATATCATACTTAAGTTACAAACAGCAGGCGATGATGGATTGAATCCTTCACTTGTAGGATTATCCGAAGCCTTAGAAAATCTCAACGAAAGAGAATTAAACGCAATCGAGATGAAAAAGTTATTCGGTCTCGAGACTATTAATGCGGCTCAAGCTCTGCTGAAAGAAATTCCATTACTTAAAAAGTTAGAAGAAGGAGTAGCAGGAACTGCCGTTGCGTATGAACAAGCAAGAGTTAACACCGATAATTTAATAGGCGATAAGAAACGTTTAGCTTCTGCTATTGAAGAAGTTCAAATATCTCTTGGAGAACAGCTCAATCCTACAATAAGAGAATTTGTACAAGGCTTGACTGAAGCAGTAAATTCTATTCCAGATATTGTCACAGAAATGCAATTATTTGGCCAATTCTTAATGGAAGATTTTGCAATAAGTATGGTTGAAGCAGAATTTCATTTTAAGAAAATGTTTGCAGGAATGAAAGGTACTGCAAATGTTGGGATAGCCTTCCTATTAAGTGGTTTCCGTGCATTTACATTAGAAATAGCAGAGCTTTTTGAAACGTTAGCAAGTGTAGATATTCCTTTTGTCGATGAAGATTTTTCAAGTTTAAAAAATTCAGCTGAAAAGATAAGAAATTTTGGCTCTTCAATTAAAACAGTTGGAGAGTCTATTGACGATATGAAAACTGAGCTTGATGAATTAAAAGCATCTGAAAAAGCTCAGATTGAATTGCTACAGATGACTTCTACTGAAATTAATGAAGAAATTATTGGTAGACAGAAGCAGGGCGAGGCGATTGCCAAAGTTACAACAGAATTAGAAAAACTTAATAAAGCAGGCGGTGGAAATAAACCTACTGCAAAACCTGTTAAGGGTAAATATGATGATTACCTGAAAAGTTTAAAAGAAATGCAAGCTGAAATGGATACATTGCCTGATAAGGTTTATGTGTTAGATGAAGCTATGATGAATGGTGTTATATCTGCAGAGTTACATGCTCGGGCACTTGAAAACTTAACAGGCACTATAGGCGATACTGGCGAAGCATTAGTATCTATGGAAAGAGAAGGTGAAACCTTTGGTGCAACTATGTTAAGCGGTGTTAAACGTTTAACCGATGGATTTGTTAACCTAGCATTTGAAGGCAAACGTTCGTTTAAAGATATGGCTGGTAGTATAATTTCCGATATAGCCGCAATGATTGCTAAACAGGCAATATTTAATGCAATATCTACAGGGCTATCTGGAACATCTTTTGGAAAAATGCTAGGCATAGATGCTAAAGGTGAACATGGTTTGGCTTTTAATAATGGTGTAGTTGCTATGGCTCAAGGTGGGCTCATAGATAGGCCAACTATATTCCCTATGGCAACTGGTGGTTTAGCTCTTGCTGGAGAAGCTGGCACGGAAGCTATAATGCCGCTACAAAGAACATCTAGTGGCGACTTAGGTGTGAAAGCTCAAGGAATGGGAGCAAAGGTATATATCAATATTGAAAATAATTCTGGAGCTGAAGCAGAAGTTGTAGGACAAAGGCAGAACGGTGATGGTACAACTGTTATCGATATAGTCGTAAACGAAGTTCGTAATGTAATTGCTAACGATGTTGCTAGGGGTAATGGACCATTATCTCAGGCAATAGAAGGCACATATGGCTTAAATAGAGCTGTTGGGAGTTATAGATAATGGCTAATTGGCCTTCTACGTTACCTTTGCCAGAAAGAATGCCATATTCTATTTCACCAGATTCTTCTGTTGTCAGAACTGAAATGGAAGGCGGATTTGCAAGGCAGAGAAGAAGATTTACACAGGTTCCTTCTACTGTAAAGGTTCAGTGGCAATTTGAAGATTCTGAGTTTGCAATATTTGAAAAATTCTTAGATGAAGATTTAAACTTTGGCAATGATTGGTTTGATAACATTAGCCTATTAAATGGCCAAGGTATAAGCACAGACTATACGGCAAGATTTAAAAATGGTAAATGGTTGGCAAAGCATATCGGTTATAATCTATGGTATGTAACTGCTGAGTTAGAAATTGAAGAGAGGCCATTAAATGCCTAATTCAAGTTTAACAGATGCAATAAAAGAAGCATATGCTTCAGCTCCAACCGATACTGTAATATTGCATACATTAGAATTTAGGCATAGTGCATTTACGCAACCATTGAGAGTTGTTTACGATAACCGACAATGGTCGGGTTATTTAGAAGCAGATGCACCCGAAGATGGTGGTCAATTGGTTAATTTTTCGCCGTATACTTTTGAAATAAAATTACCTGAAGTTACAGATAGCGGTTTGCCTGAATTGGAAATTAAGATTGATAATGTAACACAAGAGATTCAAGAACAAATTGAAGCTGCTGCTGTAACAAGCGAACAGGTAGAACTTACATATAGACCATTTCTATCTTCTGATGTTAATGGAAGCGGCTATTTAAATGGCCCACAAATGGACCCACCAATGCATTTAGTAATAACGTTTATTAAAGCAGATGTTTTGAAGATAACGGCTACGGCTTCGTTTGGCGATATATCAAACAAGCTGTTTCCAGTAGAAATTTATACACCTGATAATTTTCCAGGATTAGTGCGATGAGCCATTTTGCAACACAATTAATAGGTAAGCCTTACGTATCAGGAGGAGATACGTTAGAAGGTTTCGATTGCTGGGGCTTATTTCGGTTTGTTCAAAAGAATTTCTACGACTTAGAGTTACCTATTATCGATGTCGATACAACTAATGTGTTAGAAGTTGCAAGAAAAATAAAAGAACGTAAATCAACTAACGTTTGGAGAAAAGTTGACGTCCCTAACGACGGTTGTGCAGTTCTGCTTGCTCATGCTAGATACCCATCTCATGTTGGTGTATGGTTAGATGTAGACAATGGCGGTGTTTTACATTGTGTAAAAGGTGCTGGCGTTGTTTTCACAGAATTAAGTAGACTAAAATTATCAGGATGGGGGCGCATAGAATACTATGAACATTGTTCACGCTCTTAATCCATTTAATCCGCACGATAAAAAAGTTTATTTTGCCGATGAGAAAATGTCTGTAGATGATTTCTTAGCCAGAAATAAACTTACTTTCACTAGGCCAACTGTATGTATAGTAAATGGTGATCAAGGATTATTAAAAGAGAATTATTCCAAAGCTATTGGTAATTTTGAAAGCATAGTATTTGTAACGTTACCAGAAGGCGGTGACGGTGGCTCTAATCCATTACAAATCATAGCTACAATAGCGTTAGTTGCCTTTGCCCCTGCTATGGCAGGTTATCTTGTCCCTGGCGGTGCCGCGGCCGCCGCAGGTTCAGCCACTGCTATAGCATATGGTTTAACTCAAGCGGCAATTATGATTGGTGGAATGGCATTGATAGGTGCTTTAATACCGCCACCAAAACCGCCATCAACTCAGGCTATGGCTAGTACACAAGGTTCTACAGTGTACAGTCTACAGGCACAAGGTAATGTAGCAAGACTTGGTTCTGCTATTCCTGAAATATTTGGAACTCATAGAATTTATCCAGACTTTGCCGCTACACCTTATACTGAATACAATGGCAATGAACAATACCTTTATCAATTATTTGCAATCGGTGTAGGTGAATACACTATTAATGATGTAAAAATTGAAGATACCGCGATTGCTAATTTTGAAGAAGTCGATTACGAAATCTACGAGCCTGGAGATAATGTAACATTATTTCCAACTAACGTTGAAACAAGCTCTGAAGTATCAGGACAGGAATTATTACAAAGCCAATATGTTGGACCATTTACAGCAAATGCATCAGGAACTGATGTTAATTATTTAGCTGTCGATATTGTGTTCCCTAAAGGTTTATTTTATGCCAATGATGAAGGTGGTTTAGATGGTGTAAATGTTAGTGTTTTATTTGAGTACAGAGAAATTGATGATTCTGGTACTCCTATTGGTTCTTGGACAACGTTAGTCAATACTACTGTTGGAGATGCCAATGCTACCCCAATAAGAAGAACATACAGAACATCAGTAACTCTTGGACGTTATGAAGTACGTGGGACAAGAACTAGCACTAAACAAACATCTAGCAGATATGGTAACGATGTTACTTGGACTGCATTAAAAGCATATAATCCTGGTGTTACAAGCTATGATAATGCGACTACATTAGCCGTTAGAATGAGGGCTACAAATAACCTTTCATCTACATCAAGTAAAAGGATAAATGTTAGTGTAACAAGAAAACTTAATACTTGGAATAGCACAACAGGATGGTCTGCTTCTAAAGTAGGTACATCTGCTCCTGCTTGGATACTAGCATATATTTGTAAGGAAATAGTCGGTGAATCTCACTTTAGTTTATTAAGCCTTGAAGCATTACAGACTGAATTAGATACTAGAAATTCAGGCTTTACCTATAATGATGAATTTAATGGCGTTATAGATAACCAAATTACATTTTGGGAAGCATTACAATTAATTTGTAAATCAGTGAGAGCATTTCCTGTTATACAAGGTGGTAGTATTTACTTCATAAGAGATAAGGCTCAGACTGTTCCAACTGCATTATTCTCTATGAGAAATATTGTAAAAGGTACATTTAGTTCTACTTATATCTTGCCTAGTGAAGATACAGCAGATGCTTTAGAAGTAGAGTATTGGGATGCGAATACTTTAAAGCCAAAAACTGTTATGTGTGAATTAGATGTTGGTAATTCTACTAATGTTGCCAATATAAAATTATTTGGCGTTACTACTCGTGATCATGCATACAGAGAAGGTATGTATCACGTTACTGCTAGTAAGTATAGAAGAATTATAACATCGTTTACAACAGAGCTAGAAGGACATATACCTACTATTGGTGATTTGGTAGCGGTAGCTCATGATATGCCTGATTGGGGGCAAAGCGGTGAGATAATTGCGTATGAAACTTATGCTACTAATTATTGGAAACTTACTTTAAGTGAGCCTGTAACAGAAGGTACAGGTCAACATTACATAATATTAAGAGACAAGGATGGGTCTCCTACAACCGCCATAGAGGCAACGGTTGATGCTACAGATAAGACTATATTAACAGTGTTAAAAGCAGATGTTACCATTACTATTAATGTAGGGCATGATTATGAAAGAACACATTATGCTTTTGGTATAGCGACAGAGTTTTATCAAGTATGCAGAGTTATACCACCAATTAAGCCTAAAGGTACAAACCTTATAGAGTTAAATGTTGTTAACGAAGAAGCATCAGTTCATACTGCCGACGGTGGTAGTGTACCTAGTGAAGATGAAGTTTTTGATTTACCAGCGCCTATAGTCAAGCCTGTTATAGCGTCTTTAAATGTTACTACTGGAGGCACACCAGATAAGCCAATATTAGGGTTATCTTGGACACCTGCTGTAGAAGCTGATAGCTATATTATTGAATGGGGCTTAAACAATCTTGAATGGACAAGAGCAGGTGAAACTGTTTCTAATAACTATTCTTTGGTTGTTCCTGCTGGCTTAATTTATGTAAGAGTAGCAGGTGTTGGGTTAGTTACAGGTGATTGGATTTCTACATCTATTGATGCAAGATTATTACCAATTCCTGGATTGGTACAAGATTTAGCGTTGGCAGAAACATTTACAGGAACACAGGCAACAATAGAATGGAGTGGAGCCGCAAGAGCACATAGTTATAAGATAGAAGTTTATGCTGACTCTACTTTACGCAGAACTGTAACGACTGCTTTGCTGACTTACACATATAGAAGTGAAGATGCTGTTAAGGATGGTGGGCCATGGCGTGCTCTAACGTTCAAAGTTTACGGCATTAATGACTCTGGCCAAAGTGAAAGTTCTGCTGATTTGGCAGTTAGTAATTCATCTCCAAGTGTATTAACTGGAGTTGGGATTTACACAGGCTATAAATCTATTATCATTGATTACGATGCTGTGGCTGATACTGATTTTGCTGGTGTTAGAGTTTGTATGGCAGAAACAACAGGGTTTACTCCTGGTGATGGTAATGTTGTCTACGAAGGTAAAGACAGAATTATAACTATACCAGACCTAATTGTTGGCACTATATATTATTTACGTTTGGCGGCATATGATGAATTTGGTAAAGACAGTTTAACCTACACAGCCGAGTATAGCGCTACAATATCTCTAATACCTGATTTACCAGAAGACATTCTGGATATGCTTAATGAAGAATTAGCTGAAACAGATTCAGATGCTTTAATTTTAGATACTACTAAATTTGCAGTTCGCGTAGATGGCTCAGAAGAATTCCCGCTGATTATTGCGAATGTTGGCGGTACAAACTATGTTGGTATATCTGCTGACACTATTATCGAAGGTACATTATCTGCTTCCCAAATTACAACTGGTGAGTTAGCAGCCACTGAAAGTATTTCCCTTGGGAATGGTGCTGTTACTATCGATGGTGATGGAGCCATTGTTATTTATGATGGAGACGATACTGAAAGTAACCGTGATTATGCCATATTAACTGATGGTGATTTAGTTTTCCAAAGATATAATTCAAATACATCGAGTTATGAAGAATATAAAAGCGTAAAGAAAGTTGTTTATGGAACTGCTGATTCCGGTGATACTGTTACATTACCTGGTTATTGGAAGTCGCAACCAAAGATCATTGTTAGCCCGAATCAGATAGAAAGTTACGATAAAGATACTGGCGGCCAATCACAGGCGTGGCAAATAAGAGCAGATTCGTTAGCAGAGACATCGGTAGGTTCTGGAATTTATGAATTCGATGCAGTTGCTGAATTAATTTTATCTAGTAGCATAGGTAATGTAAATCATAATGATTCTTCTACAAGAAGTGATGATAATACTTGGACAACTAGCACCTATACATGGCCTGAAAATACTGCATCTGCTATAATAACTGTAAATGTTAGCTCTAAAAAAGGAACTGGGGCTACAACTAATATTTGGTATTATAGAAAAGTATCTTGGAGAGTTGTATACACTGATAAAACTACTACTACAGAATATCAAACTGCTTGGCAGGAAGTCGAGCCTGGTGCTAATATAGATAACATTATTGAAGATGATATCGAGATTACACCACCAACTAGCAATTCATTTGATTATAAAGTTGAATTTAAAGCAGCTAATTTGACAAGTGATCCTACGTTTACATCTGGTTCTATAAATTACGAATATGATACTGATGTTACTGGTTTAGTTAGTTCAACGTATGATCTGGACACAGGTGCGATAGGCACGAACAGTCCTAAAAATGTAACTGTAACTTTACCTACTTATTCAACACCATCAGGATGGTCAATTTATCAAGTTAAGTATGAATGGCGTTGGGGTAATAGCAATATGGGTGTTAGAGCAAATGGCACTGTTAGTGGCAACGCACTTAAGCTTACTGACCCAAATGGCACTAAATATTTCACTACATCGTCTTTGTTGTGCAGTGATTCCAGTAGTGCATTTCCACTTGAGCACGTGTATAGCTATCGCTTGGCTAATCATAGTACAGTTAGTAAAACAGTTTCATCAACATTGTATAACAGATACTACATTTATGCGAACAATGTGCAACAGCTACAAGATAGAGCGCATGATTCATATTCTACGTGTAGTTTAGGTGGTGCTACTGCTGATGATGTGCGTATAGCAGTATATCAAGCTAAAGCTACAATTTATTTGAAGAAGCCAACTGTAAATTCTATAACACCTGTTAATTTTTATGAATTATCTAGTATTGATTGGACATTATCTTCTTCTTCGGCATTATCAACAGGTTCATTAAATTATATGGCAATAGAAGGTTAGTTATGTACGAATACAGAGCTGGCAAAGTTAGCGTTGCAAATGGTTCTACTCAAGTTCAAGGACATAGGACAAGATGGCTAACGTATATAAGAGAAGGTGATGTTATTTATTTAAGCGGAAGTTCTTATGTTGTTGCTAGCATTGATGATATTAATAAGCTTACATTAGAGACTCCATATATAGGAGTTGCTCTAGTAGAACATCCATATACTATTGTAATAGCAGAAAGTCTTTTAAGAGCCAAAGAAGTAAAAAGCAAACAGATATTACAGAAGTATAATGAAGCTGTAGATAGTGCCATAGAAAACTATAGCTGGCTTGAAGTTATTTCATGGCATAAACAAGAATTACAAGCAATAGAATATTTGGCAGATAGTGGAGCAGATGTTCCATTATTAGAAGCATTAGCAACACAGAATAATGTTACAAAAACGGTTGCGGCAAATTATATTTTGAGCAAAAAGGCTGCCCGTGATACAGCAATAGGCAATTTGATTGGTAAGAAACAATACCTGCTAACACAAGTTGATAATGCGACTACTATTACAGAAGTACAGGCAATTAATTGGTGATTTATGTACTATTGGGAAAAATGTTTTATAGGAACTGTTTTAATACTGGTTGTATTGGCAATTATATTTAGTTTTATTTGAGATTATTATGTTAGCAACATTAGCACCATTAATAGCAGGCTTAATTGGTAAAGCAATAGACAAGGCTGTACCTGATAAAGATATGGCTGAGAAACTAAAAGCAAACGTTATTCTTGAAGCAATGAAAAAAGATAATGCAGAATTACAAGGTGCTATACAAATAATCACAGCAGAAGCTCAAGGTGAGTCTTGGTTACAGAGAAACTGGAGACCGATTTTAATGGTATGGTTCGCCGCGTTAGTCGGAGCACACTGGCTCGGTTTTACACCAGAGAACTTGTCGCAAGAGAGTGTCAATCACTTACTCACTATCGTACAAATTGGCATCGGTGGGTATGTTCTTGGTCGTTCTGGCGAGAAGATAATGAAAGCCTATAAGGATCGATAAATGTGGCAGAAGAAGAAAAACCAATTAACAAACTACTGGCGCTCGTTGTTGTCAGTGCGTTGGCCGGAACTGGTGGGAGTCTTGGGTATAGAAGTTTTGATAATCCTCGCCCTGATCCTTTTACCGGCACTGACGGCAGGGAACTGGAACAACGATGCAACTGGCGTATCGCCCAACTTGAAAAGCGAATTGAAGGTTCAGAACGACACATTTACGAACTTGAACGTGAAGCATCAAGCTGGAAAAATCGTATTGTAAGGCTTGAGGAGAAATTAAATGATTAATCGGTTAGTTATTGAGTCGGGCGTTGATGCATTAGCCGGGATTGGCCTTATTTATGCGCTATGGATGACGATTTTATTTAAAACAAAAGAAGTGCATAAAAGCGTCTGGCTGGCGTTTTTAATGTTTTCAATTTTTTATTACAGTTATCATCTTTTTAGAGAGATTGTATGACCAGCGTGGCTTTAGTTATTGGACACAAGGAAGATTCCCCGGGGGCTTGTCATCGAGGCGGAGTGTGTGAGTTTGACTTTAATGTACGACTGGTTTACCAGGTAGCTGAATTATTGCGGGAAACCTCGATAAAGACTCATGTCGTTTATCGGGATACTTATAAAGGGTTGCCTGAAAAAATCAATGCGATTGAGCCGGATTTAATTATTGAGTTTCATTGTAATGCATTTAACGGGGACACTTCAGGGACTGAGGTTTTATATTGGCATAATTCTGATAGAGGAAAATTCTTTGCGGGGTTATTGCAGCGGAGATTAATTGGCGCTTTAGGGTTAATTGATCGCGGCATTAAAGCCATAGACAGGGATGAGAGGGGTGGTTATCTGTTAAAACACACGAAAGCACCGTGTGTGATTGCAGAGCCGTTTTTTATTGATAACAGTGCTGATTTACAGACAGCGTATGATAATTTTATGAACCTGGCTGACGCTTATGCGGCGGCGATAACTGACTATAAAGGGGTATGATATGGGTGAATTATCCATTACCGAATATGAGCGCACAGGACGTTATAAACAAAACGCTGTGCAGGCTGTCGTGGAACCGGCATTAACGCGACATAATGTCACGTTTACCACTTCGACACAGAGCAATAGCTTAAACGAAAACACCAAAGTTGTTCGGGTGGTGTCAACGGTAGATTGCCGGATTGTTTTTGGCGAAAATCCCACGGCAAGCGATACCGATACCATACTACCAGCGGGTGATGTGGAGTATTTTGACGTTCTGGTACAGGACTTAAGAAAAGGGTTAAAAATAGCGGTGAAAGAATTATGATTAATTCAGCAAAAACATTAGGCGATTTAGTAGAATTCGCAGAAATGATCCGAGCAATTGTAAACGGTGGCGATGAGTTGTCACAGGTGATGCAGAATCTCGCCGATGAAGCAAAACGCAACTCAGACTCGCTAAAAGAAGTGATTGCAGCACAGCATGCGCTTGGAAAGGAAAAAACAGCACTTGAAAATGAGCGTATCAATCTAGCAGATATGATGGCAAAACAATCCCTGTTATCAAAGGAAGCGGATAACAGGATTGAAGAGCTAAAAGCTATTGAAATTGATGTCAATAGCAAGCGAGAGCAGTTGGCTTTAGCTCAGTCAGCATTTAATAAAATGTCAGGCGAGCGTGAAACGGATTTAAATAAGCGCGAAGCTGAATTATCAGAAACTGCTCACATTATCTCTGAGCGTGAAAACGCAGTTACAAAGAGAGAGAAAGAGTTAAATGAGAAGATTAATAAGCTAAGTGAGGCGATGAGATAAAATGGCATTTAAAGCAAGTAATGTATTACCCGCAGACGCTTATCTAACTATCAAGCGCGGTGCTGTGCAGTTAAAAGTTAATTTACAGGGCTTTGTTACTTATATGGCCGCAAATGATATTGACTATGACTATCTAAGGGGTGTTTATCGTACACTTGAACGGGCAAAAGACCAGTTTGATACTTTAAAAACCACAGCAGGTTTAGCGCAGTATGCGAAAGATCAGGAAAGCGACCAAGCTTATGATGTTGTGACCGAGTTTAATAGTTTAATCACAACGATACAGGCAGCAATTACATGGTTAGATAACAATGTCTCTACTAACGTCACTGCTAAATTACCTGAAAACTGGAGGGATGGGACATTGATTAGTAACACGTTTACCCCTGTCCAGACAGCAGGTTTACGCACAGCATTAAATGCTGTTAGCGCAGAGATAATCTAAAAATGGCAGGCGCTTTTGTCCAGTCATGGAATGACGGAGATACAGGTTTTTCTGCCACTAATGTAGATGTTCAAGTTTCTGGAGCAACCGCAAACAATCTGCTAGTGGCGAGTATATCAAGGCGGTTTTCGCCTACAACATGCCCAACTCCGACAGGATGGACACATTTAGGCGGGGCTGGTGATTCTGTGCAAGTTGATGTATTTTATAAG
>Ga0180429_10000238_pt1 | contig 50018 bp, 42 predicted proteins | sample SS_ome_FD_132428 | JGI IMG/M metagenome (GOLD analysis project Ga0180429, IMG submission 132428) | Hypersaline lake sediment archaeal communities from the Salton Sea, California, USA - SS_1_S_1 metaG | ecosystem: Environmental > Aquatic > Non-marine Saline and Alkaline > Hypersaline > Sediment ... | reverse complement strand
GGCGGGTCGACGCGAGTAGGGAGTTCGAAGGCGATCTCTGATCGCGTTCGGATCTGACTCGAAGCGCCCTGGATCTCGTATGAGATCCAGGGCGCTTTTCTTTTGGGATGGCCTCTCTCGGTGGCTACCCCGGCGTCGCCCGGAGGCGAGGGGCGACACTCGGAGTACACCGCCCGCCGCCCGCCGCCCGCCGCCCGCCCTCCCGTCCCCGACGGCCATCCGGCGAGACCCACGGCGAAGGGCCTGAGCCTTCAGCACCTCCGTCGGGGAACTGCCGTCTCTGATTCGCGGACGAGGGGGCGCCTCGAAGGAGTCGTCATCCAGCGTCGTGCCGGCCCGCGGCCGGTACACAAGCCGCGTGCTCGCCGAGCTGGGACCGCTCCGGTCCCCGCTGAACCGTCGCGCGGTCTTTGAGTCCGCCCAGGCCCGCGCCCGTCGGAGACGATCGCCTGCCCGGCCTCGTTCGGTTTGTCTCGCCCGATGTCCGGGTAGCGACGAGGCTCTTCGCCCGCCTCGCGTCGCTCGAATCCCGCTCCCGGGCGCGTCCACCTTCTTGCGCTTTGCGCTCGCGCGTGGTCACCCCCGCCCGTCGCCCCGCCCACCCTCCGGCCCGAAGGCGCGCGGGTCGCCTCGGGCAGAGGGCTGTCGGGGATATCGGCCAGGCGTTTCTCGAGCCGATCGTCGGAGAGGGGCGGGCCTGCTTTCGGCGGATGCGCTCGAGGCTACGCCGAGCGGGGTCGGGGTCGCTGTGACCTCACCCCAAGAGATCTAGACCCGGAGAAGCCGGAAGCAGGGGCGATGCGCTCGTCTTCGCTCCGCAGATGAACGCGGGGAGAGGATCCCGGTCCAGCGCTCCTGCCGTCGACGGTCGAGGATCCAGGGGCGTGCTTTCCCGGGTGCCCAAAAACGAAGAAGGGCCGGGAGCGTGAAGCTCCCGGCCCTTCCTGTTCGAAGCCAGAGCCGCTGGCCGGGGGATGACCCCCGGACCGGCGAATTTGCTCCGGGGATCAGCCGTCCTGACGGCGTCGAATCGTCACCACGCCGAAGACCGAGCCGAGCGCCGCGAGACTCGCCGCGATCGCACCGGGCTCGGGGACCGTGATCGTTACCGGCGTGAAGGGCGTCGTCGTCTCCTCGGTGCTCACGTACGCATCACCGAAGGCCGAGATCGCACCGACGTTGAGGTTGACGGTTCCCGCCGCGAGCGCGTCGAAGGTCACGGTGAAGACCTCCGGGCCGGAGGACGTCGTCGGGCTCGTCGTCACGCCGTCGAAGAGCAGGATGTTGGTGCCGTTGTCGACCGGAGCCGCGAGCACGCTGGCGAGCGCGCTGATGACCACGCCGCCACCGAGATCGGTTCCGAAGATGCCGCCGTTGGGCGTCGCTGCGCCTCCGAAGTTCGGAACCGTCGCGCTCACGTAGTCGAGCACGGTCTCGTTGACACCGTCGACGCGGAGCGTGAGGCCCTGCGCTTCCGGCGCGGGCGTCGTCAGGGTGATGTTGACGGTGAACGTCTCACCGATCGAGATCGCGTTCAGGTCGCTCGTCGAATCGACCACGATGCTCAGCTGGGCGGCGGCCGGGGTCGCGAACGCGATCGTCGCGAGCGCGGCCAGAATGAAAGCCTTCAGGCGCATGTCTGGAACTCCTCTGGAGAGCTGTCCTTCGGTGAACGTCGTCCCGGTGGATTGCGGGGAATGCGAAGGCAGCCAGGAAATGGAACGTGAAGCGAGTCTCGCTCGACTTGTTAGTTGCAGTCGAGCAGCACGCCGTAGTCTTGCGTGGTCACGCGGCCGTCGCCGTTGAGATCGGCCGCCGCCACGTAGCCCGTGTCACCCTCGTAGGTTCCGAGCGCGTCACGCAGTACGAACACGTCGTTCTCGTCGGTCACGCCGTCGCCGTTGATGTCGGTGACGGGGCAGGCGTCCTGGGCGAACGCCGCTTGGGTCAGGAAAAGGGTGCCCGCCGCAACGATGAAACGCCCCCAGGTCTTAAGCATCGAACTACTCCTCTCATCTCTCTTGAGCGGGACCATTCGATCCCTGCGCGCAATGATAGCGGTATCGACCTCCAGTACCATCGAGACCGTTCGCATCTCGCTTCGTTTTCGTCGCGCCGAGTCTCGCGATTCGGGCGAAACGAGGACCTCCCCGCCGGCGTATTGGTTACCGAACCTTCACGAAGATGAAGGCCTGCGGCCTGCCATGGCGGGTCCATAAAGCTACGATTCGACTCCGCGCGCGACCGCGACGCATCCGAGGAGATCCCCCTTGCGAAGGCCGGTATCCGAACCGTCCCACCGCCTCCACGCTTCGAGTCGGACCTCGATCGTCAGCCTCGCGATGCTCCTCGTGATCACGGCGACCGCGTCCTCTCCCGGTCTCGCGCGCCCCGACGCCGATCGCGGACCGGCTTCCAGCGAGCACATCGCCTCGCAATCGATTCGGCCCGCTGCTGCCCGCCTCTCTCGCCCCGATCGGCGGCTGATCGTGAAGTACCGAATCGCTGGCGAGCACGCGCTCTCCGAATGCGCGGAGCACCTCAGCCGCCAGGGGCGGCGATTCGCGCCGCACGCGGCGGACGGCGGCGCAGCCCTGGAGGCCTTCCAGAACCGGTTCGGGGTGTTGCCCCACCGAGCGCTCTTTCGGCGCACGACGGGCGATGGCTTCCGCGCCGAATCGCAGGCCCTCCGGAACCGATTGCAGCGCGCACGAGAGAGGCGCATTCGTTCTGGGTCTTCTTCACCCCAATCTTCACCAAGGGCCCTCCCCGAGCTCTCGCACGTCTACCGCGTCGAAACCCCGCAGGGTGAAGATCCGGAGGAGGTGCTCCGGGACCTCCAGGCGCTGCCCAACGTCGAATGGGCCCAGCTGGACTTCGAAATCGAGCTCGAGCAGGTCGCTCCCGTCTTCGACGATCCCTACCTGACGACCGCGGGAAGCTGGGGGCAGCCCTACGCCGACCTCTGGGGCCTCGAGCGAATCGGCGCGCCGAGCGTCTGGGCCCAGGGGCTCGGCGAGGGCCGCGTCGTCGCCGTCGTCGACACCGGCCTCGACACCACGCATCCCGACATCGCAGCGAACGTCTGGGTGAATCCCGGCGAAGATCTCGACGGGGACGGAATCGCCGAGCCGAGTGATCGGAATGGCGTCGACGACGACGGCAACGGGTTCGTGGACGACCTCGAAGGCTTCGACTTCGGCGAGTCCCTCGATGCGAACGAGGACGGCGACTACGACGATCCGGGAGACGTCTCCGACGCCGACCCCTTCGACGAACGAGGGCACGGGACCCACGTCGCCGGCACGATCGCCGCCGTCGCCGACAACGGGCTCGGGATCGTGGGCGTGGCTCCCGGGGTTCGATTGATGGCCGTGAAGGGCTTCCCTTCGGAGGGGCCCGGGGTCGATTCGGTGCTCTGGCGCGCGGTTCTCTACGCCGCGGAGAACGGCGCCCACGTGATCAACAACAGCTGGTCCTGCAGCACCCCCTGTCCCTCGAATCCGCTCGCGACCGACGTCCTGGCCCACGTCGAGGCGCTCGGGGCCGTGGTCGTGACCAGCGCTGGTAACGCCTCGTCCGACGTCGCGCTGCGGAGCCCCGAGAACACCGACGCGGTGCTGACGGTCGGGGCGCACGGCTTCGACGACGCGCTGCCTCCCTTCACGAACCGGGGCTGGGGGGTCGATCTCGTGGCCCCCGGCGGCGGTCCTTCAGGCACGCCCGGGGTCTCGGTCTCCCGCCGCAACATCCTCTCCCTGCTGACGAGCGCCCCGCTTCCCGACGAGGCGCCCTTCGTCGTCGGGGACGCCTACCGGCGCCTGGCCGGTACGTCGATGTCGGCGCCGCACGTGGCCGGCGCGGTGGCCCTCGCCGGCGCCCGGCGCCCCGACCTCGGCCCCGCCGCGCTCCGCGACTGGCTGCGCCTCGGCGCCCGCGATCTCGGCGCCCCGGGGCACGACTGGCTCTATGGTGCCGGTGCGCTCCACCTGCCGACGCTCTTCGGGAGCGAGCCGCCCGAGGTCGAGCTCGCGCTCGACGTCCCGGCCTCGGGAAGCCGCGTCGATCCCAACGAAGGCGTCGTTCGCTTCGAGGTCGCCGCGACCGGTGCGGACGTCGCCGGCGTCGAGCTCGCCCTCGCGGACGGACTCGTCGGCCGCCACTTCGTCCCGCTCGAGCGCCTTCCCGGCGTCGAACGCGTCTCGCCCTCGATCCGAGGCGACGCCGATTTCGCGGCCGAGTGGGACGCGAAGTCGGCCGCGCCGGGCCCACGCACGCTGCGCGTTCGCGTGGCACTTCGGGACGGGCGCGAGATCGAACGCTATCGCGTGTTCGGCCTCGATCGCATCCAGCCGAGGGCCTACACGCAGGAACGGCTCGACGTCCGCGCGCCGGCGACCGACGGACGCCGCGTCGCCTGGCTGATGGAGCGCGAAGACGAGGAAGGGGCGTTCGGTGTGTCGGTCGACCGCGTGCGCTCGCGGCCTTCGATGTCGCCGCTGTTGCCGGGGAAGAAGTCCGGGTCGCTGCGAGGGGCGCGATCGCGCGGAACGGAAGCGCCCGCCCCCGTGCCGGCGCCGATCGCCGTCGAGGGTCGTCCGCTCCAGGTCGACCTCGACGGTCGGCTGATGGCGTGGCGATCGCGGGACCAGGACACCTTCTCGATCGGATGGTGCCTGCTCGAACGCGACGCGCGCGCGCGGAAGCGGGGCGCCTCGGCGCGTCGCGAACGCCGATCCCCGGGCGCCGACGACTGTACGCCCCGGGTGCTGGCATCCCCGGGAGAGAGTCTCTCGCAACCCTTCGTGTCGGATGGCCTTCTCGTTTGGCAGGTGGGCAGCGGAGCGGGCGGATCGATCGAGGGATGCCGCCCGAAGCGCGGCCGCCGCGGCTGTGTCCCGGCTCCCCTGGTCGCGCTCCGCGAGGGTGATCCGCCCTGGCGCCTGCATTCGTTCGACGGGCGAACGCTCCTGCTCGAAGGGGGCGCGCGACTCGCGCGCTGCACCCTTCGGCGCGACGGCGCTCCCTGTACGCCCGAGGCGATCACCGTCGACCCGATCTGGATCCGTCCCGAGGAGCCCACGCATTCCGGTGACACGCTGGCCTTCGGCGTATCGGGCATCGAGTTCCAGCCGCCGCCCGGCTGCGTGTTCGGCGATGCGCAGCCGGAATGCCTGCCGGTCCTCCAGGTCGTGACGAGGCTGCACGCCTGTCGGCTGCAGGAGGCGGAGGACGGTTCGGGGCCGCGCTGCGAGGCGCGGCCGATCTCGCCCGCGCTCCGGGTCGACCAGCTCTCCGGACCGCGGGTCTCCGGACGTCGGATCGTCTGGTCCGCGGGCGATGCCCTCGAGTCGCCCGCCCTCCGCTATTGCGAGCTCGACGCCCGGACGGGCGCGTGTCCGCTGCAGCGGATCACGGGGACCGTGGCCGCGCAGGTCGAGCCCGACGTGTCGGGTCGAACCCTGGTCTGGCGAGGGGCCCGGGCGGCGGGCGAATCGATCTGGTCGCTCGTTCTGCCGGACCTGCGCGCTCCCGAGTCCGTCGTGCCCGTCCGCGCGGGGCTCTTCGCGATCCCCCTTCGCGCACGCGTCGGGGACGCCGGCGATCTCGCCTACGAAGTGACGATCACCGAGGGCGGGCCGTCCCCGGATCTCGTCTCGAAGGCCGTCGTCCTCGACGCCGGCCGGCCCGGGGGACGCGTGTGGCTGATCGGTCTGACGGAGAAGGCGGCCCAGGGGAGCGCGCGCCTCGAGGTCGTCGCGCGAGACGGTTGGGGGCTCGAGAGTCGCGGCACGGTCGACCTGGAGATCCGTCCCTAGGAGCCGCTGCCGGTCGTCTTTCTCTCTCGCCTAACGTCGAGGCTGAAAGCCCGGCTGCCTCGCTTGCCGAGCCTCGGTGATCACGTCGTGTCGCGGCGATCGCGTGCAGGCCGGGTCGGTCAGCGCGGCGTCACCGAGCAGCCGGAACGCCTGGCAGCGACAGCCGCCGAAGTCGACCTCCCGGAACTCGCAGCTCCGGCACGGATCGGGCATCCAGTCCGTCCCCCGATACGCGTTCATCCCCGGGCTGTCGTTCCAGCAGGACGCGACGTCGTGATCCTGCACCCGCCAGAACTCGAGATCCGGGATCTCCCCGGCCTCGTGGCAGGGGAGGACGCGCCCGATGGGATCGATCACCATCGCGAGGCGCCCCCAGCCTCCCATGCAGGGCTTCGGCCGATCCGAGAAGTAGTCGGGCAGGACGAAGAGCATGTTGGGGCCGCTCCCGGCCAGTCTCGCCTGCGCCGCCTTCACGACCCCACTGGCCTCCTCGAGCTGCTCGGCGGTGGGCATGAGCGCGGCCCGGTTGAGGAGCGCCCAGCCATGATACTGGGTGTTGGCGAGCTCCAGGCGGTCGGCCGAGAGGCGCTCGGCCAAGGCGATGACGTCGCCGATCCCGTCGAGGTTCTCGCGGTGGAGCACGCAGTTCAGCGTGAGCGCGAGGTCGAGCGCCTTGGTCCGTTCGCAGAGCGCGAGCTTGGCCTCGAAGCTCCGGGTGCCGGCGATCCGGTCGGAGCCCTCCGCCGTCGCGTCCTGGATCGAGACCTGCACGCTTCGCAGGCCGAGGTCCGCGAGCCGCGAGAGGCCGTCGGGCGTGAGCGGGAGACCGGCCGTCACCAGGTGCGGATAGAGGTCCGCGGCGACCGCCCGCTCGACGATCTCGGGCAGGTCTTTGCGGGTGCTGGGCTCGCCGCCCGTCAGACCGACGTGGACCACGCCGAGGTCCGCCGCCTCCTCGAAGACGCGTCCCCAGTCCGCCGCCGAGAGTGCCTCCCGGCGTTCGCGGAACGCGAGCGGGTTCGAGCAGTAGGGGCACTGGAGCGGACACCGGTAGGTCAGCTCGGCGATCAGATTGAGGGGCGGATTCCCGGTCATCGGGACGCTTCCGTCGTCACGCCGCCGCGCGGACTTCCCGCCTCGTCGGACGCGACGAGTCCGCCAAGGGCGCGCATCTCCTGCAGGAAGCGATCGACCTCCTCGGCGAGCCCCTCGGTTCCCGGATAGCGGGCGTCGAGGATCTGCGTGATCTCGTTCTGTGTACGGTGTCCATCGACGAGCTCGAGGATCTCGCCGCCGCTGCCCTCGAGCCGGAGGGCGCGTTCCGGGAGGACGAGCACCGCTCCGTGGTGACGGATCTTGAGGGCGGCATGACGGGAGAGCGCATAGCAGGTCTCGGACACGACTAGATCTCGACCTCGAGCCCGTCCGACGCGACGCTCGCCCCGGCCTCGACGATCCGCGCGCGCTCCTTGGCGGCGTCATTCGCGAGGGGATTGCTCGCGGCGAGGCCCACGTAGACGGAGCGTCCGCTCATGCCGGCGAGCACCGCGAGGGATCCGTCGGGCCCGTCGATCGGCACGTGACCCAGCTCGACGGAGCTTCGCGCGCCGGGCCGGAGTCGCCGCGCCTCGTCCGCCGCATAACACGTGCCGTCGACGAAGCGCACGTCCGCCTCCCGGAGCTCCGCGAGGGTCGCGGAGTCGAGGTTTCCGATCCGGGGGGCCCAGACCAGGCGGCGGCCGCTGCGCCGATCGGTGATCCGGACGCCGGCGCGGGCGCGGCCGGTGCCGGTGGCGCGATCGCGGAGATGGTCGGGGACGGGGCCCGGGAGCGGGAAGAGGCGCGCTTCGAGGATCTCGTCCCGATCGAGGACGAAGGGGCGGTCCCAGCCGAGACCGGTCCAGAGCGGCTCGAGCGTCACGAAGGCCGCGTCGTGGTCGAGCAGGTCGCGTCGGAGATCCGCGGACGAGGCGATCCGGATCGCCAGACCGCTGCGCAGCGCGAGGGCGCCGCCGCAGGCGTCGAGGTCGCCACTCGTCAGGATCAGCGAGTCGATCGGGACGGCGCGGCTGCCCTCGGGCGGCGCGAAGAGAGGCTCGTTCGCGAGGGTCGAGGCGAGGTGGAAGGGCGCCTCGAGGATCGAGTAGCGGACGCCGTCCGCGCTCACCGCCAGGCAGGCTCCGAGCCGGCGAGGATGATCCGCCTCGAGGGCGCGGGCCTTCCGCGCCGCCTCGGACCCGTCGTTCCAGGTCGGCACGCCGGTCGCGACGCCGGATCCGAGCAGTCGTGCCTTCACGTCGAAGCGCTCGCGTCGCGCCCGCCCGTCATTCGGCGGACTCCGCATCGATCACGTGGTGGGCGACGTCGCTCGAGAAGCCGCGGCGCGCGAGGAACCCGAGATGGCGCTGGCGTTCGGCGATCCGCCTGTCGGGGTCCGGGCAGAAGGGGCCGAGCTGCTTCTTGCGCGCGACCCGGAAAGCGGCCTCGACCTCGTCGGCGTGGGTGAAGCCGCCGCCGTCGTCCCGTTCGCCGGTCGCCTCCTCGGTTCGCTCGCGCTCGATCGCGCGGAGCGTCGAGGGCTCGATTCCCTTCGCGAAGAGCTGCTGCTCGATCTGGGCGCGAGACCGCCCCGCGGCGCGACCCCGATCGAAGAGGTGGGTGGCGAGGCGGTGATCGTCGACGTAGCCGCGATCGACCAGCCGATCGACGACCCCGGGGATTCCGCCGCGGATCGCTTCGCCGTCTTCCCCGGTCCGAGCACAGCGCTCGTCGAGCTTGCGCCCGAGGGTCTCGATCAGTCGCCGCCGCGACTGGTCCGAGCGCGCCAGCGAGCGAACGGCTTCGTCCTCGAGCCAGGTTTCGTCGAGGGGAAGGGAGTCCCGGCGCTGGCGCCGGCGCGGGGCGCCGTCGGGCGCGCCAGCCTCGGAGGCGTCGGAGGCGAGTCGCGCTGGCCGGTGCGGTTCCATGGCCTGCACGCTACCAAATCGGCGAAACGACCTCGCGGGGTGCCCTCCGGCCTTCGCCGCGGACCTGCCCCACCGATGCCCGAGCTCCCCGAAGTCGAGACGACCCGCCGCAGGATCGCCCCCCTGCTCGTAGGGCGCCGGATCGCGCGCGTCGTCACCTCGCCGCCGAGCTACTTCTTCATCACGCCCCCGGACGAGCTGCGCGCTCACCTCGAGGGCCGGTCGGTCGAATCGCTCGATCGCTTCGGGAAGTACCTCGTGATGGGGCTCGATCGCGGAGATCGCGTGCTCCTCCACCTGGGCATGACCGGGCAGCTCTTCTCGAGCGAGGCCACGAGCGTCCGCCTCCTCTCCGCCACGGCCCGCGCGTCCCTCGATCCCGACGAACAGCGGCGCTTCGAGCCCGACGAGCACACCCATCTCCGCTTCGAGATGGAAGGCGAGGGCCCGGAGGTCTACTTCCGGGACGTGCGGAAGTTCGGGAAGGTGCAGTGGCTGCCGGCCGGGGAAGCGAACGCGCGGCTCGACCGTCTCGGGACCGACGCGCTGGAGGTGACCGGCGAGGATCTCTTCCGGGCGAATCGCGGGAGACGGGTGGCGATCAAGGCGATGCTCCTCGACCAGTCCGTCGCGGCGGGCGTCGGGAACATCTACGCGGACGAAGCGCTCTTTCTCGCGGGCGTCCGTCCGGGGCGCGCCGCGAAGCGGGTCACGCGTCGGGAGTGCGAGGCGATCGCCGCCGGGCTCCACCGCGTCCTGCACCGCTCGATCGAGACCGGGGGCTCGAGCATCAGCGACTACGTCGCGCCGGACGGAAGCGACGGGGGCTACCAGGACGAGCGTCGGGTCTACGGGCGAACGGGGGAGCCCTGTCGCGAATGCGGCGAACCGATCCGCCGTCGGCTCGTGGCGCAACGGTCGAGCCACTACTGCCGGCGATGCCAGCGATAGGCGGCTCCGTCCGGGCGCGCGCTCGCGTCCGGTGGCGGCGCTAAGCTCGGCGCATGCTGAGTCAGGTGGAGCTCGAGCGCGTCGCGGCGGCGCTCACGGCGGAGTTCGCCGGAGGGCGCGTGGAGCGCTGGGTCGAGCCGGACCGTGGGCGGCTCGCCTTCACGATCTACCGGCGGGACGAGTCCGGGAAGCGGAAGGCAACGCTCGGCATCGATGCGCGACCCGAGCTCGCGCGCGTCGGTCTGCTCGAGCGGATGCCCGCGGCGCCCGACAGCCTCCCGGCCTTCAGCGCGTATCTCCGTGCGCATCTCGGCCGCGCCCGACTGGAGAGCGCGAAGCTCCGGGGCGACGACCGCCAGCTCGCGCTCCGTTTCGCCGCGAAGGACGGCGACTACACGCTGCTCCTGTCGATCTTCGGGCGGCGTAGCAATCTCTATCTCCTCGACGCGGACGAGCGGATCGTGCAGGCGCTCCGTCCTCTCGCGGAGACGCGCGCCGAGCTCGCCCTCGGTGATCGCTGGGCGGATCCGGGCTCCTCGGCGCCCCAGCGAGGCGAAGATCGCTTCGCCGACCAGGAGGGGCTCGACCTGCTCGAGGCGGTCGAGGCGTGTTATGCGGAGCAGATCGGTGAGCGAGCCGAGGGAGAGGATCGACGCCGCCTCGCCAACGCGCTGAAGAAGGAGCGCAAGGCGGCGCAGCGTCGACTCGATCGCATCGAGGCGGAGCTCGCGGAGGCGGATCAGGCGACGACGCTTCAGCAACACGGCGAGCTCCTGAAGGCGAACCTGGGTCGGATCGAGTCCGGTGCCTCGGAGATCACCGTCGACGACTTCACGACGGGAGAGCCCGTCACGATCGCCCTCGATTCCCGAAAGTCGCCGAAGGAGAACCTCGACGCGATCTTCAAGCGCTACCAGAAGCTGCTGCGCCGTCTGACGAAGGCCGGGGGGCAGGTCGCCGGTGCCGAGGAGGCGATCCGATCCCTCGAATCGCTCGAGGAGGAGCTCGCCACGACGGATGCCCTCGACGCGCTCCTCGCGCGGGACGACGTGAAGAGGATCCTCGGCCGTCATGCGACGAAGCCGGGCGCGACGGTGGTCTCGAAGGCGCCCGAGAAGCCGCCGCTTCCGCAGGTCTACCGGAACCTGCCCCGCAAGCTCCATCCGCGGCGCTACCGCTCGGCGGACGATCTCGAGATCTGGGTCGGTCGAAGCGACGAGGCGAACGACGTCCTGACGACCCGGCTCGCCCGGGGCAAGGACCTCTTCTTCCACCTCGACGGCGCGCCCGGCAGCCACGTGATCCTGCGGACCGAGGGGCGCGAGGATCCGCCGGCGGAGGCGGTGATCGATGCCTGCGAGCTGGCGGTCCACTTCTCCAAGCAGAAGAACGCCGGGCGGGCGGACGTCCACGTCGTGCCGATCAAGAACGTGAAGAAGCCCAAGGGCGCGAAGCGCGGCCTCGTCTACGTGACCGGCGGCAAGTCGGTCCACCTCCGCCGCGAGCCCGAACGGCTCGAGCGGCTGCTCGCGTCGAAGATCGACGACTGACGGGCCGACGCGGATCGCCGGCCGAGGAGACTGGCTGCGAGCGCTGACTACGGTCGATGCCGCGGTACGCGCAGGGCGAGGAGCGCGGGCAGGACGACCAGGTTGCTCACGACGGTGAGCACCATGCCGAGCGTCAGGACCACGCCCAGGCTCGCGACGCCCTGGTGGGACGAGAGGGCGAGGGTTCCGAAGCTGACCGTCGTGGTCAGCGCGCTGTAGAAGACCGCCCGCGCCGTCGTGCTCGCCAGGAGCTCCCCGCCGGTCTCGCTCTTCGCGAGGGCTTCGGCGCGGTGGACCAGGTGGATGCCCGAGTCGACGCCGATGCCGAGAAGCAGCGGGACGACGACGACGTTCACGAAGTTGAACGAGATGCCCGTGACGGTCATCAACCCGATCGTCAGCAGGTTGCTCAAGAGGAGTGGGGCGAGGACGAGCCCGACCGGCATGAGGCGCTGCCAGAGGAGTCCCAGCAGGATCGTGATCAGGACGATCGCGGCGACGAGCGCTTCCTGGAAGCTGTTCCGCGTCGCTTCGGCGAACGCGACCATGTTCATCGGAAGGCCGGTCGCTTCCGGGACGAGCGCCTGGACCTCCCGCGCGAAGCGGGTGAACGCGACCTCCTCGGTCAGCTTCTCCGCCGGGAAGATCTGGACCCGCGCGCGTCCGTCCTCGGTCATCATCCGCGCGCGCAGCTGCGCCGGAAGATCGTCGAGAGTGACCTCCTCGAGGAGGGTCGCTTCCCGCAGGCGGACGAGCTGATCCGTCAGTCCGCCGAGCAGGACCGTCTCGAGACGCGCGAGCGCGGCATCGACGTCGTCGTCTCCGTCGGCCCGGGCGAGGAACTCGTCGAGGTTCTCGCGGAGCGAACGCATGCTCAGGCCGAGCACGCCGGCCTCGTCCTCGATCGCCGGATCGCGGAGGAAGTCGCGGAGCGCCCGCAGCGCGGCGATCTGCTCCTCCGTCGTGGGTGGCTCCTGATGGGTCGTCGTTCCGCGCGGCGCATCGAGGATCATCCCGACGTCCTCGAGCAGGTAGAGCTTGTCCTCCTGGTCGGTCGGGATGTAGTCGGCGAGGGAGATCGCCATGTCGACGACCTCGAGATCTTCGACGGCGCGGGCGATCTGGTCGGCCTTCTCGAGGTCGGGGGCGATGGTGTCCATCGGCCAGGGGGAGCGCTGGCCCGCCTCCTCGAGCATCTCGTTGAAGGTCTGCACGCTCTCCGTCGACGGGTCCCGCATCCGCACGACGTTCGCGTCGAAGTCGACCTGGACCGCCTGCCAGCCGCCGAAGACGAGGAGTCCGAGGGCGATCCCGGCGACGACCCGCGGCCAGCGGTAGAGGAAGCTCCACCAGGTGCTCCGGAACGTCATCGCGTGCGGCACGTCCCGCTCCGGATCGAGTCGACACCCCTTGGCGAGCAGCGCCGGGAGCAGCGTCGTCGTCAGGAAGAGGTTCACGATCATGCCGGTGCCGGCGATCAGACCGAGCTCCGCGACGCCGATGTTGTCCGTGGGGATGAAGACGTAGAAGCCGATCGCCGTCGTGATCGTGCAGATCACGAAGGAGCTGCCGACCTGCTCGAAGGCGTGGGTGAGCGCGGCTTCGTGGACGTCCGGGAGGCCGTCCTCGAGGGCGCGCCGGAATCCGTCGACGTAGGCCATCCCGAGGTGGATCGCGAAGTCGACGCCGAGTCCGATGAAGAGGATCGCGAAGGCGACGGAGACCAGGTTGAGCGCGCCGACGGTCGCCGCGGCGAAGGCGCCGGTCCAGACGAGGCCCGCGAGCAGCGTCGCGACCGACGCGATCACGAGACGGACCGAGCGAAGCGCACGGAAGAGCACGACGACGACGAAGCAGAAGGTGATCACGCCGCCGAGGCCGATGTCCCAGAGGAGGCCCGCCATCTCCTCGTAGTTGAGGACGGGATTGCCCGTGAGGCGGATCGTCACGCCATGGTCCGGGTCGAGGTCGTTCTCCTCGGCGATCCGGCGGATCTCGCCCATCGGTCCCGCGGCGGCGAAGATGCTGCCGAAGTCGAGGACCGGGTCGACCACGATCACCCACTGCTTGACGCTCTCGACCGACGAGCCGCGCAGCAGGATCTCCTCCCAGGAGATCGCGAGGGGGAACTCCTGGTAGGCCTCGACCGTGGCGTCGCCGATCCGGTCGAGGAGCGTCGCGAGCTCGCCTATGGCGAGGTCGGAGTCCTCGCGCTGCTCGAGCCCGCTCTGGATCAGCGACGCGAGGTTGGCGACGGTCGGCTCGCGTTCGAGGGCGGTCAGGATCGGCTGGACCCGCGAGATCTGCAGGGCGAACTCGTCGAGGTCGTCGAGGTCCCGGTAGAGGAGGCCGTGCTTCTCGAAGAAGGGACCCGAGCCCGGGATGTAGACGTCGTGGAAGAGGTCCGGGCGCTCGGCGAGCGCGTCGCGCAGGGCATGGGTCGCCTCTCGCGCGACCTCGGGCGTCTCGCCGTCGATCACGACGAGCATGACGTTCTCGATGTTCGGGAAGCTCCTGGCGAACTCGAGGTAGTTCTGGCGGGCGGGGAGGTCCTCGGAGACGAGCTGGACGTTGTCCGAGTTGATCCCGAGGTTCATCGCCGCGAAGACCAGGAACGCGGCCGTCAGGACCCCGATCGCGGAGAGCACCCGCCCGGCCTGTGCGTGGACGCCGCGGGACCAGCGGACGAGCGCCTGGGAGAGGAGAGCCTCGAGCCGATCCATGAACGTTCCTCGATCCGGTGGGGAGGCCGCCGGCAGGTCGCGCCGGCGGCGGGCGGGGACGAGATAGCGAAGCCGCAAGCTTCGTTCGACCGGGCAGCCCCGACGAGGCGTCCGTCTTGGACTCGGGGCCGCGGGGGGTCGGGTGGGTTCCGCGCCCGTCAGCCGTCGGCGGCTTCTCCGCTCGACAGTGCGGTCGCCTCGCGGGTGTACTCCGAGGCGAAGAGGAGGCCCAGGACCGACCGGGTGGCGATGATCGCGGTCGTGAGGACGATGCTCATCGCGAGCAGCAGCGCATCCGGCGCGAGCCCGGAGAAGACGGCGACGAAGACGACCTGGCCGGTTCCGATCCCGGCGACCGCGAGCGGCAGGGCCGCGACGGCGAGCATGACCCCGACGCCGAAGGCGACCCGGACGGGCGAGACCGGGACGTCGAAGGCGAGGAAGAGGCCGGCCACCAGCGAGGCGAAGCAGGCGACCATGCCGAGTCGGAGGAGCGCGAGCTCGGCGAGGGCGGGCAGCGGGACGAGTCGCGCGGCGTCGAAGAGCGGGAGCGCTCGGACGGCTTCGAGGGCGCCGAGGTCGACCGGGGCGCGCAGGAAGAGGAAGCCTCCGACGAGGGCGGCGATCGACGCGCCGACGACGCCGAGCTGCAGTCCCACGCTCTCGATCCGAAGCCCGCTTCCGCCGAGCGTGATCGACGTCAGAACGGCGCCGACGTCGAGGAGCGCGAGCAGGAGGACGAAGCCCGTGGCGACGGCGATCGATGCGCCCGTCCTTCGGCGAACCAGGAGCGCCAAGCCGCCGGCTCCGAGCAGATGGTTCAGGACGCCGATCGGGTAGCAGGCGATCCTGATCCGAGCGGCGACCCGGCGCGAGAGGGGCGCCGCGTCGTCGGGGCGTGCCGCGACGAGTCGATGGAGACACTGGGCGTCGATCGCGATCGTGACGCCCGTGAAGACGACGATCACCGGGACGAAGCGGAGCACGACCTCCGGGGTGACGTGGTCGAGTGCGAGGCGCAGGTCGATCCGGGCGAGGATCCAGGCGAGGAACGCGGCGCTCACGAGGAAGGGCAGGGCGTTGCGCACCCCCCGGCGGATGCGAACGAGCGCGCGCGTCTCGCTTTCCCCGTTCGCCGCGCCCACGTTCGTTCCTCCTGCTTCGCGTTCCCGCTTCTCGTCCTCTTCGGAGCGCGCGCGGTCGAACTGTCGGTTCCATCGACGCGCGGCCACGCGGTCCGGCTTCCAGGCGTGTCGACGACTCCGATAGACTCGCCGCATGATCGACAACGCCTTTCGCGCCCTCGTTCCGCGTTTTGCCGGTCCGCTGCTCGGGCTCTACGCGCGCTGGAGCTGGACCCCCGATCACGTCACGGTCCTGGGCTTCGTCCTGGCGCTCTTCGCCGCGACGGCGGTCGCGACCGGGCATCCCTGGGCGGCGGTGATCCTCTGGTGGGTGTCGCGGCTCGCGGACGGGACCGACGGGGTCTATGCCCGCGCGTCCGGGCAGGAGAGCGATTTCGGCGCCTATCTCGACATCGTGCTCGACATGGCCGCCTACGGCGCCATGGTCCTCGGCTTCGCGATCGCCTGGCCGGGGCTCCAGGCCCAGTGGGCGCTGATGCTCTTCTTCTACGTGCTGTGCATCGCGAGCGCCCTCGCCCTCGGCAACCTCGAATCGCAGCGCGCGCTCCCGCCGCGGGACGACCGTGGGCTGCGCCTCGGCGCGGGGCTCGCGGAGGGGGGCGAGACCGGGATCGCCTACACCGTCTTCCTTCTCCTCCCCGGGCTCCTGCCCGTCACGACCTGGCTCTGGGTGGGGGTGCTCGCGACGACCGTCGTCGCGCGGACGCTCCTCGCCCGTCGCCTGCTCGCGCCTCCGGAGGCCGGTCCGGAGGTCGGTCCGGCGGCCGAAGGCGTGGGGAACCCACGTCAGGACGGCAAACAATCGCCCGAGGTGTGACATCGGTCATCAAGGGATCGGCCGCGCTCGGCCGATAGATCACGGAGTTTCTCAGGCAGCGAGCCGGCAGGCTCGCGGGGAGGCCTTCCGTGACGCGCGACCGAACGCTCCACACCCCGCTCCGATCGTGGGGGCTCGTGCTCCTTCTCGTCTTCGGAGGAGCGACGACCGCCGCGGCGGACTGGGAGGTCTACGTCGCGGGGGGACTCGGCATCTCCGTTGCCGAGGGCAACGCCGTCGGTCAGCAGAGCGCGCCGCCGGTGTTGCTGGGCGGCGAAGACAGCGACGGGTCGCCGATGCTCGACGGCATCGTCGGGCTCGAGGTTCCGATGGACGAGCTCGTCCCCAGGGATCTGCTCCTCGACGTCCGTCTGCCCGACTGGCCCGTTCGGCTCGAGCTCGAGGCCGCGGGTCTGCGCGAGTACGAGCTCCGCAGCTTCTTCGGCACCGACCTCTTCTTCACCGAGGTCGAGGCGACCACGCTCTTCCTCAATGCGTGGGTCGACGTTCCGCTCACGTCGCTCTATCGGCCGGTCCAGTACACCTTCGGTCTCGGTCGACAGCCGCGCATCCGCCAGTGGCTCGAGCCCGCGAGTCTCTACGTCGGCGTCGGCGTCGGCTACGCCCACACCGAGCTCTCGGGAACCTCGAACTCCGGGTCGGCGTCGGATGACTTCGACGAGTTCGCCTGGAACGCGGGAATCGGGATCGGCTACGCGCTCACCGAGAGCGTCGATCTCTCCGCCGGCTATCGCTTCCTCTGTCTGGCGGGGCAGCAGTGCATGACGCACGACGACGGCTTCGAGCTGACGCCGACCGGCGGTGCACCGCAGCCCACCGACTTCCTCGAGTACGACCTGCTCGCCCACGAAGTCCGCGTGCAGATCCGCGTCGAGGTCTACGACTTCCTCTCGCCCTGGCGCTAGCACCTTCGCGGTCTCGATTAGCCGCGCGAAGTCCCCTCGGATAGCTTCTGCGCGTGCAGCGAACTCCGCGCCTTCGCCCGATCCCGACCCCGATCGCGGTCCTGGTTCTCGTCTGGCTCTGCGTCCTGGCGCAGGCCTCGCCGCTCCTCGCGCAGCCCGCACCGCGACCCCAGGCGACCGGCGCCGGGCGGGCCGCTCCGGCGCCGGAGACCGTCTCGCCGGATCCGCGCCGCGTCGGGGGCGCCGCGCGGCGCGCGGAGATCGAGCGGGCGCGCGAAGCCGCACGCGAGCGCGCCGCGAAGGTGAGGCAGGAGCGCGCCCAGCGGGCCGTGCGGGAGGCAGAGCCGGGGCCCGCGCGCGATCGGGCCCGGCCTTCCCCTCGCGCCCAGCCCGATGCGGGCCGCCGTGGGCGGCCGGCGCCGCCGCGGGGCCGCGTCGCGTCGCGTCCTTCGACGCTCTCCCTGAACCAGAATCGGGCCCGCATCGAGCAGCTCGTGCAGAAGATCGGCGAGGCGGCCGGCCGGACGATCCTCGTGCCCGACGACGTGCGGGGCACGGTGACGATCGTGGCGAAGCGGCCGATGACGATCGACGAGAGCTGGGCGGTCCTCGAGACCGCGCTGTCGATCCTCGGTCACTCGCTGCTGCCGGGGCCGGAAGGCGTTTGGCGCATCGCCAAGGTCGCGCAGTCGGTCGGGGAAGCGCCCTTCGAGCCGCAGACGGACGGGACGAGCGAGTCCTTCGTCACGACCCTGATCCCGCTCCGATCGGCGAACGTCGAAGACGTGATGCCGGTCCTCGAGCCCCTCTCGGGCTCGCGGGTCACCCTCGTGCCCTACGTCGAGACGAACAGCATCATCGCGAGTGGATCCGAGGTCGCCATCGCTCGGCTCACGACCCTCGCCGACGAGCTCGATCGGATCGAAGAGCAGACCCTGCGCATTCGCGTCCTGCGCCACCGGGGGGTCGAGGACGTCGAAGCCTTCGTCGAGGGCTTCCTCGGCTCGGACGACTTCCGCGCGCGGGACGTCCAGGTCTGGAGCGACGCGCGAACGAACAGCCTCGCCGTACGTGGCTCGGCCCGTCGCGTCGAGGAGGTCATCGCGTTCATCGAGGGGGTCGATCAGCCGATCGAACGCGGCGGCTCGATCCGGATCCTCCGCATCCTGAACCGCGACCCGGAAGAGATCGCCGAGCTGGTGCGCAGTCTGTCCGATCCGGCGACGGCGGCGACGACCGAGGTGGCGGCGGTCGCCGGGCCGCTCGACGGCGCGGACTACACGATCGCCGTGGACGCACAGACCCGGTCCCTGATCGTGAAGGCGGCGCCCGAGACGCAGGGGGCGATTCGCGAAGTCGTCGAGATCCTCGACGTCCAGCCCCAGCTCGTGGCCATCGACCTGACGGTCTCGGAGCTCCGGCTGCCCGAGGCCTACGGCCTCGCGACCGGATTCTCGCTTCCCTTCACGACGGGCTCCGACGGCAACAACGACCTCGTCGGGGCGGTGATCAACGAAGCCTCGTCCGCCGGGATCGGTCTCCCGCCGACGGTCGTGGGGCGCGTCACGCGCGACACCGGCGTCGCGATCCAGCAGAACGTGAACGGGAACCTCGTGACGGTTCCGATCTTCCAGTCCGGCACGATCGCCGGGGTCGACTTCGAGGCGGTGAACGAAGTCCTGATCCAGCCGAGCCTGGTCGTCACGGCCGGTGATCAGCACGAGATCTTCGTCGGGAACAACGTGCCGATCCCGGTCACCGACTCGGACAACTCGGGTCTCGGAACGAACACGGTCGCGGGCTTGAACATCCCGCAGATCTCGCGGACCACGAACTTCGATCGCCGCGACATCGGGACCCGCGTCACCCTCGAAGCCACGACCGGCGCCGTCGGGAAGATCCAGCTCGATCTCGAGATCGAGCTCTCGAACGTCGACCTGACCCGTGCGAACCTCGGCGGCGAGGCGGCCGAGGTCGGTCCTTCCTACGTGCAGCAGTCGCTGATCGCGAAGGCCCGGCTCGACGACGGCGAGACGGCGGTGCTCGCGATGAACACCGACCAGAAGACCCAGGACGTCGAGACCGGCGTTCCCTTCTTCAGCCGTCTTCCCTTCTTCGGACGCTTCTTCCGATCGACCGGAACGGTCGTCGACGACATCAAGCTGGTGATCGCCGTTCGCGCGAGACGCATCTCGAACCCCTCGGAGCTCGTCGCCGATACGATTCGTCGCCGCCTCGTGTTCGAAAGGCGGGCCTCGCGGTCCTCGAACCTGCCCCGGGTCGACGGGCCTCCCTACGGCGTCCGCGTGACGACCCGGCTCTACGAAGAGGACGCGATCGCGATCGCGGACTCCCTCGCGAGCGAGGGCTTCGCGAGCCGGGTCCACGCCTGGCGGAGCGACGTCGACGAGTACTTCGACGTCTACGTCACCGGCCTGCCTTCGATGGCGGACGCCGCCGCGGTCGCGCGCGACCTCGGAGACGAGGGCTGGGAGACCGATCTCGTCGTCTTCTCGAAGCGGTCCTGAGTCGAGCGGTCGCTAGAGCCGTCCGATCGCGGCGGTGCGGGGCCGGCGCGGAGTGCGCGGCCCGGCCTCGGCGCGTCGTGTCTCGCCGAAGACGCGGCCCGTCTGGGTGATGCCGAGGTGCGGCAGGCCGAGCTCCGAGAGGAAGGTCTCGGCGCCGCCCTCTTCGTGGAGCATCGCGATCGTCGCGGTCACCCCGGCGACGAGACAGTGCGGCGCGCGAACGGAGATGCACGCCGGCCCGTTCCGGAAGCTCTCGCCGGTTCGGGGATCGAGGAGGTGGGAGTAGCGGACCCCGTCCACGACCATGCATCGCTCGTAGTCCCCGCTCGTCGCGAGGCCTCCCGAACGGACGGCGATGCGCGCGATGGCTTCGGAGGGCGAACGGGGATCCCGGACGCCGATCAGCCAGGGCGTGTCGTCGGGATGGGGACCGACGATCGCCATGTCGCCGCCGAGGTCGACGAGTCCGTGCGCGAGGCCCTGCTCCCGCAGTCGCTCCGCGACCCGGTCGGCGGCGTACTCCTTCACGAATCCGCCGAAATCGAGCTCCATGCCGACGATCGGGAGCGTCAGCCGGGGGCGCTCCCAGCGGACCCTCGACCAGCCGACGAGGCGATGGGCCGCGTCGATCTCGGCGCGATCGGGGACCCGTCCGGAACGGAAGTCCCAGGCGCGACGCAGGACGCCGGAGGTCGGATCGAAGCGTCCATCACTCTCCGTCCACGCCGTGGCCGCGAAGTCGAGCAGGGCGGCCGTCTCGTCGTCGACCTCGACGCCGCAGGCGCTTCCGGCGCTGCGATTGATGCGAGAGGCGAGACTGTCGTCGCGGTAGCGCGAGTACTTGCTCTCGAGGCGTGCGATCTCGCGGCAGGCGACGTCGCGGGCCTCCTCCAGGACGCGGCGACTTCCGCCGTAGAGCGCGAGCTCGCAGGGACTGCCCATGGCGCGGAAGCGGAAGCGTTCGAAGAGCATTCCGCGTCGGGCCTCAGAAGCGTCCGCTGACCGTGAACGAGATGACCTGGAAGCTCACGAGGCCGGGGTTCTGATCGAACTCGCCGACCGAGGTGAGGCCCAGATGGCCGTCCGACACGTAGCGTTCGTAGGCCAGGGAGAGGAGCAGGTCGAGACCGTCGCTGAAGCCCACGGCCTCGCGCCAGCCGGAGGCTTCGTATTCGAGCACGTCCTCGAGCTCGACCTCGAACTTGATGCGCCCCGAGAAGGCGCCGTAGGGCGAGAGCCGGTAGTCGGAGCTGCGTTCGATCGGGTCGTCGAGGATGGCGGCGTTCAGCAGCGGCTCGTAGAAGTCCGCCTGACTCTGGCTGTAGTACCGGAAGCTCGGGGCGATCGTGAAGATCTCGCCGAGGGTCTGGTACCAGCCGATCTCCGCCGCGTGGGAGACGACGCTCCAGCTGTCCGCGTAGAACTGGTAGTCGAGATGGAGCGAGCCTTCGACGTCCTCGAAGTGGTGGCGGTAGCGGGCGAGGACGCTCACCTGCTCCTTGTCGTGGGGACGTGCGTCCGGAAGGTTGCCCCGCGTCGAGCTGTTGAAGGCGACCTGCTTGTAGGGGTCGTCGAGGAAGCCGTCGGAGTGCTTGTAGTTCAGGGTGACCTGCGCGACCGCGGCGCGGGAGAGGACCTGGCTCAGGCCGGCGAACGCGGTGATCGCCCATCGGTCGTCGCTGACGACCCGCTGGTTGGTCCCGCCGCCGGTCGGCTCGATCTCGTCGAAGTTGGCGCCGAGCGCCAGGTTCAACGTCGTGTTCTTGTCGTTGAAGTTGCGTTCGGTGGCGATCCCGAGGCTGAAGGACTCGTAGTCCCGCTCGACGGAGTAGCCGAACGAGACGGTGTCCTTGCCGGTCTCCATGTAGTAGTCGAGGTCGAGGTTCACGTCGGTTCGCTGATCCTCGATCGTCGCGCCGCTCATGAACTGGACGGTTCGTCCACCTTCGGAGGTGACGAACCAGGGAGAGGCACCGCTCATGTCCTCGTACAGAACGTCGATCCCGATGTCCGTTCGCTCGGAGGTGGGGATGTCGAAGCGGAACTGCTGGGCGAAGACTTCGTAGCGCTCGTTCTCGTTGTCCGTCGCGAGGCGCTTCTGGCGGATCTGGTCTTCGCGGTAGTAGCTGAAGGCCGTCGAGGCCGAGGCGCGCTCGATCGGCGCGTCGGCGCGGGCGGAGCCGGCGATGCCCGGGAGGGCGAGCGCTCCGGTCGCGAGCGCCGTCAGGGTCTTGCCGGGGCGCGGGAGCGGGAAAACGGCCGAGAGCTCGTCTTCGCTCTCGTGTCCCCTGTGTTCTTCTGTCTCGTCCGAACGATCCATGATCCCCATCCCGATTCGAGCGACGACGCCTCGTCGTCGCGGATCGTCACTGGCCGTGTTCGCGGCTCACGACCCGGTCGGTCGCTAGTTGCAGCCGCAGCCGCCCCCGCCTCCGCTGCCGCCGGGCATGGACGCTTCCTTGCTCCAGTAGATGTGCGCCTCGCGCTTCGCTTCGAGCCCGTCGGGCTCGTAGCCCATGTCGCGCCGCGCCAGGAGATCGCGCTCCCAGGGCTTCACGGCTACACAGGCCGCCTGCGAGAAGAGCACGAGCGAGAGGGCGACCAGCCCTGCGATCCGGACCGTCCGCTTCATCTAGTTCTTCCCCAGCTTCTGCTCTTTGAGCAGCATTCGGATCTCCTCGCGGATGCGGGAGCCGTCTCCGCGGGAGAAGCCCTTGTGGACGTATCGGATGACGCCGTCACGATCGATCAGGTAGGAGGTCGGCATCGTCTCCACGCCGAACTGACCGGGCAGGGATCCCTTCGGATCCGCCGCGCTCGGGTAGCCGATCGGGTTCTTCTCGAGGAAGCGCAGGGCCTTCTTCGCCTTCTGGTCGAGGTTGATCGCGATGACCTGGAACTCGTCGCCCGGGAACTCACCCCGCATTTCTTCGATCTCCGGGATCGCCTTGAGGCACGGTCCGCACCAGGAGGCCCAGAAGTCGAGGTAGACGACCTTGCCGCGGTACTTCCCGAGCTCGACGTTGCCGTCCCCGAAGAGCGAGGGCGCGGAGAAGGCCGGCGCGCGGTCTCCCTCGTCGAGGGCCGTGGCCGAGAGCGGCCACGTGCAGGCGATGAGCAGGAAGAGGGGGGCGAGAAAACGCGTTCGCATCGAGGGTTCTCCGGCGATCGCGCAGGCAGGGGCCGCGCGCGTCGTGACTTGCATCGTCTCGTCGGCCGGTGGTGCTGAGGAAAATGTGATCCGCGTCGCAGGCCGAGTGGGGGCCCCACGCCGTCCTGGTCGTCAGATGCGATCGACGGGTCGCGCGGCCTCGACGGCGGCGAGGACTTCTTCCGTCGTCAGGAGCTCGGAGAGGACCCGCGGTGCCTCCGGCCGATCCGGGGAATAGACCAGGTAGAGCGGGACGCCGGCCCGATCGAACTCGGCGAGCTTCCGCCGGATGCGCTCGTCGCGCCGTGTCCAGTCCGCCTCGAAGAGCGCATAGCCCGCCTCGCGGAAGGCTTCCTGGACGCGCTCGCGGCCGAGGACCGTCGCCTCGTTCATCTTGCACGTGAGGCACCAGTCCGCGGTGAAGACGACGAAGGCGGGCCGGCCGGCCGAGAGTGCGCGGGCGACGGCCTCTTCGGAGTAGCTCGTCCAGCCGGCCTCCGCGGCCGCCTGGGCGTCGGCCCCGAGGGCCGGATCGACGCTCGGCGCGCGATCGATGCCGATCAGGTTGAAGCCGCCGAGGGCGACGCCGGCGATGCCGAGGGCGGCGGCGCGGCCGAGCCAGGCGCTTCGCAGCGGCTGCAGGCGGCCGAAGCAGAAGAGCAGGAAGGCGAGGAGCAGGAGCGTGGCGGTCGTCCCGACGACGGCATCGACGCCCCCGCTCTGTCCCTGCACCCAGAGGAGCCAGACACAGGTCGCGAGGAGCGAAAAACCGAGTCCCGATCGCAGCGTGTTCATCCAGGGTCCGGAGCGCGGAATGAAGCGGGCCGCAGCGGGGCGAAAGCTCACGAGCAGGAAGGGCGAGGCGAGTCCGAGGCCGATCGCCAGGAAGATCGCGAAGATGCCCGCCCCGTGACTCGCGAAGGCGAAGCCGACGGCGGTTCCGAGGAAGGGCGCGGTGCAGGGCGTCGCCAGCACGACGGCGAGCAGTCCTTCGAAGAAGGAACGCCTTGCCCCTTCCGCTTGCTGCCCGATCGAGGCGAGTCGCCCCTGGCCGAAGTCGATCTCGAAAGCGCCGAAGAGATTCATCGCGAAGGTGACGAGGACGGCGGCGATCACCGCGACGAAGAGCGGCTCCTGGAACTGGAAGCCCCAACCGACCGAATGACCGGCCGCGCGAAGCGCGACCACGATCGCGGCGAGGAGCGTCATCGAACCCAGCACACCGGCGCCGTAGGCGACGCCGTGGAGCCGGACCTCGCGCGGATCCTTCTCGGCGAGGTCGGCGACGGCGACGACCTTGATCGCGAGCACCGGGAGCACACAGGGCATGCCGTTCAGGATGAGTCCGCCGAGCAGGGCCAGACCGAGGACCTGGAGCCAGCGAAGGAGGCCCGGGGAGGGCGAGGTCATCGCAGCGGCGGGTGCGGCCTTCGCGGTCGCGAGCGCCGCGGAAGCGCTCGGAATCGCGCTGTTCGCGCGCTCCGCTCCGGAGACCGCGCCCGTCTCCGACGGCGGCGGCGTCAGGAGCGGCGCCGCGGCCGGCTCCGGCGCATCGTCGGACTGGATCGTCGTGTCGACGGCCACGTGTCGAAGCGTGCCGTCGGTGTCCCGGATCGGGATCAGACCGCGAAGGCGATCGCCCGTTCGCGGGATCGCCTCGAGCCGCGTCAACGAGACGTCGACGCGGTCCTTCGCGGTCGCGGTCGCGTCGTCCCACTCGAAGAGGTCGGCGTCCTCGGGGAGGAAGAGCGCGCCTCCACCGCGGGTCGCGATCGCAGGACAGGCGCCCTCGGCGCAGGGCCCGAGCTCGAGGCGGACCGTGCCGCGCTCGTCGACGTCGGGGGATCCGGTCTGCCAGCGCGCTCGCACATCGATTCCGAGCGCGTTCGCGGTCGACGGGACCCGGCCGAGGGCCTGCGCGAAGCGCTCGTCGACGCGACTTCGATCGAGTGCGCCGAGCGCCGGATCGACCGGCGAGCGGAGGCGGAACTCCGCGGGGACGCACTGGGTCCGGCAGACCAGCACGCGCGTGTCGGCTTCGATCGTTCCGTCGGTCGCCCCCGGATCGCCCAGGATCGGGACGGAGAGGAGGACCGAGCCTTCGTAGCCCCAGGTCGTGAAGAGGCCGTCCGCCTCGACGAAGGTGAGCGGTGCGGGCCAGTCGACTTCCCCCAGCGTGTGGCCGGGAACGTCGAGGCCGAGCTCCGGGGCGATGCCCGTTCCGCCGGGATTGCGCCAGTAGAGGTGCCATCCGGGGGCGAGGTCGAAGAGGACGCCGACCCGACGCGCCCCGAGCGCTTGCCCCACGAGCAGCCGCGCGCGGACCTGGGGGACGTCGCCCTCGACGACGCCCGTGGCCTCGGCCGTCGCGGGCAGGGAAGGGAGCTCGATCGGTTTCGCGGTGCCGAAGGGGTCGAGCGCGCGCGACGGGGTCGCCGCAACGAGAATAATGAAGAGGGCAGCGAGGAGGCCGGTCTGGACTCGGCGGAACGCAGCGCGCATCGGACGTGGACTCCTTCGCGAGGCCGGGCGGAATCCCCGGTCGACTCCCGACATCGGCCGACGCGGGGGCCGAACCTTTGTGTCTTTCGCCCGGGCGCGCAGAGGAAGGTGTGACGGCTGACCAGCGGGACGGTCTCACCCTCGGTCGGACGCAAGACACCGGCAGCCGTCCGGCAGCTCGCCCTTTCGGGTGAAGTGCCGAGTCGTTTTCCGCTTCCGATCGGAGATGCGACGCGGAAAGGCCACAAATTAGTGAGCTGGATCACCGAGAAGACGGGTCACTGGCCGAATGGGGGATGAGCCCCGGCCCTCGCTGTTGCTGTTCCTCGGTGCGAGACCGGGCAGTCGCGCGCAGGGGGCGGCCAAGCGGTGGTCCCTCTCCGAGGGGAGGGGACGCCGAGACGAGGTCCATCTCCGATGTTCCACGATCGCAGCAAGAATCCGAGCGACCGCCCGCGCGCGATTTCCTTCGTCGCGTGGGGGCTGATGCTCGCCGTTCTCGTCGGTCTGGCGTTGCCCGCGGCGGCGCAGATGGACGAAATCGACCGCGCGCGTCGGATGCACGACCGCCTGGCCGGCGTCCCGCCGGACGACCTCACCCCGATCCCGGGCAGCTCGCCCCCGGAGACCGTCCTCGAGCGGATGGCCCGCCACATCGGCGAGGGCGATCCCGAGCTCGCGGCCGAGCTCGCGATGCAGAACCCCAACTTCTACAACGTCGTCCTGAAGGACTGGATCACGCCCTGGACGAACGAGGACATGACCGTCTTCGCGCCGCTCAACGACTACACGGCGACCGTGATCGGCATGATCCGCGACGACGTCCCCTTCAACCTCGTCCTCTCCGAGGACATCGTCTACACGGCGCCCAACGGGCTGGTCACGCCGAACTACGAGCAGACGAGCAACGACCACTACCTCGCGCTCGAAGACCAGGGCATCGATCTCTCGGACCCCGCGAACCTGATCCGCCGGACCCAGTCGGGCCTGCCGGGCTCGCAGATGAGCGGAAGCGAAGCGGCGGGAATCATGACGACCCGCGCGGCGGCGGAGGCCTTCTTCCCGGCCGGCACCAACCGCGCGATGTGGCGGTTCACCTCGCTCAACTTCCTCTGTCGTGACCTCGAGCAGATGAACGACATCACCCGCCCCGGCGACCGCATCCGCCAGGACGTGACGCGCAGCCCCGGCGGCGACTCGGAGATCTTCCTCAACACCTGCTTCGGCTGTCACGCGGGGATGGACGGACTCGCGGGAGCCTGGGCCTACTTCGATTGGGACGAGGACCAGGAACGCATGGTCCACACGCCGGGTCAGGTGCAGGAGAAGTACCTGCTCAACGGCAACATCTTCCCGGCCGGCTACATCACGACCGACAACAGCTGGATCAACTACTGGCGTGAGGGCCCGAACTCGCTGCTCGACTGGCGAGGCGCCTCGGATCGCGGCTTCGGCGCGAAGAGTCTCGGCGCGGAGGTCGCCTCGACCCGCGCGTTCTCGGTCTGCCAGGTCGAGAAGGTCTTCGAGAAGGTCTGCTTCCGTCCGCCGAAGGACCAGGACGATCGCGACGCGATCGAGCTGGCGGCGGACAACTTCGAGCAGGACGGCATCTACAGCATGCGCGGCGTCTTCGCAGAGATCGCCGAGCACTGCATGGACGAGTGAGGAGGTCGGCATGAGGACTTCGAATCGCTCGGTCCAGCCGGGCACGTTTGATCACCGCGAGGGGGCGGGAGTGCACCGGATGCACGAGCTCGAAGAACGACGGACCGGGACGTCCCTGCTGACGGCCCTCGTGGCGCTCCTGCCGCTGCTGGCGCTCGCTTGTGGCGACTACGGGGCGCCTTCGACGGCCCCGGCGACGGCATCCACGACCTTCGGCGCCGCGTTGCCCGAAGGGCTCTCGGTCGCCGAACAGGTGACGAGCTTCGAGACCACGGTCTACCCGTTGCTCCGCGCCAACTGCGCGTCCTGCCACGATGCCGCGGGGCCCGGAGCTCCGCGCATCGCCCACGTCGATTCCTCGACGGCCTGGTCGGCCGTGGTCGATAACCAGAAGGTGAATTTCTCGGACCTCGCTCAGTCGCGACTGGTCCGCCGGCTCGGTTCCGACCTCCACTTCTGCTGGTCCGACTGCCAGGCCGACGCGGCGCAGATGCTGACGGAGATCCAGAACTGGCAGGACGCAATCGAGGCGGCCGGCGGCTCGACCGCGAGCGTCGACGTGGCGAACCTGACGAGCAACACGCGCACGAGCCTCGACGGATTCGAAGAGGTCGGCGCCGAGCGCTACGAGCAGGGCCTCATCGCGCGCTGGGAATTCAAGGAGCTGACGGGCACCGTCGCCGCCGACAGCAGTGGCGTCGCCCCGGCGATGGACCTGAATCTCGAGGGCGACGTCGAGTTCATGTCGAGCTACGGCATCGACCTCACCGGCGGCCGTGCGATCGCGTCGGAGGCCACCAGCCGCAAGTTCTACGACCGGGTCGCGGACATCGATACCGGCTCCCAGCAGTACACCGTCGAGATGTGGATCGCACCGGCGAACATCACCCAGGACGGGCCGGCGCGGATCTTCAGCTACTCGCGCTCCACCGGCCAGCGCAACATGATGCTCGGCCAGGTGGCTTACCAGTACATCGCCCGCAACCGCAGCTTCAACACCTCGACGAACGGAAACGGCAACCCGCAGTTCGAGACCTACGACGTCGACCAGGACGCGCAGGCCACGCTCCAGCACGTCGTGCTGACCTACGACCAGGTGGGGGGACGCCGGTTCTTCGTCGACGGTCGCTGGACCGACGACGTCGACGAGACGCCGACCGGGCGCCTCTGGAACTGGCTCACCAACCAGCAGGTGATCCTCGGCAACGAGCGTTCGAACGATCGACCCTGGATCGGCAAGGTCCGCTTCGCGGCGGTCTACGACCAGGCGATGCCGCCGGCGGGCATCCAGCAGAACTACGAGGCCGGTGTCGGCAAGCGCATCACGCTCGAGTTCGACGTGTCCGAGTGGACCGGGGGGAACACGACGATCGAGTTCTCGCTCACCGAGCTCGACAGCTACTCCTACCTCTTCTGCTCGCCGACCCTGGTGACGGACGTCGGATCGCCGATCCGCGTGCGGAACATGCGGATCTCGCTGAACGGGGTCGTGCCGGTCTCCGGGCAGGGCTTCACGACGATGGACGCCCTGGTGACTTCGCCGCGGCAGCTCCTCTCGCGACAGTGCTCGGTCGTCGGTGGTCTGGTCGACCCGAACACCGACGTCTTCCAGCTCTCCTTCGAGCAGCTCGGCATCTTCCAGGAGCCGATCGACGACCCGACGCCGCCGACGCCGAGCGCCGAGGACTTCGGGGATCCGGTGCCGATCCTCGGCGTGCGCAGCTTCGGTCGGGTCAACGCCTCGATGGCGGCGGTCTCGGGCGTCGACCCGCAGACGCCGGAGGTCGACGCGACCTACGACGAGCTCGTGACCCAGCTGCCCGCCACGAACGACCTGCGGAGCTTCGTGTCCGCCAACCAGGTCGGGATCGCGAAGCTCGGGATCGAGTACTGCGACGCGATCGTCGAGGACGACACGGTCGGCGGCATGCGCTCGACCTTCTTCGACGGCGCGGCGACCTTCGGCTGGACCTCGCTGCCGGCGACGGCCTTCGCGGATCCCGCGGACGTCGACCTGATCACGGATCCGATCCTCGACAAGATCGTCGGTGCCGGTCTGCGCGGCATGGTCGGCGGCAACCCGGCGCGCGACGAGGCCGAGGCGACGCTCGACCTGCTCGTGACGGATCTCCTCGGCAGCTGCGGGGGCGCCGGACCGCCGGCCCAGCCGCCCTGCGACGACGTGTACACCCGCGCGATGGTGAAGGGCCTCTGCACCGCCGCCATCTCGAGCGGTGCCGTCCACATCCACTGACCCGGACCGCCGCGCGCGCAGGGAAGCGCGGGCGGCTCCTTTCGATCGACTCCCCGGCGGAGGTAGAGACATGAAGCCCCTCAAGCGACTGAAGAAGACGCCTACGTTCGAAGGACGTGGCAAGGAGAGCGACGGGCCGATGTTCCATCCGGATCATCCGCGCCCGGTCTCCCGACGCCAGTTCCTCGGCCAGGGATTCATCACCGGGGCGGCGACGATCGCGGCGCCGTCGATGCTCTCGATGCTCGGCGCGCGAGAGGCGGCCGCCCAGGCGAGCTGCGCGCTGACGGGCGCGGGCGCGGGTCTCGTGCCCTTCATCGGGATCGATCTCGGAGGCGGCGCGAACATCGCCGGCTCGAACGTGAGCGTCGGCGGACCCGGCGGCCAGGAAGACCCGCTCACGGAGGAAGGCTACGAGCGACTCGGCCTGCCGCTCGACATGACGCCGCTCAACGGAACGATCGACGCCTACGACCGGACGATGAACCTGCGCTTCCACTTCGACTCGGCGCTCATGCGCGGGATCCTGGATCGCGCCGATCCGGTCCTCACGCTGCCGAACGTCGAGGGCGTGATCGTCCCGTCGCGCTCCTCGAACGACACGCAGAACAACCCGCTCAACCCGATCTACGGCATCGCGCGCTACGGGGCCGACGGCGGACTGCTGCGTCTCATCGGTTCCGACAACTCCGAATCGGGCGGACGGAGCATGGCGCCGGCCTCGATGGTGGTGCCCGAGTGGCGGCCGACGAAGATCGATCGCCCGGACGACGTGACGGGCCTCGTCGACACCGGCAAGCTGCCGCTCCTGCTCGGTACCGACGGTGCCGGACAGGTCGCGGACGCGATCCAGGCGCTCTCCGCCCTCAAGGTCGAGCAGATCAACGAGGACGCGGCGGTCAAGGATCTCGTGAACTGTGCCTACCAGCAGAGCAACGATCTGATCACGCTCTTCGGGAGCCCGGACGCGCTCGACCCGCGACTCGATCCGATCATCTACGACCCCGACCCGCTGAATCCCTCGGGCGCGATCTTCTTCGGCGACGACTTCGACGACAGCGAGTTCCGCAAGACCGCTTCGGTCATGAAGCTCGTCTGCGAAGGCCACGCCGGCGCCGGGACCATCGAGATGGGCGGCTACGACTATCACGGCGGGACCCGGTCTCGTGGGGAGCTCAAGGACTTCACCGCCGGTCAGAGCATCGGTTCGATCCTCGAGTACGCGCGCCGCAACCCGCTCGTGGGCGACGTCATGATCTATCTCTTCACGGACGGATCGCTCTCCTCGGACGGGCAGATCGACAACTCCGTCGACGGCCGCGGCAAGGGCGCCTGGCAGTCGGACAACTCGAACACCGCGTCCGGCGTGCTCCTGGTCTATCGCCAGTCGGCGAAGCCGGACCTCGTGCCGGCCTTCGCCACGAGCCGACAGATCGGCCACTTCCGGTCGTCGGGCACGGTCGAGACCGGCGCGAACCCCGTGGCGAACAACCCCGAGGCGCTCGCCCAGCTCGTGATCCTCAACTACATGGCGCTCCACGGTGCGACCGCCGGTGACTTCAACACGCTCTTCCCGGGCAACGCACTGGGAACGGAGGCCGCGAACCTGATCGCGTTCACGCAGATCAGATAGCGACTACGTCTGGCGCCCGCGTCTTCGTCGCGGGGCAGGAGGGGACGATGCAGCAGACGGACGGCGCCGCGCCGGCGTGGCTCTTCTCTTTCGTCGATCTGGCATTCCTGATGCTGATCGCGATGACCCAGCTCGCGCCCGATCCGGGCGCGAAGATCCCGAACCTCGGCGAGATGATCGTCCCGAAGGTCGGCGCCGCCGCGTCGACGGAGATGGGCGACAGCGCGGCCGAGGTCTGGCAGCTCCGCGTGCACCCGCCGGAAGAAGAGACGACGAGTCCCTACGAGCTCGTGCGTGTCATGGACGGGGAGGCCGCCGCGGAAGGCGTGCGGATCGAGGCCGAGGCGCTCCGGGTTCAGCTCGCCGATCTCAAGGCGGGCAGCCTGGGCAAGCCCATGCTCGCGCCGCACGAGGACTCCCGCAGCCAGGACATGCTCGAGGCCGCCGCCATGCTCGAGGAGCTCTGGCCCGGCCGCCGTCGCGCGGCCGTCAGTCGGGTCTTCGATCGCGGATGAGCACCTGGCGCGTCCATCGCCACTACGGCTTCGGGGCCGCGAAGGTCCCCCTGCGTGCGAGACCCCTGCGCGCGAAGTCCGGCGGACTTCGCGAGGGCCTCGCGACGATGTTCCGGGAGTTCTTCGAGGGGAGCCCCCTCGTCGTCGCGCGCCGCATCGTCGCGCACACCCCGGCCCTCGCCCTGGGCTTCCTGCTCCTCGCGACCTTCGTGACGACGCTGACCCGGGACCACTCGGACACGTCCGACATCGAAGTCGTGATGCTCCAGACGCCGGTCTTGCCGGTGGAAGACGAGCTCCCGCCGCCGATCGAGGTCGCGGAGGTCGAGCCGCCGCCCGCGCCGAAGCCCGAGCCCGCGAAGCCCGAGCCGCCGCCGGAACCCAAGCTGGTCGAGAAGCCCCCGCCCCCGCCCGAGGTCGTCCAGCCGCAGCCCAAGCCCAAGGCCAGGCCGCGGCCGAAGCCGGTGATCCCGCAGATCGCGAAGGTCGAGCCGCCGCCCCCGCCGCCGAAACCGCGCATGGAACGACCGAAGCGTGAGATGCCGAAGCTCGCGCCGAAGCCGCGGGTGGCGATCGACCGGATGAAGGCCCCGCCGAAGAACGCGCCGACCCCGGAGCGGATCGCCCGGGCCAGCCGCGCGCCGAAGCCGGAGATGGCTCGCGTGGCCCCCGCGCTGACGGCCCCCGCCGCGCCGGCGTACGAAGCGCCGCCCCCGCCCAAGAAGCAGTTCCGCGTCGCCACCGCCCGCCCGACGGCGGGAGAGCGCCCGCGACCGATGCCCGGCCTCGCGCCCGCCCCGGCCCAGCCCAGGGTCGCGCCGCCGCCGCCGGGACCGCGCCCGGACCGGACCCGCGCGCCCGCGCCGAGCCAGGCACGGCGCCCGCGTGCGCCGGCCCCGGCGATGGCCGCGGCGGCCGTCCCGGACGCCCCGCGCCCGTCGCTGCCCGCGCCCGGCCGGGCCGAGCGGAGCGCCCCGAAGGCGCAGACTCCCCGCCGGGCCCCGCGCCCGACCGCGGCCCCCGCCCGGGCGCCGAAGATGCCCGTCGCCCCGCCTCCGCAGCTCGCGGCGCGTCAGGGGCGCGCCGCGCCGACCCAGACTCCTTCCTCGGGTGATCGCCCCGGTGTGGCCGGAGTCCCCCTCGGCTCGCTCGCCGTGTGCGTCAGCGATCGCGAAGAGGATCGCCTCAAGCAGGCGGTCGTCGCGGCCGTAAAGACGCAGGAGGAGTGCGTAAGTCGAAAGGGCACCTACCGATTCGTCGAGACCAAGAACCTGAACGCGTTCTTGATGTGGATCGATCGGGGGGCCGGGGGCACGGCGGGCGACCGCTGTGACGAGCTTCGCAACGCACTCGAATGTCTCGAGAGCGCCGGCCTTCGTGCGGCGCGATAGAGGGAACAAGCGATGACTTCCGACCCGATCCGCATCCTGGGCCTCGCCGCGGCGAGCGTGATGGCCGTGCTGCTCTTCGCAGCGGGCAGCGCGCAGGCCAACGCCGGTCAGGCGACCTGGGACGACTATCTCGACTTCGCGTACGTCTTCAGCTCCGCGGACTCGGAGCAGCTGATGGATCGACTCGACGGCTACGCGGCCGAGATCGGCCTGCCCCTCGATGCGTACGTGAAGCGCACGATCGAGGACCGCGAAGCGAAGGGCGGCGAAGAATCGTCGGTCACGCGGCGGCGCGCGATCGCCCAGCTCCTCCAGTACCTGTCGACCCGTGAGCCCGGCTATCTCGACAAGAGCGTCGACACGATCGAGGTCTTCGCCGACGAGAACAGCCGCCACGAGGATCGCTACTGGTACCACTACATCCACGCCCACCGCGCCCTCGAGCGCGGCAGCGACACCGACTTCGTGCAGCACGTGCTCGGGCTCTGGATGGACGTCGTCGTCCCGCTCGAGTCGCCCTTCGAGACGCTCCAGGCACTCTCGCTCTCGCAGTCGGCGAACTCGGGATTCGTCTCGGCGCTCCCCTACGTGTTCGAGAACGTCGCGCGACTCTCGCTCCTCCGAAGCCAGGAGATGGGGATGAGTGTCGGACTCGACCCGCTCGCTGCAGTCGTTCGTCTGCTCGCCGATCAGCGCGTCGGCGCGCATCCCGACGTGATCCCGGTCGAAGCTTCGGTTCGCGACTACCTCGAACGGATCATCGCCCGCCTCGAAGGCCCGGAATCCGACGGCGGCAGCCTGACCTTCACGCTCGTCCTCTTCGAGGCGACCAAGCTCCACGACGAGAGCCGCGGCCTGCTCGCCAGCGAAGGCCTCTCGGACAAGACGATCGCTTCGATCCGCGCTGCGTCTTCGGCCTACGGCCGCGCGATCGATCTGGCGGAGACGCCGTCGGGACAGGCCGCGGTCTACACCCGCGTGCTTCGCCAGATGGGCGAGGTCTTCGCCGCCAAGCAGCGCCTCGGCGTCGATCCCGACGTGGAGGTGCCCTTCACGATCGAAGGCGCGCTTCAGGTCTACGGCATGCTCCACGACGCCCGCGACGGGGGCTGGGCGAAGCTCGGCTTCCGCACGAGCGGCTACGAGAGCTATCTCGAGTCGATGCGCGGTCTCTGGGAAGAGATCCAGGAAGCGACGCTGAACAGCGCCGACTACTATCTCTCGCGGGCCCTCGAAGATCCGGCCCGAAGCTCGGAGCTCACGCGGAACGCGGCGCGGCTCTACGCTCGCTATCTCTCGCACTTCGAGCGCTACGCGACGGCGGACGCGACGGACTACGTCCCGGACTCCGCCTACTTCGCCGCCTACGAAGCGGCCCGCGGCTACGGCGACGCCTTCGTCGCCTACGGCGTCGCGAACCCGGGGCCGGCGGAGATCCAGCTCGCGGTCGAGCGCTATCAGCTCGCGCTGCGCGCCTTCCCCTTCGATCGCACGCTCTGGCCCGCACTGACGACGGCCCTCGAGCGCCGCGGTCGCGCGAACGACTTCCTCGCCCTCGCCCGACCGATCGCCGAGACGGTCTCCGGCTCGCGCCACGCCGCGTCCTGGATCGCCCAGAACGGCCCGGGATCGCGGACCATCGCGACGTTCCGCAAGGGTCTCGGCGACGAGCTCGTCCTGATGTACATGGGCTTCGCCGACGCCTCCGGTCTCGCGGAGCTCGAGAAGAGCCTCGACGACCTCAAGCAGCGTCGCGGCCAGCTTCGCACCAAGCTCGACCAGCTCGCGTCGCGTCGCGACGCGAACAAGCGGAGCAACCCCGGCCCGGCCGCGATGGGGCCCGGTGGCGACGACGCCGTACGCTTCGGGACCGCCGAGTCGCGACGTATCGCCCGGGAGCTCGAGGACGGGGGCCGGCAGCTCTCGAAGCTCGAGAAGCAGATCGCGGCCCGCGCTCGCGCGCTGCCGCTCTTCCGGGCGGTGGTCGAGAGCGAGGAGCTCGCGCCCGAGCTGCGCAGCCAGCGCCAGCACCCGATCCACACCCTCCTGCGCCGCCTCTACCACGAAGGCTAGGAAGCGAGGAACGAGAGATGACGACGAATCGAACCCTGGCGCTCCGCGCCCTCGCCTTCGCGGCGATCGTTCCCTTCCTCGCCTGCGCGGGCAGCGGGAATCCCGACTTCGAGTCGATGGAATCGGCCAACACCGTCGAAGAGGCCCCGCTCGGGGGCGAGGCCCTGGCCCAGCGCCGCATGGACCTCGACCGCGCCTGGCGCGACCTGATGCACTTCGAAGCGACGATGGAGAGCATGGTCGATCGCCGTGACGGTCGCTCGGTCGCGCTGCTCGACGGGTTCCTCGACGAGTACATGGGGACGCACCTCGCGGCGCTCCTCCGGCCGCAGTGGCAGAGCAGCCATCCGGAGGTGATGGCCCTCGACGCGAATCTGCGATTCCTGCAGGCCGAGCTCTTCGCGCAGATGCGGTACACGCGCCGCGTCCAGGAGTCGATCGACGACATCGAGAACCGCTTCCTCGGTCGCGAGAACATGCTCGTCGAGTATCCGCGCGGCGAGCAGCGTCCCCTGGGCGAAGCGCTCCAGATGCTGCGCGACCGCAAGTGGTCGAGCTGAGCGCCCCGCGCGTTCCAGTCGAACCCTTTCTTCGAATCCAGCCGACCCGCGTAGCGACACGCAAGGGGAATCCGAATGCTCGGTGATGAAACGATGACCTTCCTGGTGACGGGCGTAGCGCTCGCTGCCGTCTGCGTTCCCTTCTTCCAGGGAATCCGCATCTCCCTCGCGGGCTGGGCGGCGACCCGTCGCGTGCCCTCCGAGGAGCTGCGCAAGAATCGTCCGGTCGACGACGGAAAGACCGAGCCGCTCGCCTGCCTGATGCTGCGCGTGCTCCAGAAGTCGCTTCGTGAGGGCGAGCGCGAGGGGCAGCCTTCGGACTTCGTCTTCGATGCGACGCGTCAGTACGTGGTGAACGAGTACGAGCACAACTACGCGCGGCTGATCACGATGTACGCGAGCCTGCTCCCGCCGATCGGCTTCATCGGGACGACCGGGGGCATGCTGATCCTCTTCCTCTCGATGCACCTCGCCGACGACTCCCTCGAGCTCGGCGCGCTCGCGATCGCGCTGACTTCGAGCGTCTTCGCCCTCGTCGCCTACGCGGCGCTGGAAGGCCTGAAGATCCGGATCTACGCACGCCTCCTCGAGTCGCTCCGCGACGTGGAGATGCTCTACCAGAAAGCCGACGCGCGCCGTGAGCAGGCCTCGGCCGATCGCTCGGCGAAGCCGTTGGGTGCGCCCGCTTCCGCCTGACCGGTGCGAGCCACCGCGAGGTGGCTTTCCGGACGGGACGTGACGCGAAGGCGCCGACGTCCGCGAGCGGACGGCGCGCGTCGGCCTCGGCTCGTGCGCGGATCGCGAAGATCGCGCGAGAAGCCCGGTCCCTCGAGCCTTGCCATCCGTGCCGTGCCTGCCAAACTCCCGGCCGACGGAGGAGAGCAGCGCCATGGGCGGCCCGGATTTCGATCCCTATTTCTCGCACTGGGCCGACCTTGCCGCGCGCAAGGTCGTCGCGGCACATCCACCCGCGGACGGCAGCCCGATCGTCTGCGCCGCCGGGATCACCCCTTCGGGCGTCGTGCACATCGGGAACTTCCGCGAGGTCATGACCGTCGACCTCGTCGCGCGCGCGCTGCGCGACCAGGGAATCGCGGTCCGCTTCATCTATTCGTGGGACGATTTCGACGTCTTCCGGAAGGTCCCGAAGGACGCGCCCCAGCAGGAGATGCTCGCCGAGAACCTCCGGCGGAGCGTGGCGGACGTGCCCGATCCGTTCGCGGACCAGAAGGACGCGCCCGCCGACTCCTACGCGAGCCACCACATCTCGAGCTTCGAGTCGAGCCTCGCTCCGCTCGGCATCGCGCCGGAGTTCATCCGACAGTCGAAGGCCTATCGCGCCGGGACCTATGCCGAAGGGATCCGGAAGGCGCTCGTCGACAAGGACGTGATCCGCGGCGTGCTCGACGAGTTCCGCAAGGAGCCCCTGGCCGAAGACTGGCTACCGCTCGCGGGCTTCTGCCCGAGCTGCGGTCGCGACGATCTCGCGTTCGGCTGGGATGGGGACTGGACCGTCGAGCTCGACTGTCGGGACTGCGGAACGAAGTCCAGCGTCGACCTGCGCGAAGGCGGGAACGTCAAGCTGCCCTGGCGGATCGACTGGCCGATGCGTTGGGCGTACGAAGGCGTCTGCTTCGAGCCCGGGGGCAAGGACCACAGCTCCGCCGGCGGCTCCTACGACACGGCGAAGAAGATCGTCGGCCCCGTCTACGACGGCTGGGCGCCGGAGTACGTCCCCTACGACTTCGTGCGGATCAAGGGACGCGGCGGAAAGATCTCGAGCTCGGCGGGCGAGGCGGTCACCGTCGCCGACGCGCTCCAGGTCTACGAGCCCGAGATGCTGCGATGGATCTTCGCGAGCCAGCGCCCGAACTCCGAGTTCCAGATCAGCTTCGACCTCGACGTGATCAAGCTCTACGAGGACTACGACCGCGCGATCGCGACGGCCTACACGCCGGACGACGGCAGCAAGAAGGACAAGAAGCGTCAGATCGTCCGGCGGACGATCGAGCTGTCCGCGACGGAGCCGATCCGGATCTCGCCGGAAGACGAGCCGGTCCGCGTTCCGTCGTTCCGTCCGTTGTCGATGATCCTGCAGATCTACGACGGCGACGTCGACCGCGCGCTCGCCTGGTACGAGGCGACCGGTGAGGTCGGGACCGACGCCGAGCGCGAGCGCTTCCGGGTTCGGGCCGAGCGCGTCTGGAACTGGATCGTCGACTTCGCGCCGGACGAGTTCCGCTACCGGATTCGGGAGACGCCGAGCGACACCGCGCTCGAGGGCGAGCCGCGCACGATCCTCGAACGCCTGGTCGCGGTCCTCGAGGAGACGCCGGACATCGAGGAAGCCGCGTTGATTGAGCACCTGAAGACGCTCTGCGACGGAACGTCGCTCGGTCCGAAGGAGTTCTATCCCTACGCCTACGATCTCCTGATCGCGCGCGAGAAGGGGCCGAAGCTCTCGACGCTCGTGACGGCGATGGGAAGCGCGCGGGCGCTGCCGCTCCTCAAGGCGGGGCTCGGCTGAGGGCCCGCTATCCTGCCGCCATGCCCGCGTCGTCGGACTTCGTCGAGCTCGTTCGCTGCCCCGCTTGTGGGGCGAGCGCTTCCGCCGGCGAGGCGAGTCTCGACTGCACTTCCTGCGGCGCCGTGTATCCGATCCACGCCGGCATTCCCTGGCTCTACCGCGACGTCGCCGGATCCCGGGCCCAGTGGGCCGCGAAGCTCCAACGCTTCCGGACGGAGCTGCTGGCGGACCTCGACGACCTCGAAGCGGCGCTCGCGCGCGAAGACCTCGTCGACTCGACCCGGGAGCGGCTCGCGCGACAGCGCGCGGGACTCGAGCGCTTCGGCGAGCAGGTGATGACGCTGCTCGCGCCGTTCGCCTTCGAGCACGGAGAGGCTGGCGCCGTCCTGCCCGCCGACCGCATCCCTAGCGCCCAGCACGTGACGAGCTATCTCGAAACGGCCTATCGCGACTGGGCGTGGGGACGGGCGGAGGTCGACGAGACCCTCGCCCTGGCGGCGCCGCTCGTCGGAGAGGACGCGTCGAAGATCCTCGTGCTCGGCGGCGGCGCGGGGCGCTTCGCCTGGGAGCTCGCGCGGCGCGCGCCGGACGCGGCGGTGGTCCAGCTCGATCTGAATCCGCTGCTCACCCGGATCGGCGCCCTCGCTTCCGCCGGTGAATCGATTTCCCTGAACGAGCTCCCGCGGTTCCCGCTCTCCGTGGAGGACGCGGTCGTGGACCACGCGCTCGCCGCGCCGGAGGCGTCGGCCAACCCGCCGCTCTTCCTGCTCGGGGACGCCTTCGCACCGCCCTTCGAGGACGAGAGCTTCGATCTCCTGGTGACCCCGTGGTTCCTGGACATCGTCCCCGAAGCCTTTCCGGGGCTCGCGGCGCGCCTCGCCCGTTCGCTCGCGCCCGGCGGGCGCTGGGTCGGCTTCGGTCCGCTGTCCTTCGAGCGGCAGGGGCCGGCGGACCGACTCACGCCCGAGGAGGTCGCCGACGTGCTCGACGCGTCGGGCTGGGAGGTCCTGCAGGCTGGAACGGAGACCGTGCAGTACCTCCACTCTCCGCATGCGATGCCGCGTCGCAACGAGGAGATCTTCGCCTTCGAGGCGCGTCGTCCCGCGGCTCTGGGCGACGTCGCGCCCTACGCGTTCTATCCCGCCTGGATGACGGATCCCCGTCAGCCGATCCCGGCGGACCCGCGCTTCGAGTCGATGCGTGCGGAGCGGATCTTCGACGTCGAGATCCTGAAGTGCATCGACGGCCGGACCACGATCGAGGATCTCGTGGTGATCCTCGCGAGTCAGTACGGCCTCGCGGAGGATCGTTGCCGCGCGACGATCGAGCGCTTCTTCGCCCGCTGGTTCGAGGACGGACCGAGCGGAGGGCGTTAGGCGCTGACCGCCGTGTCGGGCGCCGGGCGGACGATCGAGGGCCCGGGCGGACCGGAGCTCAGGCCGACTGCGCGACGTTCTCGAGGACGACGGCGAGCTCGGGGACGTTGTCGGCGAGGACGGCGCGGCTGCGGCGGAGGCTCACCTTCACGGCTTCGTTGCTCTTGCCGACCTTCTCGGCGATGGCCTTGATCGAGTGGCTCTCGCCGTAGCGCAGGTGGAAGATCTCCTGGTGCGCGGGGCGTCGGTTCTCGGAGAGGATCTCGTCGCAGCGGTCGAGCACGCGAGCCGCATCGACCTTGCGCTCGATGGTCGACTCGACCGGCTTGTCGTCGAGCTCTCGCGCGTCCTTCGGGCCGACCATCCAGCGGGAGCAGTGGCGGAAGAAGCGGGAGCAGACGTTGTGGGCGATGCCGAAGGTCCAGGTGAGGAGGCTCGAGCGGCCCTCGAAGGAGGGGAGCGAGCGGTAGAGCTGGACGAAGGTCTCCTGGGTCAGGTCCTCGGCCTCCGCCGGGTCGCCGACGCGCTTGAGCGTGAAGGCGTATACCCGCGGGAAATAGTTGTCGTAGATCTCCGAGAAGGCCATCGGGTCGCCGGCGAGCACGCGGTCGACGAGCGCCCGGTCGCGGGCGCGGTCGTCGTCGGAAGTCTGGGTTCGGTTCGGGGAGGTTCGCTGGGGCTGCATGTCTTCACTCCTGAATGGGTCGGCGATCTCGCCCGGCCGACCCGGTCCTCGTTCTGTGAATGCGGCCCTAGAGTGTTCTGGATCACGGATGCCAACTGTGAAGCACTTCGCACAAGGATCGGTTTTCTCTCCGCCTCCTGGCTCTGACGTCTCCGAGAGGAAAAAATCACCCGAATCCCACCCTGGTCGTGCCCGACCGCGCGCAGGGGGGACGGTCTCTCCGGACCTCGGGCGGCTCCCGCGAAACGCGCCTGAGAGGGGTTTCGGGGACGGGGCGAGGGCGCTGAAACTCGAATGAGAGCGGTTTCAGCGTTCGTCCGGAGACCGATCCAGGGCGGCCCCGTCGGATCCGTCGGACCGGTCGGATCAGTCGGGCGTCGGGAGTCCGGTCGTCTCGCCGAGCCCGAGCATCAGGTTGAGCGACTGGATCGCCACCCCCGACGCGCCCTTGCCGAGATTGTCGAGGATTCCGACGAGCAGGACGTGGCCCGCGGCGTTCGGGAGCACGTGGAGCCGGAGCCCGTTGGTGTCGTTCATCGCCTGCGGGTCCAGGGCGAAGTCGTCGACCGGTTCGAGGCCCCGGAAGTCGGCGACGCGCACGAAGGGTTCTCCGGCATAGCGATCCGCGAGGACCCGCCAGATCTGCTCCCCCGTCGTGCCGGCCGGGAGCAGGCTCGCGTGGATCGGGACCTCGACGCGCATGCCGCACTCGAAGGGGCCGACCGCCGGAACGAACTGCGGCGGGCTCTCGAGCAGCGTGTAGGTCTGCATCTCCGGCACGTGCTTGTGGATCCGGTCGAGGGCGTAGGGCGCTTCGTAGGGCAGGCCGACCCGTCCCTGGTCCGGCGACTGCCAGCGCTCGATCAGCGTCTTGCCCCCGCCCGAGTAACCGGAGAGCCCGTGGATCGACAGGCCGACGCTCCTGGCGAGCAGGCCTTCGTCGATCAGCGGCCGGATCAACGGAATGAAGATGGAGGGGTAGCAGCCGGGGTTGCTGACGAGCTGGGCGTTCGCGATCGCGTCGCGGTGGTCCGGGGTCAGCTCCGGCAGGCCGAAGACCCAGCCCTCGGCGACCCGGTGGGCCGAGCTCGCGTCGACGATCCGCCCGCCGCTCTCCTTCGCCCAGCCGGCCTCTTCGACGGCCGCTTCGTCGGGCAGGCAGAGGACCGAGACGTCCGCCTCGGCGATCGCCTTCTTCCGCGCCTCCTCGGATTTCCTTTCCGACTCGGGCAGCGTCCAGATCTCGCAATCGTCCCGGCCCGCGAGCCAGTCGCGGATGCGGAGGCCGGTCGTCCCGACGTGGCCATCGATGAAGATCCTGGGGGTCGACATGGCGGCGGAACTTAGCAGATGGGCTCCCCGGGTCCGATCTCGACCGAACCGGCGAGATCCGGCGACTTGGACCATGGGGCGGATCGCGTCTGCCGAACGGCGATGCCCCGGTCCGGGCTCGAGCGTACCGTCGGTCGGCCGCGCGATTCTCGCGTCGGCGCGAGGAGTGGGTGATGAGCGAAGAACAGACGAGTCTCGACCGGGTGATGAGCGGGAAGACCTGGGAGGAGTTCTGCGACACGTTGAAGGCCGCGGGCAACGTGATCCTCGCGGAGGGCTCGCCGACGGATCCGCTCGATCGTTCCGAGGGCTTCCGGTACCTCTCGCGGCTGACGCGTGCGTCCCTCGAGCAGTTCATCGAGCACGCCGACCCGAAGGCCCCGGTCCTCCACCGCCCGGTCCACGAGACCGCGAAGATCGGCGCCGACAACCCGGACAACTACTACCAGTCCGCCGCGATCTCCGGGGCGTACCAGTACCGGATCCGGGGCCAGCGCGGGACGATCCACTATCTCGACTTCGGCACCCAGTCCGACGGCGTGGCGGGGAGCGGCGAGTCGACCCAGGCGGGCCACCTCGACGCCGCCGACCTCGAGATGGACGACGAGGGGAACTTCGAGATCCTGCTCTCCTGCGAACCGCAGCCGGGCAACTGGCTGCCCATGCAGCCGGACACGACGATGCTCATCGTCCGCCAGACCTTCCTCGACCGCGACGTCGAGGTTCCCGCGAAGCTCGTGATCGAACGGATCGGCGGGGACGGCAAGCCCACGCCGCTCACGCCGGAGGCCCTCGACGGCGGACTGAAGCAGGCCTCGGGGCTCGTCCTCGCCTGCTCGTCGCTCTTCTCGAACTGGGCGCAGGGGTTCCGCGCGAACCACAACAACCAGCTGCCGAAGTTCGACGACTCGGTCTCGATGGGCGCCGGGGGCGATCCGAACATCTGTTACTACCACTCGTACTGGGAGCTCGCGCCGGACGAGGCGCTCGTGATCGAGGCCCGGGTCCCCGAGTGCGAGTCGTGGAACTTCCAGCTCGACAACCACTGGATGGAAAGTCTCGACTACCGGTACTTCAAGATCCACGTGAACAAGCACACGGCCGAGTACGAGGACGACGGCTCGGTCCGGATCGTCGTCGCCCACGAGGACCCGGGCGTGCCGAACTGGATCAACACCGTGGGACACGCGCGGGGCACGATGTGTTTCCGCTGGATCCGCGCGAAGGAGCACCCGCAGCCGGCGACGCGGGTCGTCAAGCTTTCCGAGATCCCGGGGCGCGCGTGAGCGAGGGCTTCCGGGTTCCGCCCTTTCCGCTGCCGATGCGCGTGGCGCTGGCTGCGTGGAAGGCGGTCGCGCGGACGGGGATCGGCGTGCCGCGCTTCGATGAAGCGCAGATGATCGCCGAGGCGAGGCGAAATACCGGGCTCCACGACTTCGGCGACGATGACTTCGTCGAGCCGATGCGGCGGCTCTTCCATTCGTTCGAAGAGGAGGCGGGTCTCCACCTGCTGGGACGCGCCGTGATGCGCGGCGCGGCGGTTCGCGCGCTCGAATGCCGGCTGCGGTTGAGTCACCTGCGCGATCTTCATCCCGAGCTCAGGGCGCTCCCGGTCGATCGCCCCGTCTTCATCACGGGCATGCAGCGAACGGGGACGACGAAGCTCCACCGGCTCCTGTCCTGCGCCGACGAGCTGCGCCATCTCTCGGCCGTCGAGGCGCTCCGCCCCGCGCCCCTCGGCCAGCCGATCCCGAACGAGCCCGGCGACTTCGAACGCCGCGCAAGGCAGGCGAAGATCGCGGAGTGGGGGATGAAGTACCTGTCTCCGGATCTCTTCGCGATCCACCCGATCGAGGCGGACTCGCCGGAGGAGGACGTCTTCCTCTTCGACGTGACCTTCATCAGCCCGGCGGTCGACGCCTCGCTCTCGGTCCCCTCCTACACGCGTTGGATCCGGGAGATCGACCCGCGTCCGCCCTACGCCTACGTGCGTCGCCTGATCCAGCTGCTCCTCTGGCAGCGCCCGGGCCGCTACCTCGGCAAGACGCCCCACTACCAGGAGAACCTCGACGTCCTCTTCGACGTGTTCCCGGATGCGAAGGTCATCCACACCCATCGCGACCCGCACAAGGTCGTCCCCTCCTTCGCGAGCATGATGGCCCACACGGGCGCGCTCCTGACCGACGAGGTCGATGGCGCCGAGGTCGGCCGCCGGGTTGCCGACCAGATGGCGAACAGCGTGGAGCGCGCGATCGTCGCGCGGCGCGCGGTCGGCGAGGGACGGGTGCTCGACGTCCACTACCTCGATCTGATCGGCGACACGATGGGGACGATGCGAAAGATCTACGACTTCCTCGAGCTGGAGTGGTCGGATACGGCCGTCTCGCGCATGCAGCAGTGGGTCGGCGCGAACCCGCAGCACAAGTACGGCCGCCACCGCTACACCCTCGCCGACTTCGGTCTCGACGGCGACGAGCTCGACGAGCGATTCAAGGCCTACCGCGAGCGCTTCGGCGTCGAGCGGGAAGCGCAGGGGAGGGCGTGATGGCGAAGCCGCCGCTGGATACGGACATGACGGGTCGGGTCTGCCTCGTGACCGGGGCGACGGACGGCCACGGTCGCGCTCTTGCGAAGCTGCTCGCGGCGCGCGGGGCCGAGGTCGTCGTCCACGCGCGAAGCGAGGACAAGGCGCGGCGGGTCTGCGCCGAGATCGCGCGCGAGACCGGGACGAAGGAGCCGGAGATCCTGCTCGCGGATCTATCGCGGACGGGCGAGATCAATGCGGCCGTCGAGCGCTATCGGGCGAGCGGTCGCCCGCTCCACGTGCTCGTCAACAACGCGGGGCTCGTCGGGCTCGGGCGCGAGACGAACGAGGCCGGGTACGAGATGACCTTCGCGGTCAACTATCTCGCGATGTTCCGCCTGACCCTCGGTCTCCTTCCTCTTCTCGAGTCCTGTGGTCCCGCGAGGATCGTGAACATCTCGTCGGACACGTACCGGGTGGCGAAGCTCGAGCTCGACGACCTCATGCTCGAGCGCGACTACGGGATCATGAAGGCCTACGGACAGTCGAAGCTCGCGATCCTCTACTTCACGCTCGAGTTGGCGCGACGGATCGAGGGAAGGGGCGTGACGGTGAACGCCGTCGATCCGGGGCCGGTCGCTTCGAACATCGGGGCGAACAATGACGGGCTCGCCTATCGCCTCGTCGGACCGTTGATCCGCGGCCTCTTCCCGAGCGCCGAACGCGCGGCGCGGACGGCGCTCTGGGTGGCGACGGATCCGGCGCTCTCGGATCGAAGTGGCGGCTACTACCGGTCGCTGAAGCACCGCGAAGATCCCCTCGACTTCGATCCGGAGACGAGCGCGCGGCTGTGGGCGGAGAGCCTGCGGTTGAATGGAATCGGGGATCTCCAGGGATAGGGCGATTTCACTGGGACGGGCCGGTTTCCCGGCTCGTCCGTGCACATCGCCGCCGGTCGCGGCTTCATCGCCTCGAAGCCCGGGAGCCCCTCGTTCTCGCACCGACTTCGATCGCTAGCGATCTTCCGAGCGAGCCTCGGGGCCCTGGGACGTCACGAGTGTCTCGGCCAGGCGAAGGAAGAAGACGGCCGCGGCGAACAGCGCGATGAAGAGCGAGAGGACGTAGGCGGCGCCGGCGCTTTCTCCGAAGAAGCCGAAGATCACACCGGCCAGCACGAGCGACGAAATGGTCTGGACCACGAGGATGAGGGAGAGCCAGACCGTGCTCGCGCCGGAAGCGCGGATGCCCGGGAGACGACGGAAGAGGAAGTACTGACGTGCTCCGTTGGCCGCGAGGAACCCGACCGCCGACCGCCGCCAGATCGTCGTCGGGTCGACGCCGAAGAGGCTCGGGACGAGCGGGAAGAGGGAGAAGGTCAGCGCCATGACGGCGCTCTCGAGCATCCCGCGGAGACGAGCCGCGTTCATGAACGCGGCCTCGGTGGATCGGGGCTTGCCGAGGACGCCGGCCAGCGTCGCGAATCCGGCGAACGCGACGGAGAGCTCGGCGACCGTCAGGAGGATGTCGGATTCAGGCAGGGTTCCGTTCGACCCGAAGGGGTGAGGGCTGTTCGACGGTCCGCTGGGTCGGGCGCGTCAATGATCCGCGACGAAGTAGGTCAGCGAACGAATCAACCCCTCTTCGACCACGAAGAGATCGACGACGTGCATCGTCGTTCCGTGCGAGAGCGCGATCCGGATCTCTGCCGCGACGCGCGCTCCTGAAGCGAGGAGATCGCCGACGAGCTCCGGCGTCGGGCTCGCGTTGGCGATCGACTGCGCGTAGAACGCGCGGATGGCTTCTCGCCCGGAGGTCACCCCGCCCAGTCCGACCAGCTCGCCCGACTCATGGAAGAGATCCGCGACACCCGGGTCGCGGCTCCGGATCCGCTCGAAGTACGCGAGCACCGTGTCTGACGGGGATCGGTCCATCGTCGTCGTAGCTCCTCGGCTCGGTGCGCTAGCTGTGGCTCTTGGCGGCCGGTTCTACGTCCCGGAAGAGCGGGATCTGCTCCAGGAACGAAGGCTGGTCCGCGTAGGCCTCGAGCCCCGCGTCGATCACCTCTCGAATCGTCGGCGTGATGAGCTTCTTCGCCTGCTCCCAGAGGTCCGTGCCGCCCGGGGTCTGGATGATCGCGGCGGTGTACGCGAGCCAGGCTTGGTAGTCGACTTCGGTGATCAGGCGCCGCTCGTGGAGCTGGAAGACCTGCTGCATCTGGAAGAACTGCTCGTACATCATGTAGAAGAAGCGTCTGCGCTCTTCGGGATCCAGATGCTCGAGCCCGTTCAGGCCGCGGGCGTAGATGTCGGCCATTTCCGGATCCTGCGCCATGGGCAGGAAGTAGCGATCGCGCGGCCCGTCGAGGACCGATTGCAGGCTGGCGGCCTCGAGGCTCCGCGTGTTGTCGCGGATCTGGATCGCGAGATAGCCGAGCGTCGTGAGCACGCCGATCGCACCCACGAGTTCCGCAATCGCGCCGAGGGCATCCCAGTTCATGACGTGCGCTCCGGTGTCGCCCACGAATCGAGACGTTCCGGCAGTTCAGGACTCTCGCGAGTTTCGTCGACGAACGCCCGGAAGCGGGGCGAGTAGGCGGACTCGTTGAGGCGCCACCACTTCATGGCTCCGGGCGGCGACAGGAGGCCGTGGACGCGATTCGCCCATCCCGACCACACCACGTCGTCGATCGCGCCGTTGAGATACTTGGCGTGTACGTTTTCCATGTTTCGGATGAAACTGCTCATCGCGTAGTTGAAACGTGCCTTCTCGACGGGATCGAGAGCATCGTAGTCGGCTGCCCCTTCGTTGAGGATGCGGGCGATCTCGTCGTTGAGGCTCATCTCCCGGCTCCAGTCGGCGACGGAACTCACCACCGCTTGATAGCTGTCGTTCCTCGCCGAGCTCGTGTTCTCGCGCACCTGGATCGCCAGATAGATCAGGCTGACCAGGACTCCGACTCCACCGAGGAAATCACCGAGATTTCCGAGCGTCTCCAACACGACGACGACCCGCCCCTTCTGGGATCGGCCTCCCGCCCGCGGAGCTCGCCGACGGGCGTCCGATCTCGGTAGAGAAGTCTACGGCAGATGGTGCGCTCGTCAGCCTCGTGCGGCAGGGCGGAAAGCAGCGTCGAGCAGCTCCAGGAAGATCCATGCCATCTGGACGAGGGGCGAGTAAAGGAAGGCCATGTAGGGCGGTGCGGCCATCGAGGGGAACAGGCCGAGGATGTTCGCGAGGAGCGTGAGCTGGCCGATCGTCTCCGTCGGCCAGAACACCACGTACGCGCTCCAGTCCCGGAGCGGGAGATCGACCTCGATCGAGCGGGAGAGGCGCTCTCCACGTCACTCGCCGAGGTGGGCGAGGAGGGCGCGGACGACCTCTTCGACGGGACGGGTCGCGTCGATCGGGACCGCTTCTCGTGGAACGTCCGCCCGGGAAGCGTGCAGGTCCAGAATGAAGTCCCGCTCGCTCGCCCGTCCGCCCCATTCGTCGGGCGGTCGCGCTTCGAGTCGACGGATCAGGGTCTCCCGGTCGACCTCGAGCACGAAGACGGTGTCGAAGCGGTCGATGAAGCGGGGGAAGTTGCGGGAGCCCCCACAGAAGAACGTCATCGGGTGGCTCCGGTCGTCGATCAGGCCATGGACCTTCTCGACGTCCCAGATGTGGTGGACGTGTCCGGCCCCTTCGATTGGCGCTCCGGTCTCCGGGTCTCCTTGATAGGCGAGCTCGCGATCGCCGTGAATCGCGTGCAGCCCCCGTCTCAGGAGAGCGTCGCAGACCGTCGTCTTGCCGGTACCGGAGAGGCCCTCGATCAGGTAGTTCCGGAGACCCATCCTGGCCTAGCGGGGCCGGCGCTCGCGAAGCTGCCGCCACCCGATGAACGCGAGCGTGGGCGCCAACACGCCGAGCGTGTTCAGTGCGACGCCTCCCCACCGCGCCGAGGAGCCGGGCCAGAGGGAGGGGTCGGACACGAAGGCGTTCTGGATCGTCGCGAGGGCAGGCAGCGCGAGGAGAGAGGCGAGCCCGACATAGAAGCCCGGGAACGCCCGGGCGAGCGCGTAGAGTGCACCCGTGGAAGCGACCGCGAAGATCGCGACGTTCCCCGACGCGGTCGGGCCGAGCGCCTGCTCGCCGGCGGACAGGCGCCAGAGCCCGACGACCTGCCAGAGCGCGACGAGCACGCCGTAGGCGACCTGGAGGCCGACGGCGAGGCGAAAGGCGGGCGGGAGAGACGCCGGAGTCCGCGGCGTCAAGGTCGCGGGGTCTCGGCAACCGTCGACGCTTCCGGCGTACCCACCGGTCCGTGCGAGCCCGGCGGCGGCTCGTAGCACCCCTTGTCCGGTGTGCAGGTCCTGCGATAGCCGTCCTCGCAGGTCGCACCGAGGGAAGCGAGCGCGACCACGGCGAGAAGGAGGAGGGCGCGCATCCTACTTCTTCCCGAGGCTCGCGTTTTCCGCGTAGTCGATCGGGCACTCGATCACGTTCACGCCGCCTTCCGCGAGGCACTTCTGGAGGATCGAGAGCAGATCGTCGGTCTTCTCGACGCGGAAACCACGCGCTCCGTAGCTCTCGGCGTACTTCACGAAATCCGGGTTCCCGAACTCGAGTCCCCAATCGGCGAAGTCGGCGTCGTCCTGCTTCCAGCGGATCATGCCGTAGGAGTCGTCGCGCAGGATCAGGGTCGTGACGTCGCGCTTCATGCGGACGGCGGTCTCGAGCTCCTGGGAGTTCATCATGAACCCACCGTCGCCGCAGATCGCGAGGACCTTGCGCTCCGGGTAGACGAAGCTCGCGCCGATCGCGGAGGGGAGGCCCGCGCCCATGGTCGCCAGCGCGTTGTCGAGCAGGATCGTGTTCGGTTGATAGGCGCGGTAGTTCCGTGCGAACCAGATCTTATACATGCCGTTGTCGAGGCAGATGATGCCGTCTTCGGGCATGGCCTTGCGGACGTCGGCAACGAGCCGCTGCGGACAGAGCGGGAAGCGCGGGTCGTCGGACTTCTCGCTCGTGTGTTCGTCGACCTGGGCCTTGACGTCCCGGAAGGTCGAGAAGTCCCAGTGGTCCTGGTTCGCGATCGATTCGTTGATCTGCCAGACGGCGTTCGCGATGTCGCCGACGACCTCGAGCTGGGGGAAGTAGATCGAATCGACCTGGGCGGAGGCGAAGCTGATGTGCAGGACCTCGAAACCGTCTTCGGTCATGAAGAAGGGTGGCTTCTCGATCACGTCGTGGCCGACGTTGATGATCAGGTCGGCGGCGGCGACGGCGTCGTGAACCGAGTCGTTGTCGGAGAGGGCGGCGGTTCCGAGGTACTGGTCGTGTCGCTCGTCGATCACGCCCTTGCCCATCTGGGTGCAGATGTACGGAATGCCGGTCTGCTCGACGAAGCGGGTCAGCTGCTTGCTGGTCCGTTTCCGGTTCGCGCCGGCGCCGACGAGCAGGAGCGGCCGCTTCGCCTTCTCGATCATCGCGACGGCGCGGGCGATCGCCTTGTCCTCGGCCGCCGGGCGCCGCGCGGCCTCCGGCTTGAAGAAGAAGGGGTCGTCGACCATCTCGGCCGCGATGTCCTCGGGAAGCTCGAGGCAGACGGCGCCGGGTCGTTCCTCCTCCGCCAGACGGACCGCCTCGCGCACCGCGGAGGGCACGTTCGCGCCGTGCACGATCTGCCGCGAGTACTTCGTGACGGGCTGCATCATCTCGACCACGTCGACGATCTGGAAGCGCGCCTGCTTGCTCTTCTTGATCGGCTTCTGGCCGGTGATCATCATCATCGGCATCGCGCCGAGCTGCGCGTAGGCCGCCGCGGTCACGAAGTTCGTCGCGCCCGGTCCGAGGGTCGAGAGGCAGACGCCGAGCTTGCCCGTCAGGCGGCCGAGGGTCGCGGCCATGAAGCCCGCGCCCTGCTCGTGCCGGGTGAGGACGAGCTGGATCTTCGAGTGGCGGAGGCTCTCGAGGATGTCGAGGTTCTCCTCGCCCGGAATCCCGAAGACGTACTCGACGCCTTCGCGCTCGAGGGCTTCGACCATCAGATCGGAGGCCTTGGCCGGCTCCCCGGGAGACCGATCGGAAATCGCGCTCATCGTAACCCTCCCGCATCGGACACGATGCGTCGGGGATCCTACCAGAGGCGGGTGTCGGCGCCGCTAGGCGACGCCGTTCGCGACCGGCGGCGAAGCCGAAGGGGGCGTCGACGGAGGGGTCGACGAGCCCGCCTCTTCCGAGATCGCCCGCGCTTCGGGCTTCGCTTCGCTTCGGCGCGTGGCCTTCTCGATCGGCGGGTTTCGGCCCAGATCGGAAGCGTTCGCGATTCCGAGCTCGGCCATGCGCCGGGCCGAGACGTGGACCCGGGACTCGAGGCTCCCGATCGCGGTGTTGTAGGCCTCGACGGCGCCGTCGAGCTTCTTC